>Ga0208794_1000932_pt1 | contig 15329 bp, 6 predicted proteins | sample 32_taG_FD_184106 | JGI IMG/M metagenome (GOLD analysis project Ga0208794, IMG submission 184106) | Marine viral communities from the Gulf of Mexico - 32_GoM_OMZ_CsCl metaG (SPAdes) (version 2) | ecosystem: Environmental > Aquatic > Marine > Oceanic | place: Atlantic Ocean: Gulf of Mexico... | reverse complement strand
TTGATCTACTTGGCGCTCAATGCTACTTCCGCCGAGTGGAAGCGATCTGTGCGTGAATGGCACCGCGTTAAAAGCCAACTCGCCATCATGTTCGAAGAACGCTTTCCCATGGCGTAACTAAAGGCGTTAGGGCACAAAATTACGCACACTCCCATGTGCGGCGAAGGGCCGTCTGTCAGGAACCTTTACCAAGTCCTTCGGCCACTACCGTATCCAGGAAGGTGTCTATGACCCTCGCCGGGATTTCCATTCACTGCGTACCCATTTCAATGTCGAGCTGAAACGAGCGAAGTGCCCCTTGGAAATCCGCAAGCGGCTCCTTGGCCACAAGCTCCGCGACATCACCGAGGAACACTACGATCCCGAGGGCTCACCAATCGAAGAATACAAGGAATGGGTCGACAGCATCGATATCGACATCTCGAATGTTTGCAGCCCGTATGGCAATCGCAACCCGCGTGGTCTCAATGAGAAAGTCGTTGCCTTCGCGCCACGAAGCTAATCTTCAACGACACCCTACGCTGCAGGACGATTTCCCACTCTTCGCGTAGCGGCTCGTCTCTGCGACCCACCACCGTGTCAGTTTGAGTAACCAATTGGGGAGAGGAACCTTATTGATGGGGGGGATCCGGGTGCTTGACGCATCCGTTCGCAACCCCTTGAGAAATAATTTAAGGCTTCCATAAATATTGCCACTGTTCAATCTTAGGTGGAAAAAGAGCATACCCGTAGAACTTTAATTTTAGAGAACGATAAGATGTGGATAGGCGAGAAATGAAACAGGCGTGGGACATTATTCCAGACATTCATGCGGACATGACGCGTCTGGAAACAACCCTGAAAGGGCTTGGCAGTGAGGCCCGCTTTGCATTCCTGGGTGACTTCATTGACGCTGGAAACAATCAGTCTTCGATCGACGACGCTGCTGTCTTGACACGTGTGCGAGAGCTTGTTGAAGCTCAGGAAGCAATTGCAGTCATGGGAAACCATGAATTGAATGCGATCCTCTACCACACGCTCGGAGTTGATGGTGTTGCGCTGCGAGAGAGAAGCGAAAAGAACACAGCTCAACATCGCAGCTTCATCGAGCGCTTCGGTGTGTCCACCTCACAGGCAGCAATTTGGATCGACTGGTTCAGCACACTGCCCCTTTGGGAAGAACGTGACGGTCTACGCTTGGTTCATGCCTGCTGGAACCAGCCAGACATTGACCTCGTTGCTCAGCGTCGCCCCGAAGGACGATTGGAAGCCAGTGATTTTGCAGAGATCGCAGCAGAGCGAACCGATTTCGCCAAGGCTGTAAAAAGGCTTGTTACAGGACCAGAACTTAAGCTTCCTCAGGGCTCTCACTTCCACGACTCGAAAGGACACCAGCGAGATCATGTTCGGATTGCTTGGTGGCGCGCAGATGCTACCTCTTGGAAAGAGGCAGCTCTCTCGGTGGCCAATTCTGATGAACTTCCTTCAGGAGACCTTCCGGAGGATCGCGCTATCGCCCTATATCCTCGTTCAGCACCGCCGGTTTTGGTCGGGCATTACAAGATGACTGGTTCGCCCTGCATCGAAGCTGAAAGGGCGGCGTGTTTGGATTATCCAGCAACGCCCTGCGCCTACAGATGGCGTGGAGAAGCGGACTTGAAGGCGGAGAACATTAAGACCTTCCGAACCTGAGGCCTAAGTTTATGCTTATATTGTCGATTTTTTTCCAGGCGATTGGTGTCCAATCCAGAAAGCCTCAAGCTGAGCAGGTCTTCCGCCCGAAGCCTGTTTCATCAGCGCAATCGCCCGTTGATAGGTTTCCCTGTCGAACCTTGACCACCCTTTACTCTTCAAGGCACGCCATTCGTTACGGGCCTCTCCGATGTTCTTTTTTTGAAGCTGCTCCAACAGCAGGCGGTCCACTGGCGGGTGCAACCAAGTAGCTCTGTTTTTCCGGTCGTCTTCGAGCGACTGATTGCAGAGTGAAGTGCTGCTAATCATGTCATTCAGGAACAATGTTTTGGTAAAGCAGTTTACCATTTTCGCGGCAATGCCGTAAGAAAACCCTTCTGGCGAAATGTCGCGCCTGCCGCGTTCCAAGATTTCAGTGCACCACCGGTCATGAACGGTATCGAATTGATCTGCCGGAGGGAGCCAGTGCGCTCCGAGACTCAGGTACCGAATGGAACTCCCCCTCAACAAGTTTGCGCCCCGTTCAACTGAAAAAGTGCAGACACGGCGGCTACTTCGTGATGCAGTCGCCGCGCACCACGCTGCATACCGAAACCGATGCTCTGCAGGATGATACTCCTCAAGTTCGGAGGTGCGCTGGGCCGAGCCCTCAAGTCTGCTCATCAACTCAGGGATGAGGTTCTGGCGCCATACCGAGATGTTGACTCTGCTATTTGGCAACCAGCCTACTTGGAACTCACGTTTCGAGTTCGTCAGGTCTATACCAACGAGCTCTCGAAATGAATTCGCAACTTCAATCTCAAAGCTGTCCGGGGAAAAGGGAAGTTCGGTATGTTCGCTCGCAGCTTTTTTGCGGCTTAGCTCCCAGCCCAATGCCTGCCAGAGGAAAGCGTCGCCAGCGAGCGACAAGCTTTTCGGGGGCGCACAAAACAGTTCCCAAATCGTCAATTATCCAGTTTCCTTCCCTTCCGATAGGCACCCATTCGGACGCTTGGCTTAATTGGTAGGTTTTTGTGTAAAGGTCCTCAAGCCGCCAGTTGTGCCCCTGCTGACATTAGCGGGTCGGCTTAGCAGCCATCTTACAAATCGTCTAAGCGCACAGGGAAGACTTGGCTCCCTTCAGTAGGGCGCGGCGCGGGCTGAGCTTCATCCAGGATCGGGCGGGTGCTAAGCTTACGCAGGAAGGGCTCCGGCTATCGTTGCTGGCCTAATGAGAACAAAGTGCTTCCTCTTCTCTCGGCGCCTTCCTGGGGTTCACTTCGAGCAGGAGTGCAGCACAATGTGCAGAGATCCTACTTGGTGAGAAATTTTTCCATATTGTAGCATAAAAACGCTTCGTATCGTTTCCGCCGACAGACCGATCGACCGATTTACTGACCACACAAGCAGTAACGGAGATCAACTATGCTTGAACGTATTAAATCAATGGTCGGCATGAGCGGCACAAAAGCATCCGCGGCAAACTTCGCACTCCCCGCCGGAGAGAAGGCGCCGGTCCTTCAGGAGCCAACGCGTCTGCCACATGCTATGCCACCGGAAGCAGGGTTTCCCATCGAAAGCCTGACACCGAAGCTGCGCAGCGCCGCGGAGGCGATCGCTCGGAAAACGCAAGGCCCCCCTGCCATCGCCGCGCAGTCAGTTCTTTCTGTGGCGTCGCTAACTATGGCCAGCCGTGCGAAAGTCCAGACGCTCGGGTCACCGAAATACGCTGCAGCGGCATTCGTGACAATCGCGCTGTCTGGCGAGCGCAAGAGTGCCGCTGACAAAATTGCGAAGACAGGGGTCGATAGGGTCGTAATGCGGCTCAGGCAGGAACATGAGGTCGCGTTGGCGCGGTATAAATCAGAACTTGCAAGCATAGGACGTGGAGAAGAACGGCCTGTTCCGCCGGTATGCCCGAACTTTCTTGTGACAGAAGCTACGATCGAAGGCGCCTTCAAGACTATTGAGACCGGATCTGGGTTCCTTGGCTGGTTTACGGATGAGGCCGCAAGTTTCTGGGGAGGTCATTCGATGTCGAAGGACCAGCGCGCCAAAACGAGTGGAATTGTGTCGAAACTCTGGGACGGAGACTACTTCTTCCGACCCCGCGCCAGTAAAGAGGGCGACGGATATGTGCCCCCGACGTCGACTACACTGAACCTCATGTTTCAGCCCACCCTTGTCCGAGATACGTATGGGGATGAGTTCTTGATCGGCCAGGGAATTCTTGCGCGAATGCTCCCGGCTTGGCCCGAAAGCAACATGGGTAACCGTAAATACCGTCGGCCGACCAAAGAGGATGAAGCTGCTGCTGAACGTTTCCACGTCGAAGTGGAAGCCTCTCTGGTCGCTGCCCTGGAGGATCCGAGAGAACAGATGCTTGTCCTTTCAGAAGCTGCACTGACTGTCTGCATCGACTTTCACGACAACATTGAAACAGAACTCGGCCGGGGCGGCTGGGCAGTAGATATATCAGGTTTCGCCTCGAAGGCCCCAGAACATGCTTGTCGGCTGGCAGCGATTATGACCCTTTCCGAAGGTCGGTCTGCTGAGGTCATTTCCGGGGCCGTGATGGAATCCGCCTGCAACATCGTCAAATATTACCTCGCTCAGTATAAATATCTGTGCATCGCAGCGACCAACGAAGCGGAGGTTGCGCATGCCCAAACCCTTCTCGATTGGTTGCGCCGGAACCTTGAAGCTGGGGAGGCCTTCGCGACTGATAAGATCCTTCAGCTGGGGCCGGTCCACACCCGCAGGGCGAAGTCATTGGATCGAGCACTTGGGATATTGAAGCAGTATGGGTGGGTTGTTGAACTCCCTTCTGGGACAAGGATCGATGGCAGACAACGGCGCAAGGCCTATCGATTGACCCCCTATGCATGATCCATGTTGGCCTGAAGGTCGCTGTATGCTCCAAACCTCTCGCAATTCCCCCCGTAACGCTCCGGGAAGTTATAACTTTCCGGAGCGCGGCAACGTCCAACAACCGTCAGGGCAATAGAGGGCACGGGTGTCAGGGATTTGCGACAAATAGTTTACCACCATCCGACAGACACTCTTGCTGGCGGAATTCTCCTAAGCTGATCCGTGCGCGAAGCTCTGGCAAACGGGAAAGTAGAAGCTGGTTTCATCCGGTTAGCAGCGACCGCGCAGCAAGATTTTGTCATGACAATTAACTCAGCCTCCGACCCGCGCGGGGCGATGTCCCGGCGGGCAGATTGTGTTACCTGAGCCTGATTGTTCTTTCTCGACCAATTCACTTGAAGTGAGACCTTCATCCACCCGCATCGACTTGCCTTCTTTCGGTCCCTTTCCAATAGTAGACGAGACGAGCAAACAACTTTTCCGAGCACAATTGCCTTGAACCTTCACGCATCCCGCCAGCCCATTGCGCAAACCGCCTCAGCAAAACAACCGAAGGTCCAAACGGCCCTCGCCAAGCTACCGTTTCTCGCTACGGTAGAGACCATGGTTGCCGAACGCGGTTTTGGGTTTCTGGAGTTAGAGGGACAACCTGTAAAAGTCTTTTTTCACGCCACCAAGGCACTGACGCGTGAAACCGAGTTCGCAGAGCTGGCAGAAGGCGACAAAATTCTCTGTCAGCTTGGCAGTTCAATCCGTGAGCCGAGCAAGCAGGAGGCGGTGAAATGGGCGCCATTAACTGACTGGGATTGGTCAAAACTTGGCATTCCGAGCAATCAAGGGGCACTCAATGCCATACGGCATGAGGTATTGCGAAAATTAAACCCCAAACAGCTTGATAGCGCCGTTTGCGCGCAGTGGTACAGGAACCAGTGGGGTGGCGATCCGTCGTCGGCGGACCTGCAGGATCCTCTATTGAAACAGGCTTGGCTTGAGCGGCTTGCCTTGCTGTCCCCGGATGCGCTGGAGGTGCTGGATCTTCCCGCGCGGCTGTCGGAAAGCCCATTTGACTTCGCTGTACAGATTGATCCGAACAGCTCGGCCTGCTCCGTATCTACGCTTCTCTCGACGTTCTCATCTGCACAACTTGCACAAATCGGCGCGCCCCGCAAAGAATGGATTGCGTCTTCTTGGTCTGAACCGACAGAAAACTCGGACGCTCCTGCTAAGCTGCAGGATGACCAGAAGGCAGATGTCCTTGAGTGGTTCTTGACGTATTATCGCGATATCTCCGACGATCCCATTCGTTCTGTTCTGAAGGGAAACACGGAATATGAGGCGATCCTTGCCAAACGGCTTCTTGACCGCGGGGTGGGACTCCCAGAAGCTTTTGTGCCTTGGCTGCGAGACCTGGCCAGTAGGGGCCGGCTCGAGGCACAATATCTCGAGGCGGTGGTCGGCCGTGATCCCATCTTAGCTGCTACGCTCTTTTCGTCGCTCTTACCCGCCACCCAACGCAGCCTGCGGACATCCTGGAAAAACGACAATGCGCCTCTGGAGCAAGCGCTGGCTATAATCCCTGCGCTTGGCTCGGAAATCCTGTGGCGCTCGGCCCTGGCAATTGATTTGGAAACCGACGGAAAAAAGGTATGGGAGATTGGTATTGCTGCTCATGATGGATGTCGATGCCTTTACGAAGCCGCATTAGACGTCAGTCTCGATTCCGCCCTGGATCAACTTGCGGTCCAGCTTAGCGAAGTCGAACTCGTCGTAGGCCATAATATCCTGAGATGGGATTGGCCGATCCTATCTGATGTGGCGCCAACCTTACCCACGCCGCTGGTTTGGGACACGCTATTGGTCCATTTCCTTGTAGAGCCGCAAGCCCGGTCTCACGCTCTTGGCTCAAACCATCGTTCGGAAACGGATGCAAAATCTGCGTTGGACCTATTTGCTCGCCAGCTTGATCTTTTCCCATCGGGCCTTAAGGCAAAGATCCTAAAAGGGGGGCTACGCTCACCAGAGGCGCTCATCGCTGCGCTCATGGGGTTTCTTCCCGACGACCTATCGCTCAGGCGACCTGCCCCGGCGTACTTAGATACCACAGACGCCCACGAATGCCTGCTTATGGGTTTGGAGACAATCCGTGAGCTGGACTGGGTGCCCGGCGTTCAGGTGGTCCCGCTCAACGCTGAAGAGCGGCTCGAACCTGAATACTGGCAAATCGACATCGCGCGCCTTTACGAAGCGTTGAGCGAGGATCAACGCCGCACCCCAGCAGCGCTGGTCCTGTTATCTGTAGGCAGTCGTGCGATGCAGCAGAACATCGCTCTACGGCGCAATATGCTCCCTCTTTGGCTCATTGAAGAAACACCATGGCTCGCCGGTGCAGTAGATCAGGCTTGCTTTATCCCGTCGAGCAGCACGGGGATCCGGGTAGCGCCACTTCCTCAGGCGATGGGTTGGTGGTCCAGCGACAACGCTAAGGCGAAGATGCGTGCAGTCCTTCCTGGAGCCGGACCCCTTATCTTGAACCGTCGGGCCCTCAGTCCTGATGAAATATTTAGAATGCAAGCCCCGGCAAATGCGGCACTTGCAGGCTACCCAGTGAATGGCGGTGCCCGATGGGCCGTGCGCGATTCCGCGGCGCAAGTGCTGGAGGTCGGCGGCGGATGGCGTGGTTTCCACGTAGTTGAGGTGCCGGGAACGATCGAAATGATCGCGCCGACTATTGCCACTCCCGCAGCCAAACCCAAATTAGCAATGCGCCAATACCCAATGCTTTTTCCCAGCACCCACGCGCAGGGAGATTACTGGATGGGACAGCTCGCGGCACTGCGGGCCCTTCAGAAAGACGGGACAGTCCCGCTGCTTTTGCTAACCAGCACTAAGAGCAGAACCATGGCCGACCTCCTAACCACCGCCTGTGTAGAAGTCGGCATGGCAGAAGCTAAGCCCACACACCGTAGCCGTCGTGAACACTTGTTACGAGCCGCTACCCGCGGTGACGTTCTCATTGATGATATTTCCCGCTGGCGGGACTGGCTATCTATCGCGGATGACGCGGGAATCGCGCTTCAGCCAGTCATTGAAGCATTCCCTCTCGAGGAATGGCATGTCCTATCCGAGGTCGCGAACCAAGAGCAAAGCGATGCCCCGGATACTGCCGCTCATGTGGTCACGACCCTCGATCTATTAGAGGATATTCCGAGAAGGGTTGGGCCTTGGCTCGGCCCTTGGCTTGCGGAGACCGGTCTTGCCGCCAGCGCCGTTGCCCCCGTCGCATTGGATCCACGTGTCGAAAGCGCCGCGTACGAACTGCGCGAGCATCTCGATCGCGAGCCAATCGACCAACCGGACTGGTCAGCAGAACAACGGGGCCGACTTGAACGCGTGTTTTCCGCTTTCCAGATTAAACGCGAGGAAGCTTCGTCTGATTTCGAAGCGATGGAACGCTTTCTCGTTGAGAACTGGCAGCCCAAAGGTCAGGCCACCGGCAACAGTATTGCAGGTTTCAAACCGACCCAGACCGAGGCGATGGACCACATCCGTACCCGCGACGAGGATGTCATGGTTACCCTTCCAACAGGCGAAGGGAAATCCGTCCTATTCCAGGTTCCAGCTCTGTGCCGTGGCTTGCGAAACCGCCGTTTGACCCTGGTCATTTCGCCCCTGAAAGCACTGATGCGCGACCAGGTCACACGGTTGCATGAACAGGGTTTCAATGAATCCGTGGACTACCTGAGCAGCGATCGGGCGCGATTTGAACAAGAAGAGGTTCTACAGGGTCTACTCGATAACCGCATCGTCCTGTTGTACGTTGCCCCGGAACGATTGCGCAATTCCCGCTTTGTCGACGTTCTCCGGCGCCGGATCCTTGCGGACGGTGGTTTGGAATACGTCGTCTTCGACGAAGCGCATTGCATCAATCAATGGGGTTACGAATTCCGGCCCGACTACTTCTTTGCCTTCAGCTTCTTGATGATCACTCTCAGGGACGACACATTCAAGAACTATACGCCTTTTTTGTTGCTATCGGCCACGCTCACAGCGTCTGACCGCCGCCGGATCCAGGGGATCCTTGAACGGAGCGCCCACGAAGATGCCGTTTTGCCACTGGCAATCTGTCCTGACCCCGCGAACCAAGGCAACCCGCTCCGGGATCACATCAAGGTCTCGCCCCGGGCAATGAGAGGCAATATTTTTGATGGCCAATCTTTTACAAATGCGCTGGAAGAACGTCTGCCGCAGATTAGAAGCGTCATCACGGAAGCCCGCGCTAACAAACAGGCTACCGGTCAACGCAGCGCCGTCATCATTTTCGTGTCACGGCGCACTCACGCAGACGAGCTGGCCGACCTGCTGAGCCGAAGTATGCAGTGCGATGTAGAAAGCTACCATGCAGGGCTTGATGCCCCTACGCGCGAAGACATTTACAACCAGTTCCGCGATGGCGAGCTTGACGTCCTTGTTGCGACAAAAGCTTTCGGCATGGGCATGGATATCCCAGACATACACTGGGTCGTTCACCTCGCCCCGCCAACCTATCTTGAAGATTATCTTCAGGAAGTTGGTCGCATCGGCAGGGGCTTGGCAGAACGTCAAAAAGCGGGTCTGAACCAGCTTGATGCCGTGATGCTGGCCTCGCCCCCTGATTTCGAGGAGATCAGAAGCCAGCGCGCTGGAAGTGAGCTTCATGCGCCGCAGATTGATGCCATCGAGAGCGAAATCCTCGCCAATGCGGAGTTCCTTGACGGTCAGAAGGTTTCCTTTGTGCCTGGCCACGGATTTTGGTCCTATAAGACCCCAGCAGAAAAACGCGCTAATGCCACACGGATGCGACTGGCGCTGTACTGGCTTGAGGCCGCAGGGCACATCGCGCAGCTTGGCATGGTGCCTGACCTGCTGACAGTCTCGCTCCTACCATCCCGGCTCGCTGACGTAGCCGCAGAGGAAACGCGTCACGGCCGGATCGCCCGGGCCATTCAGGATGCCACTGGCGAAACCCCGCGAGAGGACGGCCTCGCTGCAGACTTGTTACGCCGCGTTTCGGATGCTGTAGGGGTCCGTGTGCGGACGATCGAGAACAATGGGATTCGCGATACAAATAGGGTTGTGATCAACCTCTCGCAGATTCGCCGCCAGTGCCAGATCGAGAGCTTGGATGAAACCATGGTCTTAATATCGGAACTGGCCGCACTTGGGGCTCTGGAGCTGGAGTGGACCCTTGAATTTGCGAAGCGACCCATGCTGGGTGAAGACACTGTGCAGATCGAGGCACTACTCAATATGCTCGGTAATGCCGTGCATGAATTGCTGGAACGATTGGAAGAGACAGGCGAACACCGGTTCACGCCGGAACGGTGGTTCAAAGAAAAAGACCTGCACCTTGGCGACGCACGCGGGTTGTCTAAAAAGGAACGAGCCGATCACGATGCCCGGCTTGCCCGGTTTCGAAGGGCTTACACCAACGGCTTTAGAGCGCTCGCACGCGCCAGTGGAGCCAAGCTCAAGCAAGGCGTAAAACCGGGCACCGAACAGATCTATTGGCATGCGCAGCTTCCTCAATCCAATAATCGGAATGCAAGAGAGAGATGTGACGCCCTCCTGTCGCAGGTAGCGGCTCTTACAAAGGTTTTCCGGGCCGCACAGGACATTAAATCCATTCAGGTTGAGACCTTAATAGGCGGGTTGAAACAGGCCCACCCGAAAAAAGCCTTCCGGGTTTTCGATCTCGAAGCCTCGTTGCGATTGCTGTCTTCGTTAAGCCTTGTCAGCGCCCTGCCGGATTTGTTGCCGCTCTCTTACCTCCTACTTTTGCGAGATCGACAACCCGGGCTGGCGCAACATCCCGAACTTATCGAAGAACTCGCCAGTGTTAACGATATGGCAAGCGCCCGGATTTTCGCGATGGAGGTTTTCGCCAATTTGCCCGAAGAGGCGCGGGGGCGGTTCATATCAGGCTATTTCGCCAATTCCAGCGCTGGAGCGCTAAAAGAATTCTTGGATGGTCACTTGGGCGAAATCGAAGACGAAACGGGACGCATCGCCGAAAAGCGCGATCAGTTGCGCGCGACGCGAGCGACGGAATTCTTCGATTTTTACAAAGCCTCACAGGAGCCTGCACAATGGCAGGTGATGCAGCATCCGTTCAATCGACACTTACTGGTGAACGCCGGACCAGGCGCCGGCAAGACCTCCGTACTCGTAGGGCGGATCGCCCATCTGATCCGCGAGCAGCATGTTAAGCCATCTGAGATCATGGTGCTTGCTTTCAACCGCGCCGTTGTATTTGAGATCCGCAAGCGTATTCGAGACTTGTTCAGATCGCTGGGATACGCCGCCTACGTCTCACAGGTTCGCGTCTCGACCTTTCATGCGCTCGCCATGCGCAGTCTGAATGGCGCCGACACGCCCACGGGACACGGGGACATTGACCGCGAAAACTTGCTGCCTGATTTCGCAAACCGGCTCGCTAAGAATGCGACATTCCGCCAAGAGATTGCAGGTCAATGCCGCAGCCTTTTGATCGACGAATTCCAAGACGTAACGGAAGATGTTTACACTATCATCCGCAGTCTGCACGAGGGCAGCGGATCGCAAGCTGGCATCATGGTGATTGGTGACGACGATCAGGACATTCTGCGCTGGCAGCGCAAGGAAGATGGTGCGCATTCAGGTGCCTTTGCTGAACGCTACTTTCAGCGGTTCAAAACGGACTTCGGTGGCGCAGAGCTCGCAACTTTGGAACTCGGTGTGAATTTCCGTTCTGGCGCTGAGGTCGTGCAGACAAGCCAAGCGATGATTCATGGGTTTTTTCAGAGAAATGCACGGTCAGACCGTATTAAGACCAGCCTTCTACGAGCATCCGAAAGTGCACCCGACAGTCATTGTGAACGTATCGATGCGCGGGGATGGTCTTGGGACCAGACCCTTTCTCGGGTGAAACAGGACAGTCTCGACTTACTTGAAAAAAATCCTGGATCGATCGCGATCCTATGTCGTTCAAACGATGAGGTTGCCAGCGTTCACCGTGCACTTGCCGATGTCTTTCCTGGAATTGCTGTCCAAAATAGCGAGAACCTCTCGATCCGGTCGCTTCGGCACATCGCGCTTTGGATCGAGTTTCTTGAGGTGGAGGCCGCTCGGCAGGATCGGGCTTTGAGCGATCCCCTGCGAGCCGAGCTTCTGGAGGAATTTCGTAATTCGACCGACATCCCGGAGACAAGAGCCAGCGCGCCTTCGTGGGCAGACCTTTCGACCCTCTGGGAACTCTGCACACAAGAAAGCAGCTTTCCGCATCTTTCAACGCTCGTGGGGTTTCTTAAAACACTTAAAAGCGACGAACTGCAACGTTTGATCGGGTCGCGACAAGGCGCCGGCGAAGCCGTTGTCTCAACCATTCACAAAGTTAAGGGACTCGAATACGACAACGTTGTCGTTGTACCATCACGGACACGCTTCGGCGAAAGGTCGAGTGACATCGAGGCGGATGCTGCTGAAGAGGCGCGCCTGCTTTATGTCGCGTTGACCCGAGCAAAATCTCAGCTCGTCTATTACGTGGGCGATCGCGAATCCGCTTGGGGGCGGGCCCAGCCGAACCCCTTCCCAAGCTCGAGCGGACAAGATCAGATATTAACTGGTACACCGAAGCAAGTCGCGATCGGATGGGCAATGTGCAGATCCGGATTCAATCCTGATCCTGAAGTCACACAATCCTACATCGAATCTCAAGTTTGTATCGGGGACCGTGTGGAGCTGGACGGCCGGGGTGCGGGCGCTAACAAGGGCGTGTTTCACCGCGCACCTTCCGGAGAAAGGCGGCAGATAGGGTTTATTGCTCAACGCTACGGGGCAGGTGGCCCCCGTTCTGATCTTAAGGTTAGCGCTGTGATCCGTTATGCCGCTGACGAAAGTGATCAACACTGTCATCCGGCCAGTGTGCTCGCACGCGGCTGGGGATACGTTGTGCTGGTCGAGGGAACGCTGCGTTGATTTCCCGGTCAGGCGCTATCGGCTTGGAGGCGAGCCGCTGCAGTCGTTTTATAATACTCCAGTGGTCCATCGAAATCTTGTCGTAGCAATCATCTGCCTTCTCTCCTAAACGCGGCTGTGTCCCATGGTAAAACTTCGCAGTAATCTTCGGGAGCGCGCAATTGTAAGAAGCCTGGATGTCCAGGACGGTATATTCGGCAATTCGCCGAAGCGAGATTGGCGTTTGGGGGCGAACTGATTTAGTTTAGCGCGTCGCCAGGTTGCCCAGCTACACAACCGGGCAGATCTATTGCGGCTGAAAATTGATAAACTTGCGCCTTAGGTCCGGAAGTTGGGGGAAGTTGCGGAAGGTAGCGGAAAAAGTTGAAGATGGGTGCTTTCCACCCCATGCGGGTGGAAAGCACCCGTTTTCAATTTCATCAAAAAAACGATGCTATTGCCGTAACTTGCGGCGGTGAGAGGCCCCGTGATAATCTGCCTTCTGGAACAAGAACCATGTCAATGACAGTGTGGCGGCCCAGTAGACTTTGAAGGCGGATCGAACCCTCGAGATTACTTTAAGCCGTTAGGTGATCGTTTTAATACAGAATGAAAACGACCAGAAATGCCCTTCTTTGTGCATCACCGTCAAACCGAGCGCCAATAACACCATGTCGGCAAGAGGCCGCATATGACGCCTTACCGGCTTCGTCACGTGAGGCGCGATGAGTGAGAGTTCAAGACCCTCGCACCGAGTTTGCCTATTTACTTTGAGGCGAATGAAACTGCCGGCAAACCTTGACTTGACCCATGAGTGCTGCGGGGAAGGATCTTTCAATCCCACGACGATTGCGAATGTTCTTTTCAGTGCGGCCAGCATTTCCGGATATCTCGAAACCTAAGCGTGTATCGGAGACTACCAGGGTCTTCGTTTCCTGTAAGACACAGAACCGTCGGGAGGGGGGGACGGGCCCATGACCTTGCTTGGCCTTCCTCGTGGCCAGCACCTGTGGCCTAAGGTCAGCCATGGCTTCCTGTGGTAATCGAAATCTGGTCCGGCGCTATAACCGCAAAGTCGTGGGAGATGACCTCCGCGACGCAATGTGTTTACCATGTTCTCTGGCGGCTCTCATCCCCTGCGCGTGGTCGTAGCTGGCCATGGTCGTGGCGGCGCTCTTGTTGCCAATGAGAGCGGGTGCCAAGTATCCCCCGCTCTGCAATTCTTCGGAGGCTTCGGTTGCGACATTGTCGCGGAGACGGTGGATGGTGACACGAACGCCGAGATGCTTGCAGGTCAGATCGCCGGCCAATCGGCCGAGCTGGGCGGATGTTATGGCTGAGCCGATGTCTACCATGCTCGGAAACAACTTAGCCCCGTCGTCGAAGAGAGGTCGAAAGTCCCGTCGATAATCGTCGAGGGCCGACCAGAGCAGATGGTTGTTCAAGATTTTATCATAGCTCGCTAAATGCTTCTTTGCCTCACGCAATTTTAGCACACGCCCGGGAAGTACGACTTGGACATAAGGTTTTTCCAGAAGCACTACAGTTGTTCCAAAAGATAAATGTGCAAGCGCTCGTGCGCGCTGAGGCAAAGCTGCCGCGAAAGCCAGCAACAAACCGTTCCGAAAATCCCGGGAAACATGCAGGCCCCGGGGGCCTCGGCGACGCGCTTCTTCGATGAGAGCCATACCGAGATCGAAGATTCGAGATGCTCCAACGATCTGCGCGCCAGTTTTGGTGTGCCTCCCTGCGACCTTTGCGAGGGCATGATGCCGTGAGATGACATGCTCACACCCTGTGCTATAGAAATTGGGATCGACCGCGACGCGAAAGCCGGAGACGATGCGCGACAAATAGTCGGCCACGCTTTGATCAGAGAGACCATCTATCTTCAGATCCATCGCGTAGGCGTGAAAGGTCGTGCCAGATGGCCTGAGATCTCGTCCGAAGCTGAGGGAGGTTCTGTACCAACGAGCCAAGGCATAGGCCACCGACTGGACATGAGCCGCGCTCCATTTTTGGGCGCGCTGGCCGGGTTCACTACTCAGTTTTGCTTTTAGTTTCTCCTGCCAGCTCTCGGGAAGCGATGTGATGGCCGACCGCGCCCGCGCATCGCCCGACCTCGCCGAGACCTTCAGAACGCAGCGCTTCTGCCGAAGAATCTGGCCGATCATGCCGGCGATCGGAACGCCCCACAGGACGGAGGCACCGAGCTGGATGTATGCAAGTTCGGCGGCTGCATACTGCTGCCCCAAGCGGGTGGAGAGTGCACTCAGGTAACTCGATAACTCAGTGTGATCGGGCACGGGCAAAGGCCAATCCCCGTGTCCACGCCATTCGGAAAAGCAACGTACCGAGCGGAGCACAGGCGCAGGATCGACGTCGGGTCGATCCTTTAGGAAGTTGTCATGAAATGCTTTTGACGATGCCGGCCCGAGGGTCACTTCATAGGAGGGACGAATATTCATCTTAATTTCTCCCAATGCATTTTGGGTATGAGCTGTTCTGATCTTAAGGTATGTACACATGCTCGCTACCACTCCAGAAAAGGTGCCTTTGCGGTCGGGAGAAGATGGGGTTTAACAGTCTCCAAACTCCGCTGGAGCGCATGGGGCGACCCTGGCCGCTTCGAAGCATGCTTCATATCGACTTCTTCTCCTTTTATAGCTTCCCAGGCTGCCGCGATTTACGATCGGCGAGGTACTTGCTCGGTGGTGTAACTTCAGGTCTGGAAATTCATTTGATGCTGGCGCCATGAGCTTCTGCCGGGGCGCGCCCCCGCAGAAGCTGCCCATTCTGGTATTCCATGGAAGTGCAAACTCATCATGGAGACGGAC
>Ga0208794_1000930_pt1 | contig 15365 bp, 15 predicted proteins | sample 32_taG_FD_184106 | JGI IMG/M metagenome (GOLD analysis project Ga0208794, IMG submission 184106) | Marine viral communities from the Gulf of Mexico - 32_GoM_OMZ_CsCl metaG (SPAdes) (version 2) | ecosystem: Environmental > Aquatic > Marine > Oceanic | place: Atlantic Ocean: Gulf of Mexico... | reverse complement strand
CGAGGCGTCGAAATGGCGAAGATATCGGGTCCGGGCGGGTGCAGCGGGTAGCATCGCTACCCGCAAGGCCGCGCGGGCGCGAGATCGAAGCCATTTCGGCGTCCCTCCGGGATTTGACCGATTTTGTCCATTGCTTCGTCGGCAAGCCTTGAAATATCGACATATTCCGTCGTCTTGCCTCCTCGCACTGAACAAAATCGCTTCAAACCTCGAACGCGTAATTAATAGGTCCTGACCCTAGTCCTCGCGCCGCCGGACGAACCGCATCGTGCCTTCTGCGCGCTGAAGCGTCACGCCGCGCTCCGTCGCTTCGAGGCACGCATCGCTGAAATCGACCACGCCGATATCGTTCGGCACGATTATGACGCGCAGCTTTCCGTCATCGCCTTCGGACAGGTCAATGCGCGGCGCGGTAATGTTGTAGATGGGTTCGGTAAGCCCAACCCATCGCGGAACGCGCGGATCGTCTTCGGGCATCGTCCAGCCGTCATATTGCGTATAGCCCTCGATCGGATCGCCGTTGTCGAAGCCGATCACGAAATCGACCCCGGGGATGCCATTGCCGTTCGGCCAGGTGACGAGCAGCGTCGGAACCACGCCGTCGACTGCAAGTGGCGGCCCCTTGGTCATCGCGGGCGGCACCGGCTTGGGTTCGGTGGTCAGGCAGATCCGGTCGCCGTGCAGCTCCCAGCGTCCTTCGGCGCGTTCGTCGAGCGCGCCCGCTGCAAGGAAATATTGAAAGCGTCCGTCGTCGCGGATGAGCAGTCCGCCCGCGACATCGGGCCCTTCGGCAAGATAATATTCACCGACGAAGGGCGGTTGCTGCGCAGCGGCCGGAGCAGCGATCAGGGCGACGACGAGGGGCAGCATTCGCATCGGCTGACCATGCGCGCCCCGCACGCCGGACGCCAGCCTCTTTCCACATCCGTCGCCGCCTGCTAACCGCCCGCGCCATGTCCCAGACGCATCCCGAACGCCGCACCTTCGCCATCATCTCGCACCCCGACGCGGGCAAGACGACCCTGACCGAGAAATTGCTCGTCGCGGGCGGGGCGATCCATATGGCGGGCGAGGTGAAGGCGCGCGGTCAGGCGCGGCGCGCGCGCTCCGACTGGATGAAGATCGAACAGCAGCGCGGCATTTCGGTCACCTCGTCGGTGATGACCTTCGAACATGCGGGGCTCGTCTTCAACCTGCTCGACACGCCGGGGCACGAGGATTTCAGCGAGGATACCTATCGCACGCTGACCGCGGTCGACAGCGCGGTGATGGTGATCGACGCCGCCAAGGGCATCGAGCCGCAGACATTGAAGCTGTTCGAGGTCTGCCGCCTGCGTTCGGTGCCGATCATCACCTTCGTCAACAAGGTCGACCGCGAAGGCCTGCCGCCGTTCGAACTGCTCGACGAGGTTGCCGACCGGCTCGCGCTCGACGTCTGCCCGATGAACTGGCCCGCGGGCATGGGCGGGCAATTCGAGGGGATTTACGATCTCGTCGATCCAGCAATCATGCGGCCCGGCGGCGACGCGTCGCGCATGTATGAGGGCGACCGGACCGCCGTGGCGGGGCTCGACGATCCGGCGCTCGCCGCAAGGCTCAGCGCCGACGCGCTCGCGCACCTTCGCGAAGAGACCGAGCTTGCCTCCGCCTGCTATGCGCCTTTCGACGCCGCGGCGTATCGCAATGGCGACCTGACGCCGGTCTATTTCGGATCGGCGCTCAAGGAGTTCGGCGTCATCGACCTGCTCGCCGCGCTCGCGCGCCATGCGCCGGGACCGCAGCCGCAGCCCGCCGAGCCCGCGCCGGTCGAGCCCAGCGATGAGGCCGTCACCGGCTTTGTGTTCAAGGTGCAGGCGAACATGAACCCCGCGCACCGCGACCGCATCGCCTTCATGCGGCTCTGCTCGGGGAAGTTCGAGCGCGGAATGCGTCTCACCCAAGGGGGGACCGGCAAGGCGATCGCGATAAGCCGCCCGATGCTCTTCCTCGCGCAAGACCGCGAAATGGCCGAGGAGGCTTTCCCCGGCGATATCATCGGCATTCCGAACCACGGCACCTTGCGCGTCGGCGACACCTTGTCCGAACGCACCGACATCACCATCACCGGCCTGCCGAACTTCGCGCCCGAAATCCTGCGCCGCGTCGCTCTGGTCGACCCCACCAAGACCAAGCAGCTTCGCAAGGCACTCGACGACATGGCAGAGGAGGGGATCATCCAGGTCTTCTATCCCGAAATCGGCGCGAACATGATCGTTGGCGTCGTTGGTCAACTCCAGCTCGAAGTGCTGATCAGCCGGCTCGAGGCCGAATATAAGGTCGAGGCGAAGCTGGAAGCGAGCCCGTGGGACACGGCGCGCTGGATCGCGAGCGACGATGCCGCCGCATTGAAGGCGTTCCAGGCCGATCATCGCGGCGCGTCGGCAACCGACCGCGACGGCGCGCCGGTGTTCATGGCGAAGGATGCGTGGGAAGTCGGCTATGTGACGCAGCGCCACCCGCAGATCCGCTTCACTGCGACCAAGGAACGCGTTTTCGCTCCGGCGGCGTGAACGAAACGCTTGCGCTGTATTTGCCGCAAGCTAATCATTTCCTCGGGTCGGACGTGCGGGGAGAAGCGCGATGGACGGACGGCGTGGGATTTGGGCGGCAATGCTGCTGGGCGCGGTGGCGGCGCCCGTGATGGCACAATCGGCGATCAGCCTGCCGATTGCCAAGGGTTTCTGGACCAACGACAATCAGAAATGCGCGACGGTGCGCCATGGCTATGTCTTCGACGGAAAGCGCTGGGGCTCGCTCTATTATTACGGTCCCAACGGCAACATGGGGCCGGCGGCAGAATTGCAGCCGATCACACAGACGCGCGCGGTCGGGGGCGGCTTTACGCAGATGCAGTTCGGCGGGTTCGACGGCGCGGGCTATTTCCGGGTCAAGTCGACGGGACCCGACCGCGCGCTCTACCGCGTCGGCGCGCCGTTTCGCGAGGAAATGCAAGTGATGGACGAAATGCTCATCCGCTGCAGCTATGCGTCGCTATCGCCGAAAATGAAGGCGGCGCTCAAGCGTTTCGCGCCCGCGCTCGCGACGGTCAAATAAGGCTCAATAGGTCGGCGGGCGCTGCCTCGTCAGCGGCCGTATCGCTCTCGCCGTCGAACTTGCTCAGCGTCAAGCCGAGCAGGCGGATACCCTGTTCGGTCGGCAGCAACGGTGCGAGGATTGCCTCGCCCGCGGCGAGCAGCGCGGCACCGTCGGCCACCGGCGCCGCCAGCGACTTCGCCCGCGTGATCGTGCGGAAATCGGCGTAGCGCAGCTTGAGCGTCACCGTGCGCCCGCGTGCGCCCTTCTTCGCCGCGCGGTCCCACACCACCGTGCAAACATGCGCGAGCGCCTCGCGGATCTCGGCGTCGGTCACGAGGTCGTTGAAAAAGGTGCGCTCGCCGCCGAGCGATTTGAGCGGGCGGTTCGATTTGACGCGGCGATGGTCGATTCCGCGCGCCAGATTATGGAGCCATTCGGCGCTGTTGCCGAAATGCGCGGCGAGCCACGCCATGTCCTTCGCGGCGAGGTCGGCGCCAGAATAGATGCCCAGCCCCTCCATCTTCGCCGCGGTCACCGGGCCGATACCGTGGAAGCGGCGGATCGACAGCGTCTGGACGAAGGTCGCGCCCTTGCCGGGCGGGATGACCGTCAGCCCGTCGGGCTTGTTCTGGTCCGACGCGAGCTTCGCAATGAACTTGTTGTACGAAACGCCGGCGGAGGCCGTGAGGCCGGTTTCGTCGCGGATGCGCCGTCGGATCAGCTTCGCTGTTGCGGTCGCGCTACCGAGCCCGGCCTTGTCGCGGCTGACATCGAGATAGGCCTCGTCGAGCGACAGCGGCTCGACCTCGTCGGCATAGTCGCGGAAAATCGCACGGATCTGGTGCGAAATCTCGCGATACACCTCGAAGCGCGGGGGGACGAAGACCAGCTCGGGGCATTGGCGCTTGGCCGTGACGCTCGGCATCGCCGACCGCACGCCGAACTTGCGCGCTTCATAGGAGGCCGCAGCCACCACACCGCGCCGCGACGAGCCGCCAACCGCGACGGGGCGCCCGCGCAACGCCGGATTGTCGCGCTGTTCGACCGACGCGTAAAAGGCGTCCATGTCGACATGAATGATCTTGCGCACCGCGTCGGTGGCAATGTCGCTCTCATCGATGTCGTCGGGTTCGTCCACGCACCGCGATCTAGCATGTTGCCAAAATGTTCTCAACATCCGGGCGCGCAGGTGCTTGACGGCGGCCGGTCAAACTGGCAATCGCCGCCAGCCTTGGATACGCGGGTATAGCATAGTGGTAATGCTCTAGCCTTCCAAGCTAGCTAGGCGGGTTCGATTCCCGCTACCCGCTCCAGCCTCCCGAACATTCGTTGAGAAAATTTTCTTCGTCATGGAACCCGGCCCGCGCCGATGCGTTTCTTGGGCCTATGTGATCGAAAGATTGGATAGGATTGGTCCCGTCTTCGGACGGAACCGAGGGAGCCCCGCCACAGAAATGTGGCGGGGCTTACTCATTTCGGTACCTTGTCAGAGACCCTGCGCAAAGGGGCTGACGATCATCGATATGATCAGGCTGATCGCAAAGACAAGCACGATCATTGTTACGACGGCCGCAACGACATAACCAACGGCTTTGCCTTCCGGTGCGCGCATGAGCTTGGGGAGGCCGAGATACACGAGGTAAAGGCTGTAGAGGCCGAGCAGCATTCCGATCACGCTCAAGGCTGGGATCAGGTTGAATATCCCCGCTACCCAGCTTGCCGTCGCGGAATATGCCGCCACCTTGAACGCCTGAATACGGTTGGCCGTCGCTTCGAACGTCGGGGCGAGAGCATCGATAACGAGCGCGAGTACATAGACGCCGATCAGCGCCCCGGCATATTGCAGGATAGCCGTTGTTGCCGCCGAACCGATGGAGGGGCGATAGGTGAATCCGAGGGCGGAAATGCCGAACATCGTCGATCCGATGAAACCCGCGACTGCGGGAATTGCGGCGAGAGGAAAGACATAGCGCGAATAGATATTGCCGATAGTATCGGGTTCGGCGTCGATCTTGTCCCACTCGGCAGCGGGTGACATCAAGATGCCTTTGATGCGCTCGATCAGGCCGGCGGTATTATTGCTGTTTCCTTCCATCGTCATTGCCCCTTTCCTTGGAACCCTGCCTTAGTGGGTATTCGAGTTTAGCATGAATTCGGATTGCGATGTGAAATGATGTAGAAGCTTGCGCTGTGTTTCCTGTCACAGGACCGAGCCAAGCCGCTTGCCGCGACATGAACGGGCACGTCCAATTGCGACATTTTGCGACAATTTTGCGCCAATGCGGCAATTGCGTGCGATAAATGGCACCTAAAAGCGCTTCATCGGGACCGAAAACCGGATCCCCCATGAAGGAGTACTTCCGTGAAAAAGATCACCCTCTTCACTCTGGGCGCCGCCCTGATCGCCGTTCCCGCGCTTGCCGCGCCGGGTGGCAAGATGGGCGATGCCGATGGCAATGGCGTGCTGACCCGCGCCGAAGCGCAAGCCGCCGCAACGCAGATGTTCGCGAAGATGGACGCGAATGGCGACGGCAAGCTCGACGCTACTGACCGCGCGGCGAAGCGCGCCGAAATGCAGGCCAAGATGTTCGAGCGCCTCGACGCGAACAAGGACGGCAACATCAGCCGCGCAGAGTGGGATCAACACGCCGCCGAGCGCGCCGCGAAGCGCACGGAGCGTGGCGAGAAGCGTGCCGAAGCAGGCGAAAGCCACCGCGGCAAGCGTGACGGCATGCGCGGGCATCGCGGCAAGCGCGGCGGTCATGGCATGATGATGCTGGGCCGCGCCGACACCAACGGCGACAAGGTGATCAGCCAGGCCGAGTTCCAGACCGCAGCGCTCGCGCGCTTCGACAGCGTCGATGCGAACAAGGACGGGCAGGTCACGGCCGAAGAGCGCAAGGCTCATCGTGAGGCGATGCGCGCCAAGCGCGGCCAGCGCCCCGCCAGCCAGTAAAGCTTTGGCAGGGGCCAGCGGCGACGGGCAGGGCACTCCTCCCCCCTCCCATGCATTGCCTTTGCCGCTGGTCCCTGCCAGCAAGGTTCGCCCATCGGCTCCGTGCCGGTGGGCGAACGCCTGTTTCAGACGGATAACCGATGACCGATAGCGACACGCCGCGCATCTTGCTGGTCGATGACGAGCCGTCGATCCGCGAGCCGCTGGGCGAGTATCTGGAAACGCAAGGATTTGCCGTTACGGCGGCGGCCAGCGCGGCTGAGGCGCGGTCGGTGCTGCGCGCGCAGGGGGTCGATCTGGTGGTCAGCGACATCATGATGCCCGGCGAGGACGGATTGTCGCTCACACGGCACCTGCGCGAGGCGGGCGACGTGCCCGTGATTCTGCTGACCGCACGCGCAGAGGACACCGAACGAATTATCGGGCTTGAAATGGGCGCCGACGATTATGTCGTCAAACCTTTCAACCCGCGCGAACTGGTTGCTCGGATTCGCACCGTGCTGCGCCGGACGCAGGCAAACGGACGTGCGCTCGACTCGGGCGGGACGAGCTACGCCTTCGGGCCTTGGGTGCTGCGCGAGGTTGAGCGAGTCCTTGTCGACGAAGCAGGCGAGGAGGTCGCGCTGTCGTCGGGCGAATATCATCTGCTCCACGCCCTGCTGCGCCATCCGCGGCAGGTGATGAGCCGCGACCGGCTGCTCGACCTCGTCCGTGGGCGCGAGGCCGATATTTTCGACCGCGCGATTGACAATCTGGTCAGCCGCCTGCGCAAGAAGATCGAGACCGACCCCGCGCATCCGCAGCTCGTCAAGACGGTGTGGGGCGGCGGCTATACGCTCGCGTGCGAGGTCAAACGAATCGGACCTGCGGCATGAGATTCAGTCTGTGGCCCAAAAGCCTGATCGGCCAGCTCGTCTTTGCCGTCGCGGTGATGCTGTTTGTCGCTCAGGCGGTGAACTTCGCCCTGCTCGCGCGCGGCATGAAGCAACAGATGCTCGCACATGGTGGCGGGATGACCGTGGCGCGGATCATCGACGCGGTCGACCGTTACGAGCGCGGTCTGATCGAACCTCAGCGCCAGCGGGGCGACCCTCGCGAGCGCCGCCGCCAGCGTCGCGAGCCGCGGGTCTGGACGGGCGACGCAGCTCCGCCGGTTCCTCCGGGCGCGAGCGCCATGCCGGAGCTCGCCGATTATGTGGCGACGCTGCTCGGCGACGCCAATGTCGACGCACGCAACGTCACGGCTTGGGTGTTGCCGCAGCGTCCCCGGTTCGGGCGCACCGAGCTGCCCGGGCGGACGGCAATTGTGGTCGCGGAGGTAGGCGGACGCTATTATGCCGTGCGCGGCCGCCTGCCCGCGAGCGGAAACCGGCTGCAGGGTTTCCTGGTCTGGCAAACGCTGGTGCTCTATCTCCTCCTCCTCATCCCGATCATGATCATCGCGTGGCGCGCCGCGGCGCCGCTTCGCGACCTGACGCGCGCCGCCCGCTCCAACCCCGCAGTGCGCGACGCAACCCCGATCGACGAGGAGGGGCCGTCGGACGTGCGCGACCTGATCCGCGCCTTTAACGCGTATCGCGCGCGCATCGCGACGATGCTTGCCGACAAGGACCGGATGCTCGGCGCGGTAGGGCACGACCTGCGCACGCCGCTTGCCAGTCTCCGCGTCCGCGTCGAGGGGGTCGAGGACGATCGGCTGCGCGACAAGATGATCGCCTCGATCGACGAGATGACTGCGATGCTCACCGACATTCTGGCGCTCGCGCGGACGGGGGCGGGGAATGAGGTGCAGGAGCGGATCGAGCTGTCGGCGCTCGTCTGCGAACTCGCCGAGGATTATGTCGAGCAGGGCAAGAATGTCGCGGTTGATAATGTCGTGCAGGCCGCGGTCGTCGCGCGACCGATGTTGCTGCGCCGGGCGCTGCGCAACCTTATCGACAATGGCGTCACCTATGGCAGCCGCGCGCGGCTCTCGGTGCGTCTCGTGGCAGATCAAGCTCAGGTCGTTGTCGCCGACGACGGCCCCGGCCTCACCGACGAACAGATCCGTACGCTGGTGGAACCCTTCGCGCGCGGCGAACAGTCGCGCAACCGCGCGACGGGCGGCGCTGGGCTGGGGCTGTCGATCGTGCGCGAGATTGCGGCCGGCGAGGGCGGGGCGCTGTCGCTCGCCAATGGGGCACAAGGCGGGCTCGAGGCGGTGATCGCGCTGCCGATTGCCTAATCGTCGCCCCTGCGAAGGCAGGGACGACGGCTTTTATGCGTAGATAGCGATTCCCTGGCTGCCGCTCATCACGGGTTCGCCCGCGCGGTTCCAGATCATCATGTCCTGCACCGAAAAGCCGCCGCGCGCATAGCCCGTCTTGGCCGACAACAGCCACCAACCGTCGTCGGTGGCAGGGGCGCCGGTCAGCATGTTGACCGTCCAGTTCATCGAACTGATCGGCCCGAACTCGCTGAACAGCGCCATTGCGGCGGGGGGTAGCGCATCGCCCATCGCAAGCAGCGTGACCATCGGATGACAGGAGGGCTCCTCGACGAAACGGACCCAGGTCAGATATTCGCCGACATCGCGTTTCCAGTCGAAGCGCGGCCCGCTGACCGGGCGCATGTCGAAATGGCGCGTGAAGGGCGGGCGGACCTTGTGGTCGGGGACGGGTTCGAGTGTGTCGGGGTCGGGGCCGTCGGGCATGGTCAGGCGATTGTGGTCGAGGTGGCTCGCGCGGTCGCCCGAGAAGGCAAAGACCGCCGCGGTCCCGAACCCCTGATCGCTCGACACGCCGGCGTCGACGAACAGCGAGGATTTCGACCGGCGTAACTCGCGCGTCGCCACCGTGCAATCGCCCCCGACGGGGCCGACAAAGCTGATCTGGGCATAGCGTAAAGGTGCATCCGTCGGATGGCGCTCCATGACTGCAGCGAGCGCGACCGCCGAACTGATGCCGCCGTAGGCTGTGCGGCCCTGCATCCAGCCGGTGTCGATATGCGCGGTTGCACTGTCGCCCTCGACGCGCAGCGTGGAGAGCAGCGCGTCGAGGGCGCTGGGGGAGGTGCTCATCCTGTGCTTATTCCTCGATCTGGAAGGTCAGTCCCGCGTTGGTGGTCAGCCGGTCGATCAGCGCCTGACCGAGCAGCGCACCCGGCGTCCAGATGCCGCCTTTGCTGTCATTTTCCAGCAGCGCCATCCCTGTTTCCGCAAGCATTTTCGACGTCGAGCCATAGCCCGGATCGCGGTCGCCCTGGACGCTGGCGCGGATCGTCGTTCCGTCGGGATATTCGCCGATGAACAGGATGTCGTAGAAGCCCGCCTCGCGCTCTTCCTTGCTCGGGCCTTCGCCAGGCTTCAGCTTGGCGTCGCCAAAGGGGTTCGCCTTCGCCATCGCCTCGGCCATCGCTTTGCCGGCGTCGCCGATCGTCGTCATCACCATCTCGTCATAGACAAGGTCCGCACCCCATTCGTGCCCCAACAGGAAATTGGTGCGGTGGACATTCTTGGTGTTGATCGGCGCCATGATGAAGGGTGCGGTCCAGGTGCCCGTCGCGCTGTCATGTTCGGGGACGAGCCCGGTCGGCTGCGATGGCCCCTCGAACCCCGGGGTCAGCGCGAAGGAGGATTTGAGCAGTAGCGCGAGCGACGGCTTTTTGGCGACGGCCTTCAGCGTTTCGGTCAGGCTCGCGATGGTGCCGCCCGACGCGCCGCCCTGCATCTTGCGCACGCGGCCCTTGACGCGCGGGGCGGGCTTGCCGTGCCGCTTCAACGCCTCGGCCTGCAGGAAGAGCACGCCGAGGTCGAAAGGGATCGAATCGAACCCGCAGCTGAAGGTGATGCGCGCGCCCGATGCCTTGGCCGCATCCTGATGTGCGTCGATCATCTCGCGCATCCAGCCGGGCTCGCCGCACAGATCGGCATAGGCCGTGCCCGCGCGGACGCAGGCGGCGACAAGATCGCCACCGTAAAGCTGGTACGGGCCGACGGTCGTGAGCACGACCTTCGTGCGGTGCGCCATCGCGTCGAGGCTGGCGGGATCGTTCGCGTCGGCGATCACCAGCGGCACGTCCTTCGGCGCGCCGATCAGGTCGCGCACCTCGGCGAGCTTATCCTTGCTGCGTCCCGCCATCGCCCATTTGGGGGCGTCCTTGCGCCCAGCATAATGGTGCGCGAGATATTCGGCCACAAGCCGGCCCGTGAACCCGGTCGCGCCATAGACGATGATGTCGAATTCGCGTGCTTCGGTCATCGGCTCTCTCCCTTTACGTAAACGTTAAGTGGAGGCTAGCGCAGATGGTGCCGGGTGCCAAGGGGCGATGGCGGGGGATGGGGGCGGCGAGTTCGACGTTTGGGCGGAGCGAAAGGCGAGCGCCGATGGGTGTTTCGACTTCGTTCGACACGAACGGACATGGGATGTAGGAAAGCGGCCAATTGCGGGCGTGCGATCCTCCCTGTGGCGCAGGCATGGGGAGGTGGCAGCCCGCAGGGCTGACGGAGGGGCTAATGGCGCAACGTCGCGGCCCCCCTCTCCACCCCTCGCTTCGCGAGCGGTCCCCCTCCCCATGGCTTCGCCACAAGGAGAATTTAGCGGCAGCTCTCCACCCCAAACCGGACGTCCCGCGCGCGAAAAAACTGCTGTCCTACATTATTCCGCTGTGCCAGCCTTCGTCCCGGCTCTTTCGATATGTGGACAAAAGGATCGCTTCCCGGCCTTGCCGGTGCGGGTAGAAGCCGGGGCGGCATGTCCGCCGGGCGTTGCAAACCGCGGCGTGCACAAGGCTGAACTTTCCTGAACTTTGAGATCAACGCCGCAGCGCGCGGCTCAATCCTTCCTACAGCTTCGGCAGCGTGACGCCCTTCTGCCCCATATATTTGCCCGAGCGGTCGGCATAGCTCGTCTCGCACGGCTCATTGCCTTGCAGGAACAGGAATTGGCACGCCCCCTCATTGGCATAGATTTTGGCGGGCAGGGGAGTCGTGTTGGAAAATTCCAGCGTTACATGCCCTTCCCAGCCGGGCTCGAGCGGGGTGACGTTCACGATGATGCCGCAGCGCGCATAGGTCGATTTGCCGAGGCAGATGACGAGCACATCGCGCGGAATACGGAAATACTCGACCGTGCGAGCGAGCGCGAAGCTGTTCGGCGGGATGATGCACACGTCGGTTTCGCGATCGACGAAATTCTTGGGATCGAACGCCTTGGGGTCGACGGTGGTGCTGTCGATATTGGTGAAAATCTTGAATTCGGGCGCGACGCGCGCGTCATAGCCGTAAGAGGAGAGACCGTAGCTGATGCAGCCGTCGCGCCGTTGCGCCTCCACGAAAGGCTCGATCATGCCCTGCGTGCGGGCGGCTTCGCGAATCCATTTGTCGGAAAGAATGGCCATGCGTTTCTCTTGTCGGCGCGCGCGGACGAGCGCAAGCGGTCAGTCGGTTATGAGGCCCAGATCCTTGGGTCCGAATGCGGCGGGCAGCAGTTCGCTCAGCCGATAGGTCGCGATCGAGGTGCCGTCGCCCGAGGCGCAATGGACCCATATATCGGCGCGCGACCGTTCGGCGGCCTCGTTCAGTATCTGGCGGCAGCGTCCGCACGGATGCACCGGCTCGCTGCCGATCAGCGCGTCGCCGTCGGGATGGCCGCCGACGATCGCGACCTCGGCAAGCCGGTCGATCCAGCCCTCGTTCGCGATCTTCGCAATCGCCGCGGTTTCGGCACAGAGCGTCAGGCCATAGCTCGCATTCTCGACATTGGCGCCGGTGACGACATCGCCGTTATCAAGGAGCAGCGCAGCGCCGACATGATAGCCCGAATAGGGGGCGTAAGCGCGGCTCGCGGCATCGCGCGCCGCCGCAATGAGCGCATCGCGCGCGTCCGTCATAGGGTTTCTCCTTCGGGGCGTACGACGTTCCAGCCGACGGTGCCATCGGCGCCCGCAATGCGAAGATGGCCCGTTGCCTGCCACATCGTCCAGGGGTGGGCGCCATAATCGGGTTCGAAAAAGTCGCGGCGCAGCCACGCGGTGCGCGCAATGCTTTCGGTCACGCGATACTCGGCCTCGAACGCGGGGCCGGGGGCGATCAGGCTGCGCTTGCCCATATGTGCCTCGATCTGCGCGAGGAAGGTCGCGAGTTCGGACAGCAGCAGCGCGCGCGTCGGCCGGTCGGGACAGCTATCGTCGAAGTCGAGCCAGACGACCGGCGGCAGCGCGTCAGGGCGCCGCGCTACGTGGCGGATGAAATTCGCCGCCTGGTCGGTCGCGAGCGTGCAAAGGCTGTAGCGGTGGATCGATCCGGTACTGATTCCCGCATCGCGCGCGGCGCGCATATTCTCGGCGTAGTGCGTGTCGGTTCCGTCGCGTCCCGTGGTGGCAGAAATATAGGCAAAGTCGGCGCCAGCGGCCTTGATCGAGCCCCAGTGGACTTCGCCATTGCTCGCGTCGATCGTCACACCTTGGACCGGATAGATGTCGCGCGGGGGAGCCCAGCGCGACGCCCACCAAAGCGCGATTGCAGCCGCCAGAATCAGCAACAGCAACAGACCGCCGATACGACGCAGCAGGTGCGCGCTGCGGCTGCGCCAGTCGCGAAGTTTTGCGCCGATACTCCCCAATGGTGCCGCCCCCGTCGCCATTGCTAACCCTTGATATGCAGCACGCAGATCAGCGTGAACAGCCGCCGCGCGGTATCGAAATCGACCGCGATCTTGCCGTCGAGCCGGTCCATCAGCATTTCCGCTGCTTCGTTGTGGAGGGCGCGGCGGGCCATGTCGACGGTTTCGATCTGCTGGGCGGTCGAGGTCTTGATCGCCTGATAATAGCTGTCGCAAATGGCGAAATAATCGCGGATCGGCCGGCGAAAGCGCCCGAGGCCGAGGATGATCGCCTCGAGCGGCGAGCCATCCTCGCGCGCAATCTCGAAAATCAGCCGTCCATCCTCGACGCGCAGCGTCAGGCGGTAGGGGCCGGTATAGCCATCCTCGTGCCCGCGCTGCGGCACGAATTTATTTTCCTCGATAAGGTCGAAAATCGCGACGCGCCGTTCCTGCTCGACATCGGGGTTGCGCCAGACGATCGAGCTTTCGTCGAGGTCGACCGAGATGATGCGCTGTTTGGAAGGATCGGCGTCGGTCATGCTGTCCCCGCTTCTACCGGTGCGGTGGCGAAGGGCAAGGGCGACTTATTCACAGCATTCCACAGATATGATAATCTTCGCGTCATCGTCGGTTGCGCCCGCCCGCCGCCCGTCGCATGAAGGTCTCTATGCCCGAGCTAGCCCTGTTTCCTGCCCCGGCCTCCGCCGGGGACGAGCGCCAATTACCCCGCAATATCGAGGCCGAAGCCGCGTTCCTCGGCGCGATCCTGATCGACAATCGAGTCGTCGAGGATCTGCCTGTTCAGCTCCAGCCCGCGCATTTCTTTGAAGCGCTCCACGGGCGCATATTTGCGCAGGCAATGGCGCTGATCGAGCGCAACAGCATTGCCACGCCGGTGACGCTCAAGCCCTTTTTCGAGGGCGACGAGGCGATGAAGGCCGTCGGCGGCGTCGGCTATCTTGCGCAGCTGACCGGAAGCGGCGCCGGCCTGATCGGCGCGCGGGACTTTGCGCGGCAGATATACGACCTCGCGCTGCTGCGCGAACTGGTCGATGTCGGCCGCACGCTTGTCGAAAATGCGCTCGACACGAGCGAGAGTGTCGACCCGCAAGCGCAGATCGAGGAAGCCGAAACCGCGCTCTACAAGGTCGCGGGCGGCGAGGCCGAAATGGGGTCGGTCAAAAGCTTCAGCACCGCGAGCCTCACCGCGCTGCAGGCGGCCGAGCGCGCGCTCAATTCGGGCGGGCATCTGTCGGGGATCACCACCGGCATCGCGAGCGTCAACGCCAAGATCGGCGGCATGCACAACAGCGACCTGATGATCCTTGCGGGACGCCCGGGCATGGGCAAGACCTCGCTCGCGACCAACATTGCCTATAACGCCGCCGAACGCTGGCGCCGCGATTCCGACGACGGCATTCCGCCCGAAAAGAATATGGGCGCAAAGGTCGCCTTCTTCAGTCTCGAAATGTCGGCCGACCAGCTCGCGACCCGCGTGCTTGCCGAACAGTCGGGCGTGTCGGGCGAGGCGTTGCGCATGGGCAAGATCAGCAAGGAGCAGTTCCAGCAATTGAGCCGCGCCGCGCAGGAGCTGCAGACGCTGCCGCTCTATATTGACGACACGCCGGGTCTGACGATCGCCAGCCTGCGCACGCGCGCGCGGCGGTTGCAGCGGCGGCACGACATCGGATTCATCATCGTCGACTATCTGCAGCTGTTGCAGGGTACGTCGAAAGGCGGCGACAATCGCGTGCAGGAGATTTCGGAAATCTCCCGCGGTCTGAAGACCTTGGCGAAGGAATTGAATGTTCCGGTGATGGCATTGTCACAGCTCAGCCGCCAAGTCGAAAGCCGCGAGGACAAACGGCCGCAGCTCTCCGACCTTCGTGAGTCGGGGTCGATTGAGCAGGACGCCGACATGGTGCTGTTCGTGTTCCGCGAGGATTATTACGTCGCGGCGCGCGAGCCCAAGCGTCCGGTCGAGGGCGACGATGTGAAGATCCACGCGCAGCACGAGGAATGGGCGGCGGAGATGGAACGCGTCTTCGGCCTCGCCGAGCTGATCGTTGCCAAGTCGCGCCACGGTTCGACCGGCAAGATCCGCCTGCACTTCGAGGCGAAGACGACCAAGTTCAGCGACCTCGCCGACGAGAGCTTGGCTTATGCGGATTATGAGTAGCTGAATTCTCGTCATTGCGAGCGCAGCGAAGCAATCTCCAGCGATCGAGATCTATTGCTGGCCGATAGCTGGGGATTGCCGCGCGGCTACGCCGCTCGCAATGATGTTAGGTCAAAACGCGGGATCGTTCGCCGGATCATCGTCCATGGGCGTAACTTCGCTATGGATGCCGCATTCGGTCTTGTCCCAGCCGCGCCAGCGGCCCGAGCGCGGGTCTTCGCCGGGTTTGACCTTTGACGTGCACGGCGAGCAGCCGATCGAGGGATAGCCTTCGGCTTCGAGCGGGTGGCGCGGAAGGTCGTACTCGGCGAAATAATCGTCGAGCATTTCGCGCGTCCAGTTGGCGAGCGGGTTGAATTTCAGCCGACCGGTCGAGCCGTCGAGTTCGAAGCGCGGCAGGCCCTGCCGTGTCGATGACTGGAACCCTTTGCGGCCGGTAATCGACGTATCGAAATCGGTGAGTGCCTTTTCGAGCGGCTTGACCTTGCGGATTTCGCAGCAGCCGTCGGGGTCGTAGGACCAACGCAGCTCGGTCGCGTCCTTCTTGGCGAGTTCCTCGGCGTCGGGGGTCAGG
>Ga0208794_1000928_pt1 | contig 15412 bp, 3 predicted proteins | sample 32_taG_FD_184106 | JGI IMG/M metagenome (GOLD analysis project Ga0208794, IMG submission 184106) | Marine viral communities from the Gulf of Mexico - 32_GoM_OMZ_CsCl metaG (SPAdes) (version 2) | ecosystem: Environmental > Aquatic > Marine > Oceanic | place: Atlantic Ocean: Gulf of Mexico... | reverse complement strand
TAAGATGTACATTTGCTAGAGCGGTTATAATACTATTTTGCTCATTGTAAGAAGCAATAGCTATGTGTGCTACTTCTTCTGTTAAGTCATCAGTTATATCTCTACCCTCTGATAAAGCTACAACTTTGTTTGCTAAATCGGCTATAGAGTTTATATCTGGGTCTTTTCCGTATTTTGTTTTATAATTTTTTCTATATTCCTCTAATGTTGTTGTAGAGAATCCCATTCTCTCTAAGAATGAAAATAATGAAGCTTTTATATTATTTACTTCCTCTGGATTTGAATCCTTTTTTTGACCAACTTTTAATGGTCTTGGGTTAATAAATTTAGCTTTATATCTAGATATTAAAGAATAGGAATTTATAAAGTTGTTATCTTTTATTTTTTGAGGTATATCCGCATCTCTAAATACTTCTATTGTCCCATCTTCCCTAATACCAACTACATAGTCTTTTGGGGCTGGCATTTCTATTTCGCCATCTTTGTTTACATAGACATTACCCATACCCATTTCAACCATTGCTTCGAACATAAAGCCTTTAGCCATTGTTTTTTGGGTAGTTCTAAAATTACCTTTACCTTTTAATCTTGTAGAGTTATCTTCTTTTACCACTTTTTTAGGTGATAAAAATCCTTGTTCAATTTGAGAAACAATAAAGCTATTCATTGTTCCTTTTGAAATATCAAACTTAGCCTTTGGTAAAAATATATCGTTTTTTGGATGTTTAAAACCAATTGTTACTGGTCCTTTTTGACCATCTAATATTAAACTCTCTATATCTTCAAATACCTCTCCTTTACTATCTTGATAAAATACTTTTGGTTCTTTTGTATCATATACATTATTCTCAGCATCTTGGAATAATTTTTCCATGCTATCTGTATAAGAACTAGTCAATACATTAGCGGCTAAATCATTAGTTCCTATAAATACATTTGTTTTATTTCTTCGAATAACTTAGATTTCTGCCCATTTGGAGCAAGAACTTCAGTTATGTTATTATTTGAATCTCTTTTAATTGAACAAGCCATATTCTATTATCTATTTTTTTTGGTTTTTAGCAATCTCCTATACGCTCTAGGGTTAGACCAGAGGGCGAAACACATGGTGGTGTTGGACAGGTTTCATTATTTGCATAATAATTTGACCCATTAAACTTTGTGCTACCATATTCTGCACAAAATATAATTTGAGTAGGGAATTTTGTAAATGGAATAATATATTCTATAGTAGTACCTGTTTCATCTGTATATGTAAAACTACCATCTGCTGAAGAAGATGTAGCATCTACTAATAAAGAATATTGAAATTTCTGTGGTTCTGGTTCAGGTTCTGGTGTAGGATTTGTTGCAGGTATTATAGGACATTCTTTTTCTTCATAACCACACATTAAATCCTTTTCAGGTTCACATGGTGGTTCGTTAAAATCTCCAAAATCATTGAATATATCTTGGTATGATCTCCTATTTTTAATAATTACCTTTTGTCCAACTTTGGTTCCATCAATATCTAAAGAAGTTATATTGAATCCGTCAACTCTTTTTATTCTATAGATGTTACCCTTATCATCTGTTTTCTTATGGTACTTAACTACTTTATATAAAATAGAAAAGTTACCCACTTGGATAACATCTCCAACACTTAGAGACTCTCTTGTTCCAATGTAGGATATTCCTTTTTCCTTAAAAATCTTAGATGTTAATTTTGTTACACCAACCCTTACAGAGGAGACCATTTCTAAGTTATTGAAGGATTTTTGAACTCCTTGCAATCTATTAGACCTCATTATTATTTTATCCCCCTCTTTTTCCATAGCCACAAATTTAAGTAATTATGTCTTGAATTTAAAATTGATTATTAATCATACTATGATTGACATTCAACTTTATTTCTAGTTTCTTCTTCTGTTGGAGTAAGCATTTCAAAAGACGATTCTATAGCTGTAGCTACTTCGTTTTTAGAATTTGTTATTGTGTTTGGTATGTTTTTTATGGATGGAATTTCCATTTGAAAAGCTACTACAGGAGATATTGCATCTTCGGATGTTAATTCTGTTCTAACCCACTCATTTCCTTTATTATCAGTAATAGTTTCTATGTTTTCACCTCTTTCTTTTTTAAAGAAATCAATTGTTTTTTCATACCTTTTTAGTATACCTTGATAATCTTCGTCTATATCTTCTATACTAAATTCATCGATATCTGCTATTTCTTGATACTGATCAGGTTGTTGTAATGTTTCAGGGTATACATTATATTCTGTAGTATATACAGTGTAATCATCCTCATATAATACTCTATAACCTTGATTTTCTAAAGTTGTGGATATACCTTCAGACCATATGAAATTAAAATGATATTCTCTTATAGCATCATATATTTTATCTTTATCTAGTCTATATGTTTCTGTTTCTTCATCTATTAATTCGGCTATATCTTCCAATTCTGGAAGTAAATACTCGTAGTTGGAGGATTCTTTAAATTCATCCCAAGATTCTTTTGTAAATAAGTCCTTATCTTTTAACTCAGAATAAATTTCGCTAGAATCATTGTCAGCGTAGAAATCTGCTTCTTCGTTAACAAAATCATCTATATTCCATTCGTTAACCTTGTCAGTTGGGGCTACTTCAAAATCAGTAGATTCAGCATTAAAAACGGTGTAGTCTTCTCCTAGATATTCTATAATATCACCATTTTCTAATTCATCGGTATTCCTACTGCTCACTATGGTATAAGGTTGTAAACCAAATTCATTAGCTGGCATATAGTCTTCAATTAACGCTAATGTTCTAGGTGTTGGTATTGCTAGTGTTTCCATTCCTAGTTCAGCATTTCTTTTAATTTCCTCTCTTAAAAGTCTCTCTGTATAATTTTTACGATGAGCAATAAACTGTTTATCCCTTAAGCTTGCGTTGTCAAGTAGGCTATTTTTTAAGTTTGGTAAATCTTTTATAGCGTTGAAATACTTAGTGTATAGCTCTGTATTTACTTTATAATCAGGTAAAATATTTTTTTCATAATAGGAAACAGCATCTTCTAATGAGGTAAATATTTTTTTACCTAATCTATACTCGTATGATTTTTTTTGATTATTAAATTTCTCTGTTATAAAGCTATAGGGCATTATATAACCTTTGCCTTCTAGTTGATAATCTTGTATTTCTACTGGTTCTATTTTTTCACCTAAAGCTAAAGATACTAATGATTTAGCATAGCCCTCTTCTTCTTTTAATCTTCTTTGTACATCTTCTTTTTGTTTTTTTGCTTCCTCTTCTATAACATCAAAGTCTCTATTTTCTTTTATTGCCTTATTTAGGTTTTTTATAAACTCTTTTTTATCATTAATTGATTTAAATGCCTCTGATATATCATTATAAAGATCTTTAACTATATACTCCTCACTACCTATCACAAAGTTAGAATCAATATCATTGATTAACTTTTCTGCCTCTTTTATTTTTTTATAAATAGGTTTTTGTTTAGAGTTTAAGTCTTGAGGATTATTTTCATAGTTAGTTAGAACCATGTCTACAGCCTTAGCTTTTTGATAAGAGTCCGATTGTATTTCAGCAACATAAACATCTTTTGTTCCAGCTTCTCTCCATACCCTAGTGTGGCCGAACTGCCCATTATTTATCTTTCTAGTTTTATTGTAGTTTTCAATCCAATTATTCGCCATCTCTAAAGATGGTGACATAAAGTATGCTTCTTCTTCTATATTCTCTGGTGTTATTCTAGAGTTTTTATCTACAACGTAGTGTATGCCAGATTCTCTATTTGTTGTAACTCTAAATTCTATACCATCTAAATTCTTTTCAAAATCCTCTTTCCAATGCTCATACTTGCCAAGAACCTGATGATCGAGTTTTGAGTTATAAATATTTGTACTAGAAAATCCAACATCCACTCCTACATTATCTGAACCATAATCTGAGTAGGTTTTACTCTCTATAACATCTAGTGGCATTATTCTAGCGTTCACTTCTCCTCTAAATTCATCAAAAGGTATTTGTGTTTTTCCTCTAAAGCCTTCTAAATTTAAGACCTCTCTAATTATTGCTTTTTCAATTGCTTTTGTTGTAGGCTGTTTTAAAATTTGATTAATTGTTTGAACATTAACCATTTTACCTTTTTTATTAGCAAACATCTCATCTAATAATGGTTGTATTGTGTATTCAGATGTTTGGAATTTAGTGCCCCTTAACATGTCAATAGCAACAGCTTCAGCAAATTGTTCTAGGGTTATATTCTCTAGCTCTTCTGCTGTGTATTGTGTGATGCCTAAAGCGTTTTTAATTGAGTTCCATAAATCAGTCAGCCATTCTCTAATAGCAGATTTTCTTTTTTTGTTGACTACTAATTCTCCCTTATCACCAATTAGTTGTGTTAAGGCTTCTTCGTATAATCTTTCACCTTCTAAATTTGGTTGAGATTCTTTTACTTTATCTATATACTCTTGACCCTGTTCTTGTACTAACTGTATTCCTTTTCTATAAAGGTTTGGTCTATTTTCTTTGGCCCAAAAATTAAATAGGTGGCCAAACTCATGTATTTGTGTATTTAGTATTCTTGGGTTGTCTGTATTTAAATATACATCTCCATTGTATACAAATCCATTAGGGGTAATAGTTAAAGATTCGGTAGATAATGATAAATTTATTGGGTCATATACAATACCAAAGGAATCCATAACTTCTTCCTCTAGCCTATCTCCTACAAACTTATCTAAAATTGATACTGTATTTGGATCAAAAACTAGATACTGTGTAGTGGTTCCTATAGGGTAATTTTTTTCATATGTATTTTCTAATATTAATCCTTTTATTTGACCATTTTTCTTTTTCTCTAGTAAATCATCATATCTTTCTTGTCCTATTACTTCAATCAACTCCTGTGTTCCTATAGGTGTTGTTTTTTTCATATCTATAGTCTCAAAACCAGATTCATCTATCTTAGCCTTAAATAAGGTAGAGCCTTTGAACATACCTGAAAAACCAGCTGCTATAGTTTTGTTTCCAAAATAAGCTCCTGATAATAACTCTCCATATTTTATCTGATTTTTAAAATCTTTTTTCTTAAGATTTTTAGCTGGATTTTGAGTTCCATGCCATGCTACTATTTGTTTTCTTACCTCCTCTGTTAATCCGATTTCTTCTAATTTAGCATCTATCTCTTCAGAAGTCATTAGGAAAACATCATTTGCAAGACCTGTTTCGTTTAGTTTCTCTAATACAGCATTTGCTAAGATTCTTGTTGAGCGTTCAGGTTGTAACCTGAGGTTTAAAACATCTTGATTATTTCTTATAAAATTTATAGCATCTCTATGAAGATTATATTCAGATTTTAAGGCATCTATTACATCTTCAATGGTATTTATTTTTTCAGAAGATATACTATCTATAAACTCTTGGGCTTTTTTAATCTTTTCTTCTTGTCTAACATTAGTAACTACTAAAACTGGAATATTCCTTTCTCCTAGCTCTCTTGCTAAATTAGCCCTATTTCTACCTTCTTGGGAAAAAGAGCCATTATCATACCTTAGAAATGGCATATCTATTTGGTTACCATTCTCTATGGCATCCATTATTTTTTTTCTAGAACTCTCTGTTAAATTTTCATCTGTTTCTGTTTTAAATCCTTCTCTAACTCTTCTTAAATATTCAGATGGAGACATCATTTCAACCCTTGCCTGTATACCTTTATAAAAGAACTGATAACCAGGATTCTCTGTATCTGCATTAAGAATGTCATCATAAAAGGATAACCCTATCGTTTTTACTGAAAACATCCCATCATAGTCCTTAATAGAAGAATCTTTGTAAGTAAAAAAAGGTTTTTCTATTATTCTTACTCTATCCGGATATTTAATTTGGAATAGGATAGATGTAGGAGATGTCTCTGCTTTTTCTAATCTCTCATTAAACTCTTGGAAAGACATTTTTTGAGAGTCTAAACCATTTTGGTATTTGTCTAAAATAGCTTGTGCCTCATCTTGGTTGTATTCAAAGTTCTCTATAGCTGTATTGTATACAGGTCTATTTACTTCACTTATTTTTAAATAGATGTCAGCATTTAAAGATTTTCCAACTTTTCTATATAGTATACCTTCATTATTTACAAACATATCAGATTGAGGGTTTGTAATAACATAATTCCCATCAACTACTATTTCTGATTTATATGCTTGAACAGACTCTGGGTTATTAATAGCTTGAGAATCTTCTAGTAAATATCCTTCGCCATTATTAAACATAAATTCGTAGGAAGTTCCTTTTTTAAGCTTTAAATAATCTTCTAACTCTTGTTGCATTTCAATACCATCAAGCGATGATATATACCCATCAATTTCAATGTCAGAGCTAGTGAATTTAAATTTAGATAAAGTTTCTCTATATATTGGTGTATCGTTTAACTTTTCATTTAATACATAACTATAGAAATCAGACACAAAATCTGTTTTAAGGTAAACCTCATCTGTTCTAATTGTAGATAGTTTTCTATAATCTTCTTTTTGAATTGGATTGTGATCAAAAACTAATTGATACAAAGATATCTCTTCTTGAAATTCAGAGACTATTCCAGTTTCTCTAGAGTTTACAAAGTTAGTAATGCCCTTTAAAACTTCTACTTTATTATCTGGATTCTTATAGTCTTTTACAGTAATATATTGAGATGGTATAGTCATTTTACCCTCTACTAACTGTGTGTATATATAATCATAAGCGGCTACTGTATCAGTTAGTCTTTCTACTTTATGATACATGTTTTCCTCAAGTTTTATTAAACCATGCTCTCTATATAATTCAGCATCTGTTTTTCTAGAATTAAGGTGTACTATATTTAAGCCTTTATATTTCTCTGGGATTACTCTTGTAATTTTATTCTCTGATGGAGTAAATATTTGATCATGTGCTCTAGCAAATTCTTGTATAGTTATTTCACTAGTGTTTCTAATCATGTTCTTTAAAGGAGTTATCAAAGATAGTACTTGTTCTCTTTCATTGTATAACTCTGATAGACCTACTAAATCTATATTATTTTTTGCTAATGTTTGTTCTACTTCTCTTAGCACATTTCTTATTTGTGTAGGATTGTTAAACCATTTTTCAGGGGTTATTTCCTCTAAAAAATCTAGGTCAGATTCAATATCTACAATATCAAAAGTAGCAGGTATGGTATTTAATAGTTGGTCATAGTAAGAAACATTTTCACTTGTTAATGTTTCACCAACAAAAGACAGTATAGGTAGTTTAGAAAGCTTACTGAGTCTTTCAGTTTCTTTATTTCTAAACGCCTCGTCATTATTAAATTTATCTTTATATGATTGGAAGTCTGAATTTTGAACAGCTTCTTCTATTGCTTCAGGAGTAAATGTATCAGTCTTAGATATGATGTCATTGTCAATATCAGTTCTAGATAATTGAAACGATGTACCTAAAATTGTTTTTTTACTCTCGTCAATTAATGCTACATCGTCTTGAGATGGTTCAACCAAAAAGTTTTTACCTTTTTGTAAATCCCCTTCTATCTTATGTAAGAGGTATTCTATTTCAGCTAAGTTAATATTTTTTAAATCTTCTTGATTGTATATCCCACTATCTAGTGCAGCTACACTATCTAATTCAATAAACCCATTTGGTTTAAATATCTTATTTAATTTTGTACTTAGCTCGTTTAAATCTCTTATGTTATTAGCTTCCATTATAGAAGTTACCTCATACTTTTCTGAAGGAGATAATTCTGAATTTTCAACATCTAATATATTTACATATGCAACAACATCTTCAACAGACATGTTATCAGATCTTCCATTAAAAGCCTTTTTAAAATCATCTGTGTGAGTCATAGCCCAATAATCTAAGGCTAATCGATCATTTTGGAAATAAGACAATAAATCAAGGTACAAATTTGATACTTTACCTTGATTATCTAGTGCTAAAACACCACTATCTGTTCTTACAATTTTACAAGCTACTCCCATTATATTTTTTTATTAACACTCATTATTTTTTTCTTCATCTATCTTAGCTCTTTCCTCTGGTGATAATTTTAAGTATTTCAAGGCATCTGAATCTCGTTGAGCTTCTCCGATATTTTCACTACTTAGTATATTGTCTGGTTTTGCTAAGTTAACCTGGCTATAGTTAAGTAGTAGTTTTGGAGAATGTATTGGATTTGTTAAATCGAAATTAACTCTCACCTCATTTTTTAGAGTTTCAATCATATCAGTATCTTTTTTAACCCAATTATCTAAATCGTAAAAATACTTCATATTTTGCAATTCTGCAAGTTTCTGATTAAAAAACTCTTGTGTATGAGTTTCTGTGTCTAGTAAAGAAAAACCTTTTCCGGATACTTTTATGTCTACTCCCTTATCTGCTAAATATCTATTTAAAGCGAATATCTTATCATCCATGTTTGTATCAGAGTTCCATATATCTTGGAAATCCTGTGTGCTAGAAGACATTCTCTCATTTACATTAACAGGTATTGCTATGTCATGAGTTCCTTTTCTAATCACAACAAAGGGAACTTTTTTACCACTTTTCTTTAACTTTGAAAGATAAGATAATCTAGGTGATGTTCCGTTTTTAGTTTTAACCTCATCTCCTTGGATATATCCTAAATCAATTACATTCTTAGCCTCTTCTTCTGAAATTTCTTTCTCTCTAACTACTAATCCAGTTTCTGTTTCATAGAAATTATAATTAATCCTACCTAATAATGTTTTACCAACAGTTATTGTAGGTTCACTAAATATTATGTTTCCATCTTTATCTAAAGATTCTACCCTAACATCAATCTTACCTTCTCCTCTTAAAAACTCTTCGAATTGAGCATTGTTATCTACTATTGCAGACCTTAAAGCTTCAAATGTTAAATCGTTATCTTTATTTTTTCTTCCATTGTTGAAGCCTTTTAAAGTACCAACGTGAGCTTTTTGAATATTTCCTTCTGAATCTTTTACTCTAGATGTTGCTCTAATTAATATTTTCTTTTTTATTTTATCTTTAACTTCAGCTTTTTGTTCTTCAGTTTCAGCAGAATTATATTCGTCTATTAACTCTCTATTATATGGGTCATTAGGGTCTATTTCTAATGTTATCTCTGCTCCTTGTTCTAAATCATATATAGCTGCTATGTCATGACCTTCTGAATTATTAAACTCTTCAGAGAATTGGCTCTTTAATGGATATAGTCTATTTGGGTCACCTTCCTTTGCTGAAGGTAGCATTTCTAGGACTATACTAAATGTTCCTCCATCAGGGAGTATTCTTAAATTTGATTCTTTATTAATTCTATTTATAGTTCCTAAAGAAAGTATAATATTACCTTTTTCATCATATGAAATAGTTGATGGGTCTATTCTAAATCCAATCATTGCTTCTAACTGTTCCAAATTAATGTTGTGCAATTTTACACCATCCTTTGTTCCAGATGCAACTACTACATCATATGTTAATGAGTATTCATAATTTGCATTAGTATTACTTTCTGGGAAATACTCTTCTTGTACTTCTGTGTCATTTTTTTCAACTGTAGATACGTCACCCTCTTTAGCTACTTCTATTTCTTCAAGTAAAGCTTTTTCTCTGACTAAATCGCTTAATCTAAATCCTTGATAAATAGCACCTGTAAAAAGTAACCATTGGTCTATCTCTCTTTCTAATGCTTCAAATTCTAACTTTTCTTGATTAGTTAGATTTCTATTTTCTTTTTCTTTAGCTAATTCTAGGTATCTTAAATAGTCCTCTGATTGAGTTATTTTAAATGGTTTCTTTAGAGCTTCTATTTCTTCTTCGATAATTTTTATATCTTCATCAAGTCTAGCTAACTCTTCTTCTCTAGCTTCTTTTGTATTATCTTCTTCTAAGGCTTTTTCTAAATTGGCTATGTCATTCTTTATGTCTTCGGCCATTTCTTCATTACCTACTCCCTCTCTAACTCTTCTTTCTTCTTCAGCTAAATCTTGTTTTAATGTTTCTAAAAGTAATTCTTCTGTTGTTACTTTTTCTGTTTTGGCTCTTTCTTTTAGTTTTTCTAACGCCTCTTTTCTTTCGTTTAATTGTTCTATTCTTTCAGCGTTAATGTCTTCTCTAGCCATTACATTATCTATAGCTTCTGTCATTTTATCTATAGCTTCATTGATTTTGTCTAAAGATGTTAAATCTTCTAATTTTAAATCTAAAGCTTGTTTTAGAACTATAGTATCTCCATCTAAAGGTGTTCTTTTTTCTGATGACTTTTCAGCTGAAGTTTTTATTACTTCGTTTTGATCTATTATTGCCTTGGCTACAGCTGTTGCTTCTGCTTGAGCGATAAGCAACCTAAACATAGATTCAATCTTGTATTTTTGTCTTTCAGGTATTTCTTTGTTTTCCTCTAATACCTCCTTGAATACTTCTTCTGTTCTTTGGTCTATAAGCTCATTTCTTTTTAGCCCAACTCTTTTTAAAGAATTATCTATTGTATCGTTATTTTCTCTGACTATTTTTTTAAAATCTTCAGACATTTTATACTTCTTACCAACCATTTTCTCTAAGAATGTTCTACCATCTTTACTAGAAAAATAATCTGTCTCATATAAATCCCTTAACATTAAGTCAGTATTTCTATGATGATTGGCTAATGTTTTAAATTGAGTAATGAGGTAATCTAAGGATTCTGCTTCAAACTTATTTCCTGATTTTTCTAAATCTTCAGCATATTTATCAAGTTTTGAAAGTTCTTCAATGGCTGTGGCCATATCCATTTCCTCAAGAGATAAAGATTTTAATTTTTCATTAAATGAGAAATTTGATTTCTTAAATTCGCTATTAAGAACCTCGTCTAACTTATCAATTTCTCTTTGTAGTTGTGCTGTTTGTTGATTTACTAATACTAATTTTTCAGAATAATCTTTTACTTTTTTGTCTAAAGTCTCTGTTTTTAAATCTCTTTTTAATCTACTAGGTCTTTGATTAGTTGTTAACCAAGATCCATATTCTCTAGCTTTTTCTTTTAAGTAATCTAGTCTTTTTTGTTTTTGTTTTCTTTCTGCTATTTTAGATTTTTGCTCTTCAGAAAGATTTTCAAAAAACATCATATGGCTAAATAAACCCTCTTGGCCAACAATTTGATCTATTTGTTTTGCTACTTGTTCAGCGGCATCGATTGCTTTTTCACCTAAATATATATTGTATGTTACAGCATCTTTAATCTGTCTTTTTTCGCCATTTGGGAGTTCAACAGAGTCAATTCCTAGAGCATCTGTTACCTTGTTTGCGAATGTGTAGCTTTTTAAGTTTTGTTTAAATTGTGATTTTAAATTTGCTTTATAATCTTCTACTGATATTTTTGCATTATCTAGCATTTCTTTTGAAGATTTATCAAGCTCCATGTTATCAATAACTGCCTCATAGTCTTGAATCATGTCAGATTTAGACTTCACTCCTTCCTGTGATCTTATAAATTGATAATTTGTGTAAGCATCCTCTACTGTTAATTCTATGTCTGTTTCGGCTCCAGATTGTGTAAGGTTTACAAAATTTCTTATTGAAGATGCTCTATTTAAATTTGTTATATTTTCTATACCTGAATTAGCGTATTCAAGTTGTTTTTCTTTTTGTTGTTGTAAAGATTTTCTGCTTAATTTTCCAAAGCCTTCGAATGCAGTACCCTCTTTTATTGATTTTGGATTGGATACACCACCGCCTACCATACCAATAAGCATTCCTATAACAACTTCTTTTAAACCTGCTGTTTCTGTATATTGTTTTTCAAATGCATATGGTAGCATACTAAACATAGATTCTGCTTCAGTAGCAGTTGGGTCATACATTGTTTGAAGATATGATTGCATACTACTTCCAGCTACACCTTGTAATCCTTCTTCAAATACACCTTCATAAAATGGTTTTCTAAGTATAAGATAAGAGTTTCCTAAGAATTTTTGTGCTTTATTTGCACCTCTCATTGACATTTTACCTAGCTTATCAGTTTTTGTTCCAAGCCCAATTATCCTATTTCCTATTTTGTTTGTATGGTCTAGAGCTTGTTTTATGCCTGGTATTTTACCAATTCCTAATGACTTACCAAACATAACAGAGTTTGACACTCCTAATATTGCCATGTTAGATGTAAAGACTGAATTACCAGCGTTAACAGCTGAATTCATAAATTCACTTATTTCTTCTGGGCTAGGTTCTCTACCATTTTTTTCTTTAAATTCACTATAAAAAGTATCTATACTTTGATGTAAATTATGTCTAGCTTCCATTCCAGCTTCAAAGCCAGATGACCTAGCTAAAAAAGCGGATGTGGATGTTATATCTCCTACTTGTTTTCCGAAAATGGCTCTATGTCCACCTCTTATTATATCTCTACCTTTATTGAATTTTGTGGCATCACCTATAGCTTTAAGTGTTTTGCCTAAAACAGTTTTTTTAGCAGCTGTTTTTATTCCTTGTTTAGCTCCAGCTTTCAGTACAGTTGAAGCACCTGCTTTAGCTAACGAAACACCTAGAGATGATCCTCCTGTTGCTATTCCTATTGCAACCTCTGGTAATACAGCTCCACCTACAAATGCTAAACCTCCAGCAAAATCGTTAGCCCAGAAATTTGCTGTCCCCATACTTTCTAATACTCCCATGGCTCTTTCTTCATCGGAGTAGTAATTTGGCATTGCATTATCTAGTTGCTTATTTATATCATCTAAATAATTAGAAAATTCGTTGTCCCATACTTGATTAAACTCTCCATTTGCTATACCATTGTATATGCCATAACCTAAACCAACTGTTGCATCAAGTGCATAAACTGGTACTTTAATCATGTTTTTTGTTACACCATTTATCCATTTTTGCCAAGTTGACTGATCTTGTGCTAACCTATCTTCGTTGCCAAAAGCACCTTTATATGTATCGTATTTTTTTACATAACTTCCATCACTTAATCTATCATATATTGCTTCTAATGGAACATCTCTTTTGGCTACATCAAATTGTCTAAAACCTTCTCTTTCAGGTAATTTTGATGGTGCATAGAATTGTTCTGAAATTGCTGATTCTTTTTGTTTTTTATCAAGTCCTAGATAATCCCTAATGCTATCATCTAAAAATGGACTTTCTTTTCCACTTTCTGTAAATTTACTAGTCTGAGTAAATCCAAATGGACTTTCTTTTCCGCTTTCTGTAAATTTGCTAGTCTGAATAAATCCGAAACCTTTATCGTCTATTGCCATAGTTAATTAAATTTTTATAATCTATTCTCTAGTAATTATTGGAATAGTTCCATCTCCTTGCGTTTGATTAAGTAATGCATTGGTTTGTACTTTTATCTCTTGCATCTCTAATAGGGTTTGCTCTAGTAATTTATACATTAACTCAGATGAGAACTGTTTTGATGCTGCCATGAAGTCTGCGACTTGTTTTGAATTTAACATTTTTGTTGGTTGATTATCTCTATCTCTTAATATTTGAATTGGTTGTGGTCCTGCATCTGTATAGACTACTCCATAGTAATTATAATTTCCACTATTGTTGATATCTAATGCTTCAATCCCAAATTTATATTCTCCATTTTTGTAACCCCTTATTGCATCTTCAGTCATGTTGACAGCATCCTCTCCTAACAAATTTGCCATTGATTTTAAATCATTGACATTGGCTAAAAATAAATCTTGATTTGAATCATCGATGGCTTGGGAGTACCCACTTGATCCTTTACCTAAATATATTTTATTAGCTCCTGATTTTAAATCTGTATTGTAATTAGTTACTTCAGTGTCTACTGGAATACTTATCTTATTTCTATCTAAGTCTTCTTTTGTTATTTTACCTACTCCAGTATAACCATCTTCTTTTTGACTATCAGAGACTTGCGCTAATACTATATAATTACCAGTGTGTTGCCCATTTACTAATTCAGGATTTACCTGTATTACACCTTTGTAATTCTGTGGTACAAATGGGTCACCTTCTAAATCTACAGCACTTGCTATTATGTTATCGTAGGCAGCGTTTTCAGAAGTAAATTTTACACCTCTTATAGTTAGGTAATTACTTACTTCAGCAACACTCGATTTTGCTTTTTCTTCTAGTTCTTTTTGCCAATTTTTTATTAGCATTGTAGGAGAGTCTTGATCCTCGCCTAAACTAACTTCGTCTGCATCACCTATTTGATATTCAACGTCACCTGAAGTTAATTCTGATAAATAGTTGTCTTCGCCTGTGCCTTCTGTTTTATTCAAGACATTCTTATTATTAGCTATAATATCATTAATGTCTGTTATTAAATTTCTAACTGTTGATTCATTGTTTGCTTTAGCTTCGGAACCCTCCTTTGATTGCTTGTATTTATTATATGCGCTTGATAATTCTGTAAATTTATCTATTAAATTTTTTCTTTTCTCATTAATAAAAATAAGATCGCCTGTAGCTTTCTCATTAGCTGGTTCTATTTTTGATAAATCTTCAAGATTTAACCCCATTGATTGCATTTCTCCTTTACTAAGACCAGAGCCATCTCCAACACGAAGTGTCTCAATTTCATAAAAACCTACTTGTGTTGAAATTCTAGCTCTATCTAAATCATCTATTATTGATTGAGATACCTCCTGTGATACATCTTTAAGTATTTTATATTTAAGTGTGTGTTCTACAGTTTTGGTTACAGTTTCATCTGTGTCTTGATCGATAATCGTTTGTGATGCAAGAAGTAATTCTAAATTAAGTTTCTCATCTTTTGTTAAACTATTTAATGCTTTTTGTTCTCCTTTTTCAATTATAAGTTTTCCATACTTGTTTAATAATGGAAGATAAAACTCAGCACCATCTTCTGTATCAATTCTTTCATAAACACCTTTGTCATTTTTTCTAACAAGAAAATTTGGAAAAATTAACTCTGTAGGATCCATGTCAACTACAGCATCTTCTCCACCTGTTTCCATATAATAAGCAGCTGTAAGTTGGGCTAAAGTACTAGCCATATTGTCTATTTTATACATGTTTGTATCATTATAGATATCCATGTATTTACCTGACAAAGCATTTTTTGCTGAAATAATTGATGCTATATTTTCTGGAGTTAATTCTATAGTTTTACCATTAAAATCTGTAGTTCCTCCTATATTTGAAAGTAAGTTCTCTTCACTAAATACTGTATAAAAATCAGCTAGATTAGACTGGTCTAGTTGAATACCAAGTAGTTGTTCGGTATTACTTATAGCATCATTGGATAACTTTTCAACCGTTTCAAAAGGTGATGTTGGATCGTCTTCATCAAGGGGTATTGTGACTTCTTTACCCTCGAAAGCTGTTACGTCATCTAAAGTTGATGTGGTTCCTTTTGTTTTTCCTTTTGTTTTTTTACTTTTTTCAACTTTAGTTAAAGCATCGTACATCTCTTTATCATTTTCATAAACCTTTGTATC
>Ga0208794_1000923_pt1 | contig 15462 bp, 30 predicted proteins | sample 32_taG_FD_184106 | JGI IMG/M metagenome (GOLD analysis project Ga0208794, IMG submission 184106) | Marine viral communities from the Gulf of Mexico - 32_GoM_OMZ_CsCl metaG (SPAdes) (version 2) | ecosystem: Environmental > Aquatic > Marine > Oceanic | place: Atlantic Ocean: Gulf of Mexico... | reverse complement strand
GTTAGAGCTATTAAACCCCAAAAGCCCCAACGCATAAGCCCTTCTTCGAACATAAATGCCATGAATAATACAATAATAACTATTAAAACCCCTGTAACTATCTTTTTTATTAGTTTTTTATTCATTTAATTAGTTAATTAGTATAATAATTTATTTTAGTAAATATAGTTACTTAAGTTATTAATAAAGTTATACTATACTCTTTGACGACTTCACCTTATCCTCGTTGATTTTAGTTATTATCTGACCTATTCTTCCCTTAGTTAAACCAACATCTTTTGATATATTACTATAAGACCTGCCTCGTTTATGCATATTATAAATGAGTTTATCACGATCAGAAACAGCAGAGACCTTACCATCGACGAAACTCTTTAAATCCTTTTTAAAATCAGCTTCTTTCTCAGCCAAGTATTTATTGCTCTGACGATCAAAAGGAGTTCTCTTATGAGTTCGAAACTGTAAAGCCCCTGCCTTATTTTGAATTTGATAAAAAATTTTATAGCCAACCTTATCATAATTAAACCTTATTTCCTGTAGTAAATACTCCTTTTTCTTAGGGCGATTTTTAATAAAAACCCCTTTTCCTAAGAAAGGAGTGAAAAAAATCCCATCTAACTTTCTAAAAATATAGGGAGGGATGTCTTTAAGATCTGTCGCACATATACCAATGTGTAAATGTTGCTGTCTTATCTTACCAAAAATCCTCCTTAAAATTTTACCATCGTTAGAATTAGGATGAACTGTGTCATCAGGCTCGTCTAAAAAAATAGCTTTTTGCTCCCTAAAAGGAAGCCCTGCAATAATTTTTATAAGGGGTCGAATCTCAGTTGTTATGCGAGAGTGGTCGAATGTGGGGTCTAAGAAATAAGAGACATTTTTGGCGAGAGTGCTTTTCCCTGTCCCTCCAATCCCCACATAAGCATACCACCTCGTGCCAATGTTCCTGCAATAAGCTCTATCATCCATTAAAGCCACGCCCAACTTATAGTCGATAAAGCTCCTTCCAAAACGATCATAAATAGCCTTATAATGAGTTATAAACTTATCAGCTCTTTTCTCACCATACAAATTTTTAACATAAGCATAAACTTGCTCCTTATAAAGTTTATAATCCTTAGTTGATTGAATAACCAATTTTACCATTCCTCGTCAGGCAGATCAATAGTTGATTCCTGTTTTCTTTGAAGCATACCCTTATCTGCCTCTAATAAATAAATGTTTTTCATAACCTCATATAAAATTTTGATAGCCTCTAAATTATTTTTTTCAAAGACCTCATCACCTCTGGATCCTGCAGGGCTTTTTCGCCCCAAAATATTTTTAGCGTCTAATAAGCCCTTATTAATAAGATCAACTTTTTCTTGGTATTTACCCTCTAAAAAATTACTAAAAACATGTAACCATTCAATCTCTAAAACTTTTAACATATTAGCCCCATCGTTTTCAAAGTAAAACTGCGAGAATAAAACTTTAAATCTGCTTAAAAGCTTATAATAGTCCTGAGTCATAGACCACCAGCTATCATCCTCAGTTCTAAATTGAGTATTATAATCGTTATATCTCATGAGTAAAAACCCCTGTTAAATTATATTTTAAAACCATTTCAGGCGTTGGTCTATTAACACAATAACCATTTATATAATTTTGATAAGACTCAATCGTTTGTTCACATTTATACTCGATGTCGTTTCCAACAGCGACATAACCCATAATCATGCCTATTAAAAAGCCTAAAAAAACCATTAAGGGCATAATATGCTCCCATCGAGGAATAATTTTTTTATTCTTTTGTGTTTTCAACATTTTTAATCCACTCCTTTAATTTATCAATAAACTTTTTTTCAGGCATAGTAACTAATCCTGTGTCTATTAAAGGGTCATTTATCATTTCTATAGAGAAAAGATCAGCACGATGATAAACCTCTAATAAAGAAAAAAGGTCTTTATGAGTGAAAACAGCTTTATAATCGCCTATAGTAATAATTCCTAAAGGTTTATTTAAAATAGGCTTTAAAGAGGAGTCTTTATAGTTCCAATTCCCTGTAAAAAATATTTCGCCAGAAAGACTAACTCTTTCTTTTACCCCATCACTCTTTTCTAACATCATTTTATTTTTTTTGTCTTATTTTAAAACAGTAGTTGTCCTGCTTAAAACCAATAAAAGTATAGGTTGTCAGATCGATTTGATTTGCTTGTTCTACTGTTTCACATTCTTTGAAATTATCCATTTTATTTTTACCTCATAATTTTTTGTTCAATATTAGCCATTCTGTTATGAATATCGTTGAATATTTCTCTATGAGCCTGTAAAACATGTTTTAAAGACTCTAACTCATCCTCTAATACTAACATTCTTTTATACCATTCATCTGAATCACTCATTTTTTTCCACCTTTATATGTTTCATACCAATTACTTGGATCCCTGCTCATAATAGCCTGACCTATAGGTTTAAGCCCATAATCTTTGATTTTAGCGTTTAAATCTTTTAAGGTATTTGCCCCTATAAAACCCTTAAAACGCCCTGAAACGCCAACTATAGCCCTATAATAACGCCTTAAATCCCTATTTTGATAATAACCCCTAAAACTAACCATTTTTTTACCCTCTAAAACCTAAAGTAGTCAAATCTTGCTGATATTTCATACTAAAATACTCACTTATCCTATAATACTTTTTTTTCTTCCACATTTTTTTCACCTCTTATTTCAAAATTAATAAGCTTAATAACAGCACACCTTACAAAATGGCTTAAATTAAAATATTTATCTCTATTAGAAAGCATAATCTTATTTATTTGATCCATTTCCTCGTCTCTAAGCCTAAAACTAATAATATTCTTGAAAAACATTTTATTTTAACTCCTTATACTTAAATTTCCCACAAGAGCATGGTTTTATAGGCTTCCCACTATAAATAATTCTTGAATTATTACAGTTTTGACATTCAAATCTTTTAATTTTTAGATGACCTGTTTCGACTAATTGTTCGATTTTTTGTTTAACTATTTTCTCACCAAAACCAAACTTGTCTGCTATATGATAAACAATGTCCCTATAGTTCTCATCCTGATTTACAGCTAACTGCGTAATAATAGCGTTGGCTTTGCGTTTTTTCTCATAATAATCCATTTTTTTTACCTCTTAGCGTCGTGAAACGCCTTTTTATTAGTATCATATATGCTAACAACTATATAAAACTTTCGTTTTTTTTCTTTTTTTTATTTATTTTTTTTATTAGGGGGCACACACACATACTCATTTTGTCATACAAAATCTATATATCCCCTCTTAAAAAAAACTCATAAAAAAAAAATAAAAAAAAGTTGAGAAAAAACCCTATAGACGACAAAATATTTTTATTTATAAATGCTTTAGAAAAAGTTAAAAGAAAAAAATTAACCCAGACTCAAAAGAATCTGGGTGAGTTTATGGGGTTTATCTTACAAAAAGATAACGAACAATAATCCCTATTATCACAGCAACAACTATGACTAATCCTATAGTTGGAAGGTAAGATGTGAACTTGTTTAAACCAATTTCAGCATCTTGGGTTCCATTATAGTCATAACCACAACCTGTATAAACCAAAGTCCCACCTGTGCCATTTGTAGTATTTAAACCACAATGACTATTTCCCTGAGCTGTAGCTGTAACAGTGTCTGATTTAAAATCAGCTAATACTGTTAAACCTAAAGCGAGGGCAATTCCAAGCACGACAATGGTCATTCCCAAAGGTAACATGTCGCCTACTGCGAATCCCTTTTTAGATCTCATTTTTACCTCACAAAAAGATAACGAACAATAATCCCTATTATCACAGCAACAACTATGACTAATCCAATGGTTGGTAAGTAAGATGTGAACTTGTTTAAACCCTGCTCAGCATCTGCTGTTCCATTATAAGCATAAGTGCCTGATGTTTGATCTGATTTAAAATCAGCTAAAACTGTCAGTCCTAAGCTCAGTGCAATTCCAAGCACGACAATGGTCATTCCCAAAGGTAACATATCGCCTACTGCGAATCCCTTTTTAGATTTCATATTTTTTTCTCAGCTATTTTTAAGCCCATAGCCATTGGCTTTTAACCTATTTTATACTTTATTTTTATATAAATATTCCTCTATAATGTATATACTGTATAATAATAATATTTATATAGGGGTTTAACCATTAAATATTAATTGTTGAGATTTAGTTTAATTCAAATAGGGGAGGCAATCCCCTCCCTTTAATATTAAAAAAATGGCTATAGTCGTCAGAGACCCTAAAAGTGGAAAAGTTTTAAATGTTTCTCAAGATGTGCCATCATCTGTTGTTGGAAAAACTGTTTCTAAAGAACAAGCTCAGGCTATTAGCAGGGGCGAATTTACTGAAACCTCAAGTGGTGGTGTGGCAGTTAAATCATCAGGGGGTGGAACTACAGTTTATTCTAAAGAGGAGCCTGTAACTAAAGCAGATGTTCAAGCTCAGCAACAAAGAGCTGAGATTCAGCAGGATTTAATAGAAAAAGGACAAATTCAACAACGAACAGTTAGAACAGCCTCTAATCAATTTACTGAGGTTATACCTAAGAGGACTTATACCACATCTAATGGAGTTGTAAGTGTTACTGAAGAAAAAAATATTTATGCTAAACAGACACCTGTTTATACTTCTTTTGGAACTATAAATAAACAGTCTGTTTTACCTTTAAAGCCTATAGTTGAAACTGAGAAAGTTGATACAACTGATTCTCTACAGAAAATCGTTTTTGGAACTGATTTTGGTTTTAAAAAACAAGCTCAAAATGTAAGAAATTTAAATCAGGAGTTTGCCTCGAGAGGATTAGGTGAAAGGATACTCGTAAAAACAGCATCAACTATTTTAGATAAACCTGTCTCTGCAGGTGTAACAGCAGGGGCTGTAGCATTTGTGGGTCCTGTTGCTTTTGTTAAATCTGTTGCTGGAGCTACAGCTATAACTACAGCTTCTTTATATTTTCCAGGCAGTAAATTGTCTGAATATACTTTTGGAAGGACTAAAACTGTTATTGAAAAACCTTTTATAAGAAGCGAGGAGGCTCAAAGTATTAAAAGATCAGCTTATGCTAAGGAAACTGAAGCTCAATCAACTGTGGGACAAGTTTTAAGTGGTGTGTCTCAAGCTTTTAGTGGAAAAAAAGAGGTTTATGCAGAGGCTATAGAGGAAGAATTAAAATTAAGGGGTTATTCTGAGGATGAAACTGAGTCTAAAAAGCAAGCTTTATTAACTCAGAGAAGGTTTGCTTCAGCAGGTGAAATTGCATCTCTTGTTTATGTTAGTATTAGCTCTGAGTTAATAGGAAGGGCTAAAACAGCTTATTTAACTCGTAAAGAAGCCACTTTTACCACTTTATTTCCTAAAATAGCTAAGCCTGGCTTTGTTGAGGGTTTTTCTCAGGATATAGCTCAAAGTATATCCAGGTCAGAGCCTGTTAATATTGGAACAGCATCAATAAGTGGAGGGCTGGGTTTTGTTAGTGCAGGATTGGTTGGGGGTTTAATTGGGGCTACAGGGACTCCTGGTAAATTTAGGAGTGCTTTAGAGACTTTTAGTTATACAACTGATCCTTATGAAGCTATTGGTGATTATTTAGCTTCAGGTGTTAGTAGAGGTGGTTTTAGACCTCAGGTGTTCACTTTTGCCCCTGTTAATGTAGCGTCTGAGACTGCTATAAAGACTCCTGTTAAAGTGCCTGTTAATGTTCCCACTTCTATTTCAGAAAATATTTTTACATCTACAGATACCTCGACTCCTGTTAAAGTTGGGACTGAGGTAAGCTCTTTTACTATAACTCCTGTGCCTGTGCCTGTTTCGACTTCTACTAATATATTAACAAGCACATCAACATCGACTAATGTTTTGACTAATGTTCCTATTCAGACTAATACTAATGTTTTAACTAATACTAATGTGCCTGTTTTCACTCCCAATATTAAGCTTCCTCCTTTACCAATTATTAGTCTGGGGGGATTTGGAGGCATAAGGCGACAGAGTAAAGTTGGGCGTGGGCGACAGCGAAAACTTTATACTCCAACTCTTACAAGTGCGATTTTTGGTTTAAAGAGGAGGAGTAAAAACGATAAGTTAGGCGTGACCACAGGGTTGGGCTTAAGAGGTATATAAAAAAATGAAGGTATTAAAAGTTTTAAAAAAAGGCGAGATGTATAATAAAGGATCTCGATATAAATTAGTTTTTGATGATAATAGTGAGCTTTATTATAAAACTAAAAAAGATGCTATTTCTGAAATGAGAAGGGACATTGCTTTATTTAAGAGGAAAAGAAAATGAAAAAGGAAAAAAATAATTTAGAAAAGTTTAAGGATAGTATTGACATGATTGAGTTTGATGATTTTGGCAGGATAACTTTTATGAGAGGAAAACTTAAGGCTAAAGACTTAAAGAGGAAGAAAAAATGAGAAAAACTGAGAAACAATTAAAAGCTATAGAGGATAAAGCTTGGAAAGACTATCTTAAATGGCGTAAAAAGATGAAAAAATGAATAAAGAAGATAATCAGCGTCAGGATGTTATTACTGAGGGTTTAAACTATTATAATCCTAAAGCAACAGAGAGTGCTTTAAGGATTAGGTTAGAGACAGAGGATATTATTGAGAGAATCGAAATGTATTTAAGAGGTGAAAGCTGGGCTTATGATAAGGATGGAAACCTTATAAAAGTCGTTAATTGTAAAGCTAAAGCCAACGAGGAGGGCATAAGAGGGATTTTAGCTTTTGTTTCAAGTTATATTAATAAGGCTGTCGTTCAGGGAAACCTTACAGGCGACGATGTCATGGAGGTTATGATGCAGTTTAAAGAGGGCGTTGCGAACATGTTTGCTTTTCACTGCGACGAGTGGGGGGTTGATCGCATAGATCGAAAGAGCATAATAGACTTTATGGAGCCTTTAGTTAGAATTTTTATCAGTAGACCTAAGGATAATAAAGAAAGAGACAGCTATGGAATGCAGGTCAGGGAAGGTCAACAGATTTATACTGATAGAAAGAAAAGTTTTAATTTATTTGGATCAGGTTAAAAAAAAGATTATGGGGTAAATAAAAATGGCAGTAGATTTGGGAGCCACTTTAGGTCAAAATATTAATGTTGGAGCCATGAGCCACAGTTTGGCTTTGGGCTTTTATTGGCTTTTAGGTTTAACATTAATAGGGCTTATTGTTTGGTTTATAGTAAGAGAGATAATATTTAGAAGGATAACATTTGTTATAAGGAAAATAAATGGGGATAGAAGCCTTATATTTATTGATAATGCACGAATAGTTAAAAAGAATAAACAAGCCCTTAAATGGCGTTTAAAACGCCTTAAAATCAATGTCCCAATCCCACCTGAGGATGCAGTGGATGTTACTACAAAAGGAAAAACTTTTGTGGAGGCTTTTTTAACGCCTGATGAAGAGATTGTTTATGCTTTGGACAAATATGATAAAGATCGAAAAATAGGGTCTATTTACCCTGTTAAAAGTGTTGATAAAGCATTTTTTATTAACGAGGTAAAGGAAGCTAATGATCGATATAAAACTAAGAAAATAAGCGAAATAATAATGCAGATGGCTCCAATAATGGCTGTCGTCGTAATTATAGTCGTTTTTTTAGTATTTTTCGATAAAACAGTGGCTCCAACCATAAATTTTGGGAGTCAGTTAATAGAGGCATCAAAAAGTGTGACTGTGGCTATTGATAGCTTACAAACATGCTCACAAGCTGTAACAATACCATAAAAAAATGAAATTTGACAAATTTATAGTTTTAGGTTTGATTTTAATAGTGGGTGTTATAAGCGTAAATAGTTATAATTTTACAGAGAATTCTGTTTCTATAGAGGGAGTTTCAAAATCCAACTTTTTATTAGAGGTTTCTAAAGGAAATGTTGCAGGACACAGCCACATAAATAAATTTGGACATAACCCTACAGCTGACGCAGGTGATGATATTTGGGGAGGTGATGGTGTTTATGCATTTTACCCAGATACTGCTAAAGAGGTGGACATTGTTTCAACTTCAGCTCAAGACGATGTTGGAGGGACAGGAGCGATTCAAATCAATGTTCAGGGGTTAAATGCTGATTGGGAATTGCAGAGTGAGACTGTAACTTTAAATGGGACTAATCCTGTTAATCTTACTTATAATTATACTCGCCTTTTTAGGGCTTATGTGGTTGAAGCAGGGAGTTCTAACTCTAATGTGGGTGATATTAGCGTTGAAATTAGAAATAATGACACAGTGGGAGCTTTTATTGGAGCAAGTGGAGGTCAAACTCAGCAGTGTATTTATACCATTCCTGCTAATAAAAAAGCTTATTTTCTGCAGGGTTATGTTGCTTTAGGCACATCTGATAAAACAGCTCAGAATGGGGTTTTTCGTTGGTTAATGCGTTTTAACGATGGTTTTAATGGGGCATGGCTTACACAGGGGGAGGTTGGATTAGTTAATCTTGGGAATAGTTATTGGAAATATAAATACGCCATCCCTGCAGGACCCATTCCAGAGAAAACAGATATAAGAATCGAGTTGCAGGAGGCGTCAGCACAATTTGACACAGTGTGTGGTTTTGATTTGTTATTAGTAGATGATGGTTATTAAAATGAAAAAAAATATTTTATTTGGACTAATATTTATATTATTAATGAGTTCTGTTTTAGCTAACTCAGAATTAGGGTATTTTACTCAGAAAGAGGAGGTTCAACTACTACAAATATGTGATTCTTGTTCTTATGTAAATTTAAACAGCGTTTCTTTCCCCAATGGATCTGTTTCTTTTATTAATAAAAATATGACTAAGAATAGTTATACTTTTAATTATACTTTTTCTGATACAGAGCAAATGGGTGAATACTCTTATTTTATATGTGGGGATAAAGATGGGGTTGTTTGTGAAGAAATAATATTTACTATTAATGGAAATGGCTTAAATTCTAATAATTTTAATCAGACAGGATCTATTTTAGCTTTAATTTTAATAGTGGCTATTTTATTAGTTTTTGCTTTTAAACTTGATGATATTCACATAAATTTAAAATTATTTTTTATGTATATGACTTTTTTATTTGGAGTGGGGGCTTTAAACTTTATCAGGGCTTCAAGCCTTTATTTAACCAGCCCAGCAGTTATAAATACAGTTGTAACCCTTTATAGGGTTAGCACATTAATATTATACATTTTTACAGCTTACATAGTAATTTATTATGTTTATGTTTTGTTTATGTGGATTAATGATAATTTAATAAAGAAAAAATGAAACGAGTCCCAATGATAGTGCCTGAGGAATTTAGGAAAGTTATTCGTAAAAAGGCAGGTGAAAAAGATAAATCAATGTTCAAGTATTTAAAAGACTTGGCTGATAATATGGACAATGAAAATAAAAAGTTTAAATTTAAGTGGTAAAAAGGGCAACGCCTTTATTGACACCATAACAGTAGTCATAGTCATTTTTGTTTTTGGTTTGATAAGCGTTTTAACATTTAATATTTTACAAGATGTTAATACTGATATTCAAGCAAGTGATTTAAATAATGTTACTAAGGATAAAATTCAAACTTTAAACGATGATTACCCCTCTTTTATGGATTCTTTTTTCTTAGTGGCGTTAATAATTTTATGGATTGGGACTTTAGTAGCGTCATATTTAGTAGACTCTAACCCTGTTTTTTTAATTATAACTATATTTTTAATAATGTTTTTATTGTTTTTTGGGGGTGTGCTTACTAATTCATGGGAAGAATTATCATCTGAGGATGATATTCCTGCATCTTATTTTCCTATTACGAACTGGGTTTTATCTAATTTGGTCATGGTAATATTAGTTATAGGCTTTAGCATAGCCATTGTTTTATATGGAAAACAGGCAGGTGGGGGTATATGAAAAAACTTTTTTTATACATAATACTATGTATGCTGTTAGTTTTACCAGCTTATGCTTTAGACACAGAGTTAATCATTGCTTATTACGAGTTTGATCAGGGCGAGTTTTTAAACGATAGTTCTGGAAACGCCCATCATTTAACTAACTACTCAGCTGTGGCAGGGAGCGATTGTATAGTAAATCAATGTGCTGAGTTAAGTGGGGCAGATGGTGTTTATTTATTAACCACAAATAATATGGCTGTAACTAATAGCACAGGAGCCATGTGTTATTGGGCTAATAGAGATGCGACTACTAATAGTGATCAGGATTGGTCTTATAGTATAGATGGAGATGAGGCTAATAGGATTGAATTAATGTATTTAAATAATGATTATAGGTATTATGCGTCAGGAGGAGCTGATTTTCAATCAACAACTGATGCTAATACAGGAGGATGGGACTGGGTGTGTTTTAATTTTGATGGGGCAAATATAGAAATCTGGATTAATGCTACTTTTCAAGAAGAAAGTGGGAATGTTTGGTTGGATGATATTACTCCTCGACAACTATTTATAGGGGCTTATCAAGACGCCATATTAACTTATGATGGGACTTTAGACGAGTGGATGGTTGTAGAAAGAAACCTTACACAGCAAGAAATGACAGACCTTTACGATGATTATGTTTTAGGCTATAGCCCATATAACCCCCAACCCCCTGCAACGCCTTATTTAGAGGTTGTTTTAACAGGGATAACTATTTTTAATGGAACTATAAATGACACCTTTTACTCGACCACTAATGGAACTATAAATACTAATATTCCAAGCAATGCGACGCAGTTAATAACTATAGTCTTAGACTCAGAAAATTATTTTAATAAAACCATAAGCAGTTATAATACAACAGCTGATTTAACAACTACTTTAAATAGATACCCAATTATAAACTTAGTTAATACTTATAATAAAAGTTTTGTCCCAAAATTTAACATGACAGTGAATGGCACAGCTTATAGCTCAGGTGATAATGTAACTATAAAAGTCCCTGATATAGGCACAGTCTCTGCTTCATTAACTAAAGGGGATTATATTTCTAAAACAGCAGATGTGACCTTAGCAATTAACGAAACTGTTAATTTTACAGCTTATCAAACAGAAATAATTTTTAAGGCTTATGAGAAAGTTTCAAATTCTCAAATAAATAATTTTACTATAATTGATCCTTATTATAATAATGCTACGACTAATGGAACTATAGTTTTACATCCCAATAGCGATGTTAATAGTTTAAATATAACAACGACGACAGGTTATTATAATATAACTAAAACTTTTAGTTTTTCAGCCTTAGAAACAGGTGATCGAAACTTTAGTTTATACAATCATGAGTTATTAGTAACTCCTTTAGACTTTTTTACTAATGTAAGCCTTTTTAATTTTACTATAAATATAACATCTTTAAATTATAGTGGTTTTAACGAGTATTATAATACAACTAATAGTAATATAACCCTTAATTTAACAGCAGGGCTTACTTATAATATAACAGTTGACCCTGCAGATTACGCCTCTAATATAAGCATTTTAACCCTTACAGGGGCAAATAGTAGCCATCCTGTATATTTATTTAAAGAAAATAGTGTTTATATAAGGATTTACGACGAAGAAACAGGCAACCTTATAAATTATGAAACTGTAAATGTCGAATTTATAGGTGATAATTTAGCCACAGAAAACACAACATCCACAGGATCATTAATAGTTCAGCCCTTAATAGCAGGTGATTATAGGATTAGGTATAGCTCAGCCTCATACCCTGAACGACTTTATTTTGCTACAGTAACAGCAGGGGGGACTCAAGCCATAGATGTTTATCTTTTAAATGCTTCCAGCCTTACTAATATAACAACTATCGTAAAAGACGAAAAAGGTGACTATGTTGAGGGGGCTTATGTAAAGCTTTTAAGGTATTATTTAAGCTGTAACTGTTATAAAACAGTAGAAATAGGTCTTACTAATTTTGAAGGTGAAACAGGCTTAAGAGCTGTTTTTAACGACGAACTTTACAAGTTCATAGTTCAATATAACGACATTGTTTATTTAGAAAGCGAAGCATTCAAAATAACGAGTAATGTTTTAACATTTATAATAAGAATCGACGAGTTAGATCCAACTGTTAATTTAAGGCGAAAACAAAACATAATTTATAATTTAAGCTTTAATAACGCCACAAACAACTTCGTTTTTACCTTTAGCGACTTAAATAACTTAGTAACCACAGGATGCTTAGATGTTTATAAAATAACAGTTATGGGTGAAACCCTGCATAATTCCAGCTGTGTTAATAGCACAGGGGCTACTTTATACACAGGCATTCAAAGGATAAACAGCACGACTTATAGGGCTATAGCATCAGTTAATATAGATGGTGTTAAAACACAAATAGACAGTTTATTTAAAAGCTTTACAAGTGGGAGCGAGGTTTTGGGTTTATTTGGAGTTTTCGCAACCATTTTATTAGTCATAGTTTTTGGTTTTATAGGCAGATGGTCGCCAAGCGTTGCTATTATAATGGTTTCTGTAGCTGTTATTTTAAGCAGGATGTTTGGACTTATACAATTAGGAATCACGCCTATAATGGGCTTAATAGGAGTGGGGGTTATAATAGCATTATTAAATAGAGCATAAAAATGAGAGCAACAAGTTTAATATTTGGGATAATAATAGCGTCTTTAGTTATGAGTAGCTTTGGACTTTTAATGGCAGATTTAGGCGATAGTTATAGTGTAACCTATAACAGCTCTTATATAAGCCTATATGATAAACTAAATGATACACAGACACAGGCTTATGATTTACATGAAAAAATAAACAGTTCACAGCAGGATACAGGTGACTTTGATGTTTTAGGAGGATTAGTTCAAAAAGCTGTCGAAAGCCTAAAATTAACTTATAGAAGCCTTACGAGTGGTATAGAAATGGTTGGAACAGCACAGCAAGATTTAGACCTCCCTGCTAATTTTAACACAGCATTCGCAACTATTTTATTAGTATTCATAGTTTTAGGAGTAATAATAAGTGCTATGATCAAAAAAGACATGTAAAATAAAAATGACATATAATTTAACTTTTGGACAAAATTTAACAGGCTTTATGCCCTTTTTACAGGGGGTAAATAGTGCTACAGGCGAGTTATTAACAGGTCTTATACTAATAAGCGTCTTTATAGTATTATTTATTAGCTTTAAAAACTTTGAAACAGTTACAGCTTTAATGAGTGCGTCGTTTATAGCATCATTATTAGCAGTTTTATTCTATAGCATAGAATTTTTAAGCATACAATATACTATAATGCCCATCGTTTTATTAGGAATCACTATTTTATACAAAATAGCAAGTAAAGAGTAACTCTCACCTCTTTTACGAAATCTGGCTTTCTGGATGCCCCTCTTTTAACAAAAAAGGCAGGGTATTTTACCCAAAAACCCTCATCCAGAAAGCCCTTTTTCTAACAATTTGGCTTAATCAAAGAAAAAGAGCTATTTTTAGAGAATTGTCATACATTTAGCCATAATCTCAGTGACAAAAATGCGAAGAATTACTTATGATAAACTTTTATATTGCTTTTCACAGTTTTTCTTTTCCTCGTGATTATAACATCATAATCTGTGGGAAAAAAGGTCTCTGTGACATTCTTTATATAATGATTTACCCAAGCAACTGCCATTTTTAGGGCTTCTGAGTCTTTTTCTAAGCCAAAAGTCTTTTTAAGAGTTTCCAACTCCAAAACCTCCAACTCATTAAAACGAACAGTTATTCTACGATCCATTTTTTTAATATCCCCTGTTCTAAGCGTTTATTTATTGTTTTTATATACTCTTTTTCTAACTCAAAGCCTATATAAGCCCTGTTTAACTGCTTACAAGCAACAGCTGTTGTCCCTGACCCCATAAAAGGATCAAGCACGACATCGCCTTCATCTGAGCCATTTTTGACGAGTTTCCTTACAAGGGCTATAGGCTTACAAGTGGGGTGAAACCCACAAGTCTCCCTATAAGAAGGGTTTGTGCTTGTAAAGGTAAAAACATCTCTTTGACCATTGCCTATATTTAAGCGAACATTATAATCATCGCCTTTTTTTGAGTCCTCCCTAAACCATAATATTTGCTCGTAATTGCATCCATATTGATTAGGAAAAACCCCCATTGTGTCAGGTTTATACCATATAAGAGGCTTATAAAATTTAAAGCCTAAATTTTTTATAATCATGGTTATTTCAGGTGTGTGATGATAACTCATAAACATATAAATTTGTCCTTTAGGGCGTAAAACCCTTTTAAACTCTAATAATAAAACAGTGATCCAATCAAGAAAGTCTTGTTTATTAGCCCACAAACTATCCCACTCAGCATGAAAAATATTGTTTTTAGACGATCGACGCAGAGTTTGACCTTTTAAATTATCTTTAAGCTTTTCAATATAATAAGGAGGATCTGTTACTATTAAGTCAACAGAGTCCTCATCCATAGCCTCCAAGCCTTTTAAAGCATCCATGCAGTAAATATTATTTAACTTCAACGCCAACCACCTTTATAATAACTATAGGCATGTTTCCATGCTAAAGCATAACCTACAAAATAAGAAACGATTATGGCTAATATTAAAAATAAAGTTTCACTCATTTTATACCTCCACACATGTGTTTCTAACCCAAAAACCTATAATAAAACTTATAATTAAAACTATAAAGACATATTTCCACCAATTAACAGGAATCATATTTAAAGCGTCTGTATTAACACATTCTGTAAATGTTTTTAAAGTTTCATTATAGCCACAGTTCATTTTAGTAACTCCTTTAATTTTTCTTTTTCGATCTTAAAACAACTGCCCCCATCGTTTCCAAGCATAGCGTCGAAATAAACGAAACGCCTCGCAACCCTTATGTAAAGTTTATCATGTATATAACTTCCTTCTAAAATCATTTTTTATTCAACTCCTCAGCGATTTTTTTTCTACAATCATCACAAATCCAACCCACTGATTTTTTAGCTAACCTTTTAGGTCTAAGCTTATCCTTTACAGATAACTTAGCCATCTGCTTTGCGATGTTTTCCTTACAGTCCTCACACATAAACTCTAAATAACTTTTCCCATCAATCATTTTAACCTCCTAAAAAGTGTGTGACCATGAGTATGAAACCAAAAAAAAGTCATGAAAATACAAATCATCACAAAACCAAGTTTGGTGGGTTCTTCAAAATAAGTCAAAGCTGTAAGTATTGTTAAAACTCCAAAAAATATTTGGTTCTTAAAACTATTCACTATATTCATTTTTTCTTTTCCTCCTCGTTAATTTTTTTCATAAGCCTTAATTGTTCAGCCCCCATGTCGACTACTCGCATATATAAATCCCATGATCTCCATAGTCTGAACCCTGCAACGACTAAGGTTAGAGCTATTAAACCCCAAAAGCCCCAACGCATAAGCCCTTCTTCGAACATAAATGCCATGAATAATACAATAATAACTATTAAAACCCCTGTAACTATCTTTTTTATTAGTTTTTTATTCATTT
>Ga0208794_1000922_pt1 | contig 15467 bp, 25 predicted proteins | sample 32_taG_FD_184106 | JGI IMG/M metagenome (GOLD analysis project Ga0208794, IMG submission 184106) | Marine viral communities from the Gulf of Mexico - 32_GoM_OMZ_CsCl metaG (SPAdes) (version 2) | ecosystem: Environmental > Aquatic > Marine > Oceanic | place: Atlantic Ocean: Gulf of Mexico... | reverse complement strand
CCGCTCATGCTTTCGGTACTTGTAGTGGTACCGCGTGGTACTACTGTGACCACAGATGCGTATGCACCCCTTGATGTATCGGTCTAGTTCGTCGCGATGACACATCATGGTGTATTTGTCGTCCCCTAGTACCGTCTCGCACAAATCGTGCAGCAAGTCTTCTGCGTCTCTACCCCCCACGGCACCACGGCACAAGCTGAGATACATATTGTAGTTCTTGTTTATCAGCTTTTGCACGCAGCTCATTCTAGGTCACGCAGCTTTTGTTCGTACTCCTTGCGTAGCTCTTCTATCTCTTCAACGGACCATTTGCGCGTCTGGTTGCTGAGGGCTGTCATTTCGTCTGCCGTGCCTTTTCCGTAGGTTCGGTCTAGGTGCTGGGCAAAGGCATACTGTTCACCTTGTCGGTACAGATTGCATTTGGGACATTGAGGCAAAACATTGGGTACCAGCCACCGTGTGCTCATCTTCATGCGAGACTGGAAATGCCCGGCTTGCATCTCTCGATGGTTTTTGAGCACTCCACACGTAACGCACCTGCAACGTCCAGCAGCATCGGCGTGTGAGCGGCGCAGCCACCTACTAAAGACCGTGTCCAGTTTTTTGATTTCCGCTTGCCGTTTGTTGGCTCGCTTTTTTGCCATGCTACAATATAGAAAGAGGCACCCGAAGGCACCTCTTTCACCATGAGCTAAACCAAAATCAAGGACACGCCTATGCCCCTATGCTCACGCGCAATATAGTCAGCCGATACGCTTTTTCAAGCGTTGACCTACACCTTCTTTGATGCGTGCTGGCTCTGTGTCGTCATCCTCTTCAGGCATAAAGTTCTGTAGAGCTTTTGCCCACGGTAGCTGACGCATAGTGCGCTCGTGATGCTTGTCCATCTCTCGCCTGTTCTCCATAATGTCAGCACGCACGGTGCCTTCATAGTCTCGCAGGTAGCACAGGATTTCTGGGGCTTTAAGCCGCTCGAACATCTTGCCAAATTTGCCTGCCTTAATCATATCAAAGCACGCGACTATCTCTTCCAGCTTGAGTGTAGGGTGGTCACGAATGATAGTGCGGCAACAGAACTGTAGCTCCTCGTCGGTATTGATGGTCTTGTTCATGTCCATGAACTGAACCAGACGTGCCACCTGAGACGCGAGCCACGCACGAACTACCTCCGGTGCTTTCTTCTCAGCCTTGCGCAGGTTGGTGCCGTGCAGCCAAGCCTGTTCGGGCGTGACCGTTATGTCGTTACCCGTTAGCAATAAAGTCGATGACTCCGGGAGCTGTAAATCCTGAACCTTTTTGGTTTGCTCGTCGTTGAGCTGTAGGCGCATTAAATTTTGATTCATTCCTCATCCAGTTGCGAGCAGCTGCTTTCCAGTCTTTGATTTTGACACCACCATTTCTGACCCATCCAGTGCTCTCGAAGTGGTCGAAGAACTTCGCTCCATCCACGCCGCCTTTCAAGTCAAAATATGTGATGACCTCATCAAGCGTTGGTCTCACTACTCTAGGTTGTTTTCTAGGTTGTTTATCTATACTGTTATCTATGGAGACATTTTGGCTAGGCTGACTGGACACACTGTCTGGTCTGCTTGGACTAATTGTCTCGTCTGTCTGGACAAATTGGCTAGGCAGGGTGGACACGTAGTGCTTGACCCTACCGTCAAAGCTGGTTTGGCGTATCAAATTTGCCGCTATCAGTTTGGCTAAACAGCGCGTCACAGTCCTTTCGCTTACGCCCAGCTCCTTTGCTGCGCGTTCCCTACTCTTGAACCATGTCGCACTGTTGCCACTAAAACTGTCGATGTCTGCCCACAGCATCTTATCTACGGCTTGTAGGTCTGTCCGTTCGATAATTGCCGCAGGTATCCATAAGCCCTTAAACTGGCGGGCTAGTACCTGTATCTGGTTGTCTTGCATAGGCGATTTAGATGGAATCCGGAATGCTTGGCTAGGTATATAGCCTTGCGCTCGTCACGTAAAGTAGCAGACATGTAGTGCCACCACAAAGCGTAACGCCGAATCATTCTCAGTTCTGCTTCATTCGCTGTTTGCCACCAGTCCGTGCCGTTCATGCTCCATTTCGTGCAACCGCTGCTCAATCATCCATTGCAGCTCTTGCACATCAATATACGGAGTCAGTTCTGTGACGTACATCAGGAACTTCTTGGGGTTCTTCTTGTACCACCTGTCTGTGGTGTGCAAGCTCCAGCCCATTTTCTCGTCCAAACCTCGGCGACTGCCAAAGGTGAGGGTAATCCAGTGTTGTAGACTTTGATGCATTAGAAGGGGAGGTTTTCGTGTTCAACAGGAGGCTGTGGTTTGCCGTTGTAGGTCTCCAGCGTGTCGCGCATGCGGAGAAGCTCACGGGCTGTAGCAGCGATGTCGCCGACCGTCAGGTCTGGCGGGTTGCCACACTTGAATTCGCACAGCTCGATAGCAGCGTTGATTGCCCATTGACGTTCAATGCGCTCGTCTCGCGTCATGCCAGTAGTAGGGGAGGCTGTAGCTTGACCCTCGGCGCGTTCAACTTTGCCCCAAGCAAATCCATCTTTCGTACCGTTGACTGTGTACGATGCGATTTCGCCTACTTGGAACCGAGGCTCTTTGGTTTTATGGTTTGCCGATAGCGTAGTGCCATCTTCAAAGGCGTACTCGAATTTGTACAGCATCCCGTGGACGCTCTTGTACGTGCCGTTACCAGTGACGGCTATGACTTTTGATTCTGCCATGTTATTCTGATTCGGTCAAGAAGGTTAATAGTTTATCGCCAGTAAGGAGCTGACCGATTTCCTCGATACAGGGCGATATGTCGATTGAATGCTTGTCGTTGCAGAGAGTCACAGAGACTATCTCAGCGTCAGCAGGCGAGTCTGGTACGTCGTAGTCGTGGCTTTTAACAGCGTCTTGTCGATTAACAACCACGGTTAAATAGGTATCTACGGATAGTTGTACGTAGTGTTGCGTTGTGTACCACATTGGTTTAATGCTTATGCAGCACAAATATAGAAAATCATTTGATATGTCACAAGAGAACAGTAAATTGCACCACATGAGGACAGACAAGAATTACCATCGAGGCATGGTGGAGGCAGTGAACCTAGCTCGTGTAGAGCTGAACATGCTGCACCACAGGTTGCGCGAGGTGGGAGACCATGAGTCGGCTAAACTTGTCGAGCACACATACCAGAACATGAGAGAGTGCGTACACCGCATCATAGAAAACAACAATCCAAAACAATGAAACACGCCGAACAACAAGACATGTGCCGTGACCTGCAATCCTACAAGGACCAGCTCCGCAGCATTAAGACGCTACTGATAGAACTGGAGGGTCGCATTATGATGGACTACCACCTTCGCAATAGCCAGAACGATGAATGAACCTGTGAGCGAATGTTGCTCGGCACCCATGACTGGCGCAATGATTGACATCAGTGTGTGTCCAGAGTGCAAGGAGTGGTGCGAGGTAATAGACTTAGATGAAGAGTAAGGAGTACAGCTACCGGGCGGTGTTTTACGGGCTGGTGGCTGTCTACCTGATGCTCATATATCTATGTTTGACATGAACAAAGCGAAGTACGAAGAGATAGTTAGGTGGTGCGATGAGCTATCAGACTTGGATGCGCCGTTGAGCTATGAAGCCTATCGGAATGGTAGGCGTGGACTGACCTTGCGGTGTTTTGCCCCACATGACTACCCCGACATGGACGAAGGCGCAGAGTATTTCTTTGCTGTAGCAGCAGATGCGTTGCGTGACGAATTCAATTTGCAAGACGTGCGACACGGCTGGTGGACGGACCACGTTTGGACAGCGGAATTTAAAGGGTGATGTACGAGTCAGTAAGTATCGAAATTGAGAACGACGACCGCGACGAGTGGGAAGAGCAGCTGAAGAAGCACATGCTCTCCCAGTACATCGAAGACATCTGGGAGATGGACGACTACAAGACGGTCATCGAGTTCGAGACGAACGACACAGAGTATCTGCTTGCTACCTTGCAGGTGATTGGAGACAGGTACGTGATGTGGTATGAAGTAAGCGAATGACGGAAGACGACATCATAGAAGGACGTTGGGTTACGAACCGAAGGAGTGGTCAGCGTTGGGAAATCAATTGGGTTGATTGGGACGACGAAGAGGTGGTCATGGTGGGGAATTTTGGTCGCACTCGGCGCATAACAATCGACTCCTTGTTGCGCAATTGGGAGTACATACCGTTTCAATAATGCCATTCACTAAAGGACAGAGCGGGAACCCGTCAGGGCGACCCAAAGGCAAATCGAACAAGGTCACAGCTGAGACCCGCGAGGTGTTTGCCCACATCATGGAAGGTCAGGTGACTCACATCGAGGATAGCCTTGACCGCATTCGGGAGGAGTCAGACGAGAAGTACATCAAGGCACTGACCGGTCTGCTTCCCTATTTCCTACCCAAGCAACAGGAGCTGGAACTGACTACCGCAGAAGCAGTACGTCCCCCCAGTTGGTGGGAGGACGTTGACACAAGTAGTGTTGACCACAGCTGGCTAACCGAGGACTAGATAGTCCGCTCGCAACGCGGGTAGTCCTTGTCCTTGCCGAAGATAGCTCGGCGCATGCAGAGCGTAGCGTGATAGTTCTCCATAGCCTTGTGATACCCGACCCAATCAAAGGGAGGGAAGGCGGAGCTGAAATTGACTTTGCGGAAGCAATCGATGCCGTCGCGGAGGCTTGCTTTTAAGTAGCGTTGTCTCTGTCTCTCTGTCATAGTGCTAATGTATAGGCGTGTCTCGCACTCAATTTGCGAATTAGATGAGGTCAGTCACTGGCACCCATTCGCCGAAGATGTTGGCTTGCATGGTGTTAGGCTTGTACACGTAGTTAGCTACGCGGCACTCCTCGCCAAACTGATTCCTGACCACTTTCCACTCAGTTGTGATTGGCTCTTCGTACTCGTGGCGCAGGATGTGTATCACTGAAGAGAGTCGATACACTCCACACTCGGACCATGCTGTAAGGGGGTCAATACTGCCCACCCTTTTGAGGTGGGTCAGTATGCGTTGTGCTTGATTCATTAGGCGGTCTGTTGAAGGTAAGCGGCTGCCTGCCGTGCTTTCTCGCCCCAGCTTACTCGCTCAATTGCGTAAGTGTAGCCTAGGTCCAGTATGACTAGCCCTGCCATCTCTTTTGCGTCCTTCTCGCTGCTGTGGGTTAGCACGTCTTGGGCGAGCACTACGAGGTCTTTGCGCACTCCGTGTTGCAGTCGCTCCATTGCGATTGTGTCCTCCATGTTTCTCACAGCGTAGGCGAAGACCATTGCGGAAGGGTTGCCGTTGTAGAAGACTTCCATTGGAATCGTAGACAGCCACTGTACCAGTTGGGGCATGTCGTTGTCTGCTCGCTCTGCCTTGCGCTCGGCAGACTCATCCTTATACATGTAGCCTTCCCACAACTGGGTGGCTTTCTCTTGACGCTCTTCGAGCGTGAGGTGGTTATCGTACATCATGTCTTGAGGGGTGTTAGCGTGTCTCATGACACAAATGTAGTAAAAACTATTTAATCGTGCAAAAGCACATTCGCACGCTATTTGCGAAACTGTTTGATAGTATCTTGCCCGACATGCGCCAGCCTACGACATACTACAACGTCCGAGACTGCAAGACACGCATTCAGGTGCATCAGGGAGGCACGAGGTCAGGCAAGACCTTCTCTATTATGACAGCCCTGATAGAGTGGTGCTACATGTACCAGAACAACGGCTGGGTGATAACGGTGGTGCGCAAGTCGTTTCCAAGTTTGCGCGGCTCTGTGCTGCGAGACTTCCGCGAGATACTGGAACGCGAGGGGTGGTATGACGCGGGCATGCACAACAAGACGGAGCAGACGTACAACCTGTTCGGCAACTATTGGGAGTTCATCTCTATCGACGAGAGCCAAAAAATCAGGGGCAGGAAGCGTAACATCTGCTTTGCGAATGAGTGTAACGAGCTGCTGTTGGAGGACTTCAGGCAGCTTATCTTGAGGACCACAGACAAGTTCATTCTCGACTACAACCCCAGCGATGAGTTTCACTGGATTTACGACCACGTCATTCCTCGCGACGACGCGACCTTCTTCAAGACGACGTACCTCGACAATCCGTACCTGTCTCAGGAAACGGTGGCGGAGATTGAACGACTGCGAGATACCGATGCTGACTATTGGAGAGTCTACGGTCTGGGTGAGCGCGGCATTAGTCGAGAGACCATCTTCCAGACAGGCACGTTCTCTGAGAAACCAGAGGGCGCAAAGTTCGTCGCCTACGGTTTGGACTGGGGGTACACGGCAGACCCTACGGCGGTGGTCGCGGTGTACAGGCATGATACGACGTTGTACATCGAGGAGCTGCTGTACAGCGGGGGTCTCACAAATCCAGACATTGCAGAGAAGTTGAGAGAACTGGGCATCAAGCGGCAAGACGAAATCATAGCCGACTCAGCGGAGCCTAAGAGTATCGACGAACTACACCGCATCGGCTTCAACATCAAGCCAGCGCAGAAAGGTCCAGACAGCATACGCATAGGCATTGATGCTATGAAGCGTTACAAGCTACTGATACACGAGACCAGCGTAAACGTGCAGAAAGAGTTCCGCAACTACAAGTGGCAGACAGACAAGAACGGCAGGATGCTGAACAAGCCACGCGATGAATGGAACCACGCTGTAGACGCGGCTCGCTACGTGTGCTTAAACAAGCTGCTGAAGAAGACAGGTAAATACCACCTACAATGAAGATTGACATTACAGTGCCAGATGACTGGTCTGAGGTAACAGTACAGCAATGGCTAGACGCGGAGGATGTCAGGCAGCAAGACCTGTCTGAGATGGAGAAGGGGCGCAAGCTGGTTGCTATCATGTGCGAGCTGCCAGAGGAAACCGTTACGCAGCTCACCACTGCTACGGTAGCGGACTGCCTGAAGCATCTGATGTGGATGCAAAAGGAAATAGACCTAACACAAGAGGTAGATGCGGTAGCGCACTTTTACCTCGATGGTGTGCAGTACGGGTTCATTCCGGATTTTACCAAGCTCAGTACGGGTGAGTTTATTGACCTAGACAACTACACCAGAGACGGATGGTACGCTAACCTGCCTCAAGTTATGTCGGTGTTGTACCGCCCAGTCGTGCGGCAGAGCAAGCCGTTCTATCAGATTGCTGACTACGCTCCAAGCAAAGAGCGGGCAGCGGCGATGCGTGAGGCACCTATGCATGCATGCCTTTCAGCGATGGTTTTTTTTTCTCTTATCGGAAGAAGATTGGCGTACGATTTCGCCAAGTCTTCACAGGAGGCGGCGAGTCGCTAATGGGCAAAAAATGGGGCTGGTATCAAACGCTGTATCACCTAGCAGACGGCAAGGTGCTCAACATTGATGCTGTAACCCGTATATCTATAACTGCGGTGCTCACCTTCTTGTCGTATGAGCAAGACTTGCGAGCACAAGAACAAGTCAACATAAGCGAATGAGCACATTTTCTGCTATTAGTCAGCGAGAGGTACCGATACCTGAGATACGACAGATGCTGCAAGACTATGTCGATGCAAGCAACTACTTCACAACGCTGCGGGACGGCTCGCTGGAAGAGCTGGACACAAGCCCAGAGGCATTGCAGGATTACCCTATTCTGTACTGGCAGGTGACGGGCGCAGACTGTGACAATCACGTGACTACGTTTGGCTACGACTTGATTGTGGCAGACATCATGTATGAGAGTGAGCGGGAGTTTCTCCAGTACAAGCAGCAACACTGTTTCGCGGGTATGCACGAGGTGCTCGGATACCTAAACAACAGCAACATTAAGGGTTGCGCGAATCAGGAAGCCAGCAACAGCAACGACGGACGCGCACAGCTAATCACTCCTGTACGCTGCACTCCTTTTGCCTATCGGTTTGACAATTTGCTTGTGGGCTGGGAGGCACAGATTCAGCTTATGACACCACAGCCCATGCACGGACTGAACTACATGCTGTGAGGAAGGTTGCCAAAATCGGATACAGCGGTCTAAAGAAACGGGACGCGCAAATTAAACTCGCTGAGACAGGCACTGTCATGGATGAGATGGGCGCGATGTGGGTTGATGTCGTGCGCACAGAGCTTGCTCGCGGCGACAAGAATGCTACGTACAACTTGTCGGACAGCTACAAGACAGACGTAAAAGCAAAAGGCACGGAAGTGCAGCTGTTGCTGTACGCTATTGACTACAGTGCATTCGTAGAAAAGGGAGTGAAGGGCGCGGTGGTTGACCGAGCACCAGACAGCCCGTTCAAGTTTGGCACGGGTACAGGACCAGCAGGTGGCTTACGCCCAGCTATCCGTAAGTGGATTGAGGACAAGCCCTTGACCAATGAGACGTGGCGCAGTGAGACAGGTCGATTTTTAAGCTACGACGAGATGGCAGCAAAGATTGCGCGGTCCGTGTTCTTGCGCGGTATCGTGCCATTTCCTCACATAGAGCCGGCTATGAGGGCAGTGATGAAACGGTACAAGAAGGGTCTGTCTGTAGCCCTAGCAAACGATTTCGCCTCCTTCATGAACGGCAAAGACTACCTAACAGATTTTGACATCACGCTAGAGATATGAGCATTTCAGTAACTCAGAAACCATTGCAACCGTATATCGCAGTACATGACCCGCAGTTGTATGTGTGCGAGGACATTGCCGCACCTGTGTACAAACCGGCTGTAAAGGTCACGATTGCAAAGCACAACGGCACGACCTACATCGACCAAATAGTGCTGAAGTACCCTCTCAACGTAGACAAAAATGCCGCCTTCGATTTGTCGAAAGCGTTGCAGTCGCTGGTCAACACAAGGGAGCCTCGCCTGTCTGATGACCTACCTACAGCTGACGGCAACAAGCCTTATGACGTGCCGTATTTGGTAAGCGACATACAAATCACTTTTATCACGATTGGCGCAAGTACCGCTACAGGAGTACCAATCGATTCAGGCATTGCAACAACTATAACCTTCTACGCATACGCAGGGTCGTTCCGTAATGCCCAGACACAAAACTGGACAGCCAATACCCAGAATCCGCACATGCTAGATAGCACCTTCGATACACCGCTTGTTATGCAGACGGACATCAAGGTGCGGGATGAAGACCACGGTGCGGTAGATTTCATTTTTCAGGATGGCTCGACAGACATGATTTACTTCCAGCTGAAGTATTACGATGCCGCTGGAACGACCTTGTCTACGAACAACCTCGCTGTCGCAGCAGGCACTGAGACATCATTAAGTACACTATATGAGCGCGATTACGGCATCATGCGGTGGTTTGGCTACCCAGCTTCACTAGCCCATTGTTTTGATGTCTCGACCAATACTGGACATCCTGAACACGCTGACAACGATGGGTGGACTCGGTACGTGATAGTGCCGAAAAACTCGTCAAACGTAAGTGTAGGGGCAGGCGTTTCATTCAATCGTGTTGACAGTGAATGCGGTGCTTACATGCGTTTCCAGTTTCTTAATCGACTTGGAGGTGTAGACTACCTAACTGTGTATGGTGTAGTTCGGCAAGACGAGAAGGTCACTAAGAATCAGTTTCGGCGGGTGCGTGGCGAATCACGCAGCGATGTAGACGGCTCCTTCACTTACAACACGTACGACCGCAGCTTGAGCACCATGACCATCCCAGAGCACCGCACGTTCCGGATGAAGAGTCATTTTATGACAGACGAGGAAAACATCCTGATGCGCGAACTAGTGCGCAGTCGCTACGTATTTGCGACACTTCCTGATGCGCCCGATGAGTTTTACCCTATCGTCATAACCACAGACTCGTACACTGAGCTACAGCAGCAGGTAGACAAGCTGGTGCAGTATGATTTGAGCTGGCAGTATTCTGTTGACCTGTCCCCTGTAATTGTATGACTAGACTAGAAATCAAACAAGGCAGTTCGTATCACGAGGTTGATACTGAAGATATTGTCATTCAGCTCAACTACGGACTCAAGGAGCTGCGTGATGTGGGCAACATCATGGCTCCCTTTAGCCTGTCTTTTAACCTGCCCTTTACCAACCGCAACACAGCTTTCTTCGGGGCTGTCCACGACCCGTCGCAAACTGGAGGGCTGTATGAGTGGAGCGAAAAAGCGGATTGCCGGCTGTACGAGGATGACATGCTTGTGCTGGAAGGCACTATGAATTTGGAGAGCGTTGACCTTGCTGGTCATTCCTACCAGTGCACGATTTTCAGTGGCGAGGCAAGTTTCTATGACACCATAAAAGGCAAGACATGGGAAGACGTGTGGCGCGATTCATCAGGCAATCCAGATTGTCCATTTGACCACGCGCTGACACCCACAAATATTGAGTTCACATGGGCTGATGGTTCGTTAGGCTTGTTGGGAGGCATGCCCGTAAACAGCATTAGATATGCTATGTTCGACACTGGAACACAGTATCTAGGCGACAGGTTTCCGGCGGCAGAAACGAGCTGGGTATCGGGGGTAGCTACGAACAACGGGGGGGTTGACCCTACTTGTCTGCGTCCAGCGTTGCGTGTGGACTGGCTGCTAGACGAGCTGTTTGGATACACAGGATACACGAGAAAAGACGACTGCTTCTTTAAAACTGACACGTACGAAGCAGACAACTTGTGGGTCATTATTGGCACTCAGTTTGACCGCATGCCGGTGCGCAACAGCTACGGTTTCCGCGTGCAAGCCCCCGAAACCCTATACACAGCGAACGAGGAAAGTGTAGTGAGCTTCACGCAAGCCAGCGGCGACGGATTGTACGACACAGACAGCTTGTGGTTTAGTCCGCAAATCTTCATCCCCAGTTTTACGGGCATGTACTTGTTGAGTTTTGAGCTTTCAAGTACAGACGCTGCTATTGCCCTGCCAGTCACTGTGCGAGTGTACAACGACGACCAGCTAATAGGCACAGCGGAATTCACTTTGGACCAGATTGTGGCGGGGGTCTATTTCTCCGTCTATGTCAACCTCACTCAAAACGCAAACACTTTTATCACGCTTGAGGTGCCTGCTTTGTCCTCGAACATTGGGGTCATCATGTCGTTTGTCGATTATGCGTACGGCAATTTTGAGGGCATACTGGACGGCGCAAAAGCAATGGGGACCGAGGGGTTGGATGTGTGGGTGAAAGCCTTGTGCGACAAATTCAACCTTGCCCTTATCACTAATGCACAGGAACGCACGGCAAAGTTTGTCACCTATGACGACAACATCCCAGCTTACAAAGTCGACGCTTCGCACGTTGATTGGTCTAGCAAGGTCAATTTAGACGGACATCACGTATTGCAATCGGGAGCCGCGTATCAAAAGGCTCGGCTGAAGTTTACTGACGCAGAGAGCAAGGACCACAAAAATCTGTGGTATCAACAGAAGTTTGGCTATCAGCGTGGCGAGTACAGCTTGTTTGCGCGAAATGATTACGCAGAAGGCAAAGAAGACATCGGCGGGTTTTTTACTCCAATGCGCCTTACCAAACTCAAGGACCACTGGCTCACTGACGGTACAGCAGACGGCTTTTCGACTAACCTTGACATCATTCTTATGGAGGGTTGGTCTGTGTGGGACGGTCAAGGGGTCAGCTATGAGAAGTTAGGACCAATCTTGTGCTTCTACCACGGCGACCGCGCTACAGGTGCTCCGGGAATTAGCGTAGGGAGTGTAAATACTGAGGCAATAACCGCGTCGTCTGTGCCGCTGTTTACTCCGTACAGTGGCGTAGAAGGTGACGCAGACATCTACACGCTTGACTGGAGCGTGCCAGCACCAGACTTGATAGACACGTCAGAAATTGGTTTGCCGCAAAAAGGGGTCATAGGCAAGTTCTGGTACAACTACTTGCAAGTGCTGTACAGTAAGGAGGCGCGTGTGCTAGAATGTGACGTGTTCCTCGACGCGCTAGACATTTTCCAGCTAGACTTTGGCAAGCGAGTGCGCATCAATGAGCAGCTGTATCGCCTTATCAGCGTGCGCAACTATACCGTCGGGGCGCACACGGCATCACGGGTGACTCTATTGAAGGAGACTGCGGTAGTGTTGAGCGAGTGCGGTCTTACGCCTGCTGTACAAGGTGATGGAAGGGTTACTTGGACTGATGGCAATGGTAGCACGCAACCGCCCAACGCTTACTGCTGTACAGCTTGGGGGTACAGCTGGGACAGCGACTCTGAGACGTGCAGCATTTTTGCGGGCTGGGGGCAAGAAGAGTACGTCAATGTGTTTGACATACAAGCGGACGACGGTTCTGGTACAGTAGCAAATCGAGTGATGTCTACAGCGGGCAACACGCCTTACTCTATGGGCGGTGCTGTCAGAGCCAGCACGCTAGGCAGTTTCAAAACCACAGACTACAAGTTCACTGCGCAGACCAGCTCCTTTGCACAGACTCTGGCAGCCAATAATGCCATAGACTTAGAGCGGCAGGTATTTGTCGGGCGTGATGCCGCAGTGCGAGTTGAAGTGCGGTGGATGGCTGTGTGCTCAGATGAGAGCAGTAGCAATTTTGGCGAGTCCGATAGCGGTATGGTAATTGCTAATGTGTACACGCAAGGCGGCGTAAGCACAAAACAACAGACGGTCGTAAGTGAAATCGGACCGGGCAACTGTTCGGTGAGTGTCGACAACACCGACGGCACGTATCAAACGCAGCTTGATTTTGAGGTCAGCGGTCCGGCTCGCACTATGGATTGGACCCTCGACATCCGCATAATTTCCTTCCAAGCTAGTCACAGCACCGGTCTGCCGTTAGCCTATTATCAGGACGGCATTCACATGATATATCAGGATGGTGACAGCATGAGATTCGCATGAGAGAGTTCATCGACAGCACAGGAGTGCTTTTCTGCGTGTGCGTAGAGAGGTCACATGGGCATATCTATTATGGCAGCAACCTGTACTCAAGGTGGTACGGGTTCTATTCGCTGAATACGCGGCTGTGGCACAAAATGAAAATGGTCAAGAGAAATGGCACAGATTGGAGGTGAAACAGTTGCCGTAACAGGCAAAATGACAATGGACACATCTGAGACGCAAAAGGCGTTGCAGAATGTGGAGCAGGACATTGAGCGGGTAGGCGATAAAGGCGAGAAGGCAGGCAAGAAAGTCGCGAAAGGCTTTGGCGCGGCAAATGACATCTTCGGCGGACTGCTGCCGAGGAATGTGCAGGGCATGATTCGCAAGTTTAAGAGCACGCAGCGAGCCGTGACCAGAGCGGGCAAGTCATTCAAATTTCTGAAAGGTGCTATAGCGGCTACTGGCATTGGTCTTTTGGTTATTGCGTTGACTGAGCTGATTCGCAACTGGGAATCGGTCAGCGATTGGCTAGGCATCACGTCGGAGGAAACGCGAAAGCTGAAAGAGGAGAACGACAAGTTGCAGCGCAGTTTGCACGAGACTACGCTCGCGATGGACCCCTACCTAGAGGTGATTAAGGACACCACGAGAGCTATTGAAGACAGGGAGGCAGCCTTGTCTAACCTTGGTCGCATGGTGCAGCAGGTTACTGGCATCGACCTAGAGGCGGCTGATGCTATAGAGCGCATCGTTGCAGCTACGGACGCACACCTGCGACAGCAAGAGGAAGAAATTCGCCTGAAGAACATCACAGAGAAGATTCGGGAGAAGGAGCAGGAGATGAACAATCTCGACTTGAAGTGGTACAACGCTGGAGTCGATGAGGGTACAAAATTGTACCTGCTCGAAAAGAAGAGGCGTGAAATGATGCCTGAGCTGAATGCCTTGCGCGAGGAACGTACGGGTATTGTAGAAAGGCAGCTTGAGGCTCAACGTCAGCTGAACGATGAGATGGAGCGGCAACGGGAGGAGGCGGAAGCAGAGCGCAAACGTCTAGCTGACGAGGCAGCCGCAGAGCGCGAGGCAGAAGCAGCACGGAAGCGCAGACAAAAGGAACGAGAGGACCAGCGCAAGCGTGACGCGGCAAGCGTGGCGCGTGCCACGAAGCAGGCAGAGCAGGCGGGCATGACTGCGGAAGAGCTGGCGTTAGACGAGCTGGACAGGAAGGAGCGCGAAGAGCTGGCAACCGCAAAGAGCGAAGAGGCAAAGGCTGCTATTCGCGAATACTATGGCAACCTGTATGTGCAGACCATAGAGAAGTTCCAAGCGGAGGCGAACAAGATTAATGACAAGAACCGCGAAGACGCGGAGAAGCGTGAAGCAGACGAGGAGAAGCAGCGGCAGGACCGGCTACAGGAGCAACTGCGCAATCAGCAAGAGCTAGAGGAGGAGCTGTATCAGCAATCTCAAACCGACCGTGACCAGCAGCGGGACAGGCTGGCTACTGAGTTTGACGAGCGCATGCTTATTGCTGATGGCAACCACGAACTGGAAAAGGAAATTAAGGCGCAATACCTGCAAGAGTTGGCTGACCTTGAGCAACGGTTCAGGGATGAAGACCTTGCTAACGAACAGCAACTACAAGAGCAGAAGGTAGCCGCGATACAAGCCGGGTTGTCTCAGGTGGGCAATCTGATGGGCGACGTGTCTCGGCTTATGGGCGAAGGCACTAAACAGGCAAAAGACCTTGCGGTGGTAGAGGTCATGATTAATCAGGGCATAGCTATGGCAAACGCGATTGCTGGTGCTACTAAAGCGGCATCAGCTACTGGTCCGGGCGCACCGTTTGTCCTTGCTGGCTATATCGCAAGTATGATTGGTACAGTTATCGGAGGGTTCAAGCAGATTGAAGCTATCATGGACACACCCATGCCGCGCAGCGGCGGCGGTAGCGGAGTAGGCGGCGGCGGAGGCAGGACACCACAGGCATTGATTCCTAACATGGACCTTGACCCTGCGGCTAATGCACAGCAGACTATGAACGTCAGCGCGTACGTGGTACAGAGTCAGTTGCAAGGGCAGAACGACGCATACCAACGTCAACTAGCTAGAGCAACACTGTAACGCGGATATATCTATAGACAGCAGGCACTCATGCGGTATTGTTATTGCTACATTTTTGTGTATATTGCAACATGGATTTGACAGAAGAACAAGAAGACCTCATCTACGAGATTGAGCGCGAGCTGAACATCGAGTATTACGGCGACTACAAGCGGGGCGAGTTTGTGCAGCGCAACGAAGCACCTTTCACTCGCCGCATATCTCCCGACATCGTAGCCATTTGCATGGAGCATGGATTTAGCATCTCAATCACCTATGAGGACGAGGAGCGAATCGAGGTTGAGTTCAAACACTAAATACCTAAGTAATGACTAGAGACGCACAAGAATTTGTAGAAGTGATGGAATACGAGGGCTTTAACCTCGCAAATGAATACGGGAATATTCTGTCATTTGATAAGCCGCCTATTGGCATCATGCCCATGCACCTATTGCACGTTCAAGACATTGTCGACGACATGGGTTTCGTGGCTTCTATTAAAGAGCGCAACGGCTTGTATATCGAGGTCATCATTTATGGATAAACACACCCTAAACTGATTTGAGATGT
>Ga0208794_1000919_pt1 | contig 15543 bp, 11 predicted proteins | sample 32_taG_FD_184106 | JGI IMG/M metagenome (GOLD analysis project Ga0208794, IMG submission 184106) | Marine viral communities from the Gulf of Mexico - 32_GoM_OMZ_CsCl metaG (SPAdes) (version 2) | ecosystem: Environmental > Aquatic > Marine > Oceanic | place: Atlantic Ocean: Gulf of Mexico... | reverse complement strand
TCATGCCTGGCGACAACGTCAAGCTGGTCGTCACCCTGATCGCTCCGATCGCCATGGAAGATGGTCTGCGCTTCGCGATTCGCGAAGGCGGCCGTACCGTTGGTGCCGGCGTGGTTGCCAAGATTATTGCCTAACTAGCAATTGATCTTGAACTGTCGAGCCGGTACTATTGCCGGCTCGACTGCGATTACAGGCCAGTAGCTCAATTGGCAGAGCGGCGGTCTCCAAAACCGCAGGTTGGGGGTTCGATTCCCTCCTGGCCTGCCAGATTTAATTTTCTGGCTACCAAAACAGGATTTAATGATTCATGAGCACCAAGGCTGAGCTTTACGATGACCGCCTAGATATACCCAAGTGGATTGTCGTGGCGATAATTGTTGTCGCCGGCGTTTATGGAAACCATTATTTTGCCGCAGAACCTGTTTTGTATCGTGCCCTGGCACTGGTTGTGCTGGGTTTGGTTGCAGGGTTTGTAGCGCTGCAGACATCCAAAGGCAAGGCTTTTTGGGCGCTCTTGAAAGAGGCGCGCATCGAAATTCGCAAGGTGGTTTGGCCAACCCGTCCGGAAACGACTCAGACAACCCTTATCGTAGTGGCGGTTGTATTGGTGATGGCCCTGATCCTATGGGGGCTTGATACCTTGCTGGGTTGGATCATTTCTCAGTTCATTGGTTAAGGGTGATCCGTGTCTAAGCGTTGGTACGTAGTGCATGCCTTTTCAGGCTATGAAAAGCACGTCATGCGCTCACTTCAGGAGCGTATCAAGCTGGCCGGAATGGAAGATCTTTTCGGCGAAATCCTTGTGCCCACCGAAGAAGTGGTGGAAATGCGCAACGGTCAGAAGCGCAAGAGCGAGCGCAAGCTCTTCCCTGGTTATGTTCTGGTCCAGATGGAGATGAACGAAGGCAGCTGGCACCTGGTCAAAGACACCACTCGCGTGCTTGGCTTCATTGGCGGCACGGCAGACAAGCCGGCGCCCATCACCGACAAGGAAGCGGATATCATTCTGCGCCGTGTCGCCGAGGGTACCGACAAGCCTAAGCCCAAGACCCTGTTCGAGCCGGGTGAAGTGGTCCGCGTGACCGATGGGCCGTTTGCCGACTTCAACGGTGTGGTAGAAGAAGTGAACTACGAGAAGAGCCGTGTTCAGGTGGCTGTTCTGATTTTTGGTCGTCCTACCCCCGTCGAGCTGGAGTTCGGCCAGGTAGAAAAGGGCTGATAGCCCACGTCCTCCTGAACCCTGCAGCGCCATTGGTGTTGCGGGGTTTTGTTGTCAGTGTGATGTGTCGAACCGGGGAGCCGCAAGGCGCTACTACCCAACGGAGAAAGAAACATGGCTAAGAAGATTAATGCTTATATCAAGCTGCAGGTTAAGGCTGGTCAAGCCAACCCGAGTCCGCCGGTAGGTCCGGCTCTGGGTCAGCATGGCGTGAACATCATGGAATTCTGCAAGGCGTTCAACGCCAAGACTCAGGGCATGGAGCCCGGTCTGCCGACTCCTGTGATCATCACCGTTTACAGCGACCGTAGCTTTACGTTCGAAACCAAGAGCACCCCGGCCGCAATCCTGCTGCTGAAAGCTGCTGGTCTGAAAGGCGGCTCCGCTCGCCCGAACACCCAGAAGGTTGGCACCGTTACCCGTGCTCAGCTGGAAGAAATCGCCACTACCAAGAAGGCGGATCTGACTGCTGCCGACATGGACGCCGCTGTGCGTACCATCGCCGGTTCCGCGCGTAGCATGGGCCTTACTGTGGAGGGTGTGTAAATGGCTAAGTTGAGCAAGCGTCAGAAGGCAATCAACGAGAAAGTGCAGGCGAACAAGGCATACGCCTTTGAAGATGCCGCCTCTCTGTTGGCCGAAGTATCCAGCGTCAAGTTCGTCGAGTCCGTTGACGTATCCGTCAACCTGGGCGTTGACCCGCGTAAATCCGATCAGGTTGTTCGTGGTGCCACTCTGCTTCCGCACGGCACAGGCAAGACCGTTCGCGTTGCTGTGTTCACCCAGGGCGCCAACGCCGAAGCCGCACTGGCTGCCGGTGCCGACAAAGTCGGTATGGATGATCTGGCCGCCGAAATGAAGGCCGGTGATCTGAACTACGACGTCGTCATCGCTTCTCCGGATGCCATGCGCGTAGTTGGTCAGCTCGGTCAGCTGCTCGGCCCCCGTGGTCTGATGCCGAACCCGAAGGTTGGCACCGTTGCCGCCGACGTAGGCACTGCAGTGAAGAACGCCAAGGCTGGTCAGGTTCGCTATCGTACCGACAAGAACGGCATTATTCATTGCTCGGTCGGCAAGGTCGGTTTTGATGCAGTCAAGCTGAAGGAAAACGTTGAAGCCCTGATCAGTGACCTGAAGAAGGCCAAGCCTTCCACGTCCAAGGGTGTCTACCTCCAGCGCGTGACCCTGAGCACCACCATGGGTCCTGGCCTGCAGATCGACCACGCTTCCCTGACTATCTGATTTAACGGCGCTTCGCCCGGCAACGGGCGAAACGTCACATTTTGGGGTCCCTGCCATCGCGGGGGCTATCCAAGACCGTAGGTGGCGCAAGCCTCAAAAAACGAGAAGTCATTCTCTCAGCCTACGCAGATGGTGCTCCCGATTCAGTGCAGGCTGGATCAGACACCAAGACATGTCGCCCTCGGGCGATCAATGGTAAATCCAGGAGTAAAACCCGTGGCAATTAAGCTCGAAGACAAGAAAGCCATCGTCGCTGAAGTCAACGAAGCTGCCAAAGGTGCGCTCTCCGCTGTTGTGGCTGATGCCCGCGGCGTGAGCGTTGCTGCTATGACTGGTTTGCGCAAAGATGCGCGCGAAGCTGGTGTGACCGTACGTGTAGTACGTAACACACTGATGCGTCGCGCTGTTGAAGGTACGCAGTACGAGTGCCTCAACGACGTCTTTACAGGTCCGACTCTTATCGCCTTCTCCCACGAACATCCCGGTGCAGCTGCCCGTTTGTTCAAGGAGTTCGCCAAGAGCCAGAGCGCATTCGAGATCAAGGCCGCAGCCTTTGAAGGCAACTTCCTTGCAGCTTCTCAGATCGACATTCTGGCAACGCTGCCGACTTACGACGAGGCTATCAGCCAGCTGATGAGCGTGATTCAAGGCGCTACCAGCAAGTTCGTTCGTACCTTGGCCGCTGTTCGCGATCAGAAGGAAGCCGAAGCCGCCTGATAGGCCTTCATGCTTCTTCTGTCGCACACCCTATTTTGACGATCTCCGGATCGTCCACCAATACAGGAATTTGAGTCATGGCTCTGACCAACGAAGATATCATCAACGCCGTTTCCGAAATGTCAGTAATGCAGGTTGTTGAACTGATCCAGGCAATGGAAGAGAAGTTCGGCGTATCCGCTGCTGCTGCTGCTGGCCCGGCTGCTGGCCCGGCTGCTGCTGTTGCCGAGGAACAAACCGAGTTCAACGTCGTTCTGACCGAAACCGGTGAGAAGAAAGTAAACGTGATCAAGGCAGTTCGCGAACTGACCGGCCTGGGCCTGAAAGAAGCCAAGGCACTGGTTGACGGCGCTCCTGGCACCATCAAGGAAGGCGTCTCCAAGGACGAGGCAGAAGCTGCCAAGAAAGCCCTGGAAGAAGCCGGCGCCAAGGTTGAGCTCAAGTAATCTTGCGCGACCTTGTGTCGACAGTCTGATTTAACGGTCAGATTGATGGCTGGTGGCCTGCGTGCCACCGGCCTTTTTCCGTTCTGGTGAGCTTCTGTGAAGCGCAGACGGAAAGCCACCCCGAGGGGTGAGCAAGGCGTAGGCCTTGCAAGCATTTTCTGGCCTTCCCCGCAGGGGTGGGCCAATCAAGCAGGTGACCAAGCTGGGGAACGCTGATGGCTTACTCATATACTGAGAAAAAACGTATCCGCAAGGACTTTGGCAAACTGCCGCATGTGATGGATGTGCCCTATCTGCTGGCGATTCAGCTGGATTCCTATCGGGAATTCCTGCAGTCGGACGTGCCGAAGGAGCAGGTTCGTGATATCGGTCTGCATGCGGCCTTCAAATCTGTGTTCCCCATTATCAGCTACTCCGGTAATGCGGCACTCGAATATGTCGGTTATCGTCTGGGCGATCCCGCCTTCGACGTCAAGGAGTGTGTCTCACGTGGTGTGACCTATGCGGTCCCGCTGCGCGTGAAAGTGCGCCTGATCATCTTTGATCGCGAGTCTTCCAACAAGGCGATCAAGGACATCAAGGAGCAGGAAGTTTACATGGGGGAAATCCCCCTGATGACCGAGAACGGTACCTTCGTGATCAACGGTACCGAGCGCGTCATCGTGTCCCAGCTGCACCGCAGCCCGGGTGTGTTCTTCGACCACGACCGTGGCAAGACACACAGTTCCGGCAAGCTGCTGTATTCGGCCCGCGTGATTCCTTACCGTGGTTCCTGGCTGGACTTCGAGTTCGATCCCAAGGACGCGGTCTTTGTCCGTATCGACCGTCGCCGCAAGCTGCCGGCCTCCGTGCTGCTGCGCGCCCTGGGTTATCAGACCGACGAAATCCTGGATATCTTCTATGACACCAACGTCTTCGAGGTGAAGGGTGAAAACCTGCAGCTCGAGTTGGTGCCACAGCGCCTGCGTGGCGAGATTGCCACCTTCGACATCAAGGACGACAAGGGCAAGGTCGTTGTCGAGAAAGGGCGTCGTATCACTGCACGGCATATCAACCAGCTCGAGAAAGCCGGTATCGACAGCCTGGAAGTGCCTTTCGACTACATCCTCGGCCGTACCATCGCCAAGCCGATCGTGCATCCCGCCACAGGCGAGATCATTGTCGATTGCAACGTGGAAATCACCGCTGATCTGATCGCCAAGCTGCAGAAGGCCGAAGTCAAGCGTCTCGAAACCCTGTACACCAACGACATCGACTGCGGTCCGTTCATTTCCGATACCCTGCGTATCGACGGCACCTCGACTCAGCTCGAAGCGCTGGTCGAGATCTACCGCATGATGCGTCCCGGCGAGCCGCCGACCAAGGACGCTGCCGAGACCCTGTTCGGCAATCTGTTCTTCAGCAGCGATCGTTACGATCTCTCGGCCGTAGGCCGCATGAAGTTCAACCGCCGCATCGGTCGCGACGAGATCGAAGGCGCCGGCGTGCTGAGCAAGGAAGATATCATCGAGGTCCTCAAGACCCTGGTGAACATCCGTAACGGCAAGGGCGTGGTCGACGACATCGATCACCTGGGTAACCGCCGTGTCCGTTCGGTTGGCGAGATGGCCGAGAACCAGTTCCGTGTTGGCCTGGTGCGCGTAGAGCGTGCGGTCAAGGAACGTCTGTCCATGGCCGAAAGCGAAGGCCTGATGCCGCAGGATCTGATCAATGCCAAGCCGGTAGCGGCGGCAGTGAAGGAGTTCTTCGGTTCCAGCCAGCTGTCCCAGTTCATGGACCAGAACAACCCGCTGTCCGAGATTACCCACAAGCGCCGTGTTTCGGCTCTTGGGCCGGGCGGTCTGACCCGTGAGCGTGCTGGCTTCGAAGTCCGTGACGTACACCCGACCCACTACGGTCGCGTATGTCCGATCGAAACGCCGGAAGGCCCGAACATCGGTCTGATCAACTCGCTGGCCACCTATGCCCGTACCAACAAGTACGGCTTTCTGGAAAGCCCGTACCGCCGTGTACGTGACGCCCAGGTGACCGACGAGATCATCTTCCTGTCCGCGATCGAAGAATCCGATCACGTTATCGCCCAGGCCAGCGCCAAGGTCGAGGATGGCAAGCTGACCGATGATCTGGTAGCCGTACGTCACCAGAACGAATTTACCGTCAAGGCGCCGCACGAAGTAACGCTGATGGACGTATCGCCACGCCAGGTAGTATCGGTGGCGGCATCGTTGATTCCGTTCCTCGAACACGACGACGCCAACCGCGCCCTGATGGGTTCGAACATGCAGCGTCAGGCCGTACCCACCCTGCGTGCCGAGAAGCCGCTGGTCGGTACCGGCATGGAGCGCAACGTGGCCCGTGACTCCGGTGTCTGCGTAACCGCGCGCCGTGGCGGTGTGATCGACTCGGTTGATGCCAGCCGTATCGTGGTTCGCGTTGCCGATGACGAGATCGAAGCTGGCGAAGCCGGTGTCGACATCTATGCGATGACCAAGTACACCCGTTCCAACCAGAACACCTGCATCAACCAGCGTCCGCTGGTGAAAAAAGGTGACGTGATCGTACGCAATGACATCCTCGCCGACGGTTCCTCCGTCGACATGGGTGAGCTGGCCCTGGGTCAGAACATGCGCGTCGCGTTCATGCCCTGGAACGGCTACAACTTCGAAGACTCGATTCTGGTCTCCGAGCGCGTGGTGCAGGAAGATCGCTTCACCACCATCCACATCCAGGAACTGACCTGTGTGTCGCGCGATACCAAGCTGGGGCCGGAGGAGATCACCTCCGACATCCCCAACGTCGGTGAGTCTGCACTGGGCAAGCTGGACGAGGCCGGTGTGGTCTATGTCGGCGCCGAAGTCGGCCCTGGCGACATCCTGGTCGGCAAGGTCACACCCAAGGGTGAAACCCAGCTGACGCCGGAAGAGAAGCTGTTGCGCGCGATCTTCGGTGAGAAGGCGTCTGACGTTAAGGATACTTCCCTGCGCGTGCCGACTGGCACCAAGGGAACGGTCATTGACGTTCAGGTCTTCATCCGTGACGGCGTCGAGCGCGATTCCCGCGCCCTGGCGATCGAGAAGGAACAGCTCGACGAGATCCGCAAGGATCTGCAGGAAGAGTTCCGCATCGTTGAAGTGGCCACCTTCGAGCGCTTGCGTGCCGCGCTGGTCGGCCAGTCCGTTGAAGGCGGTGCCGGCCTAAAGAAAGGCGCAAAGCTGACCGACGAGACGCTGGACGGTATCGAGCATGGTCAGTGGTTCAAGCTGCGCATGAGCGAAGACAGCCTGAACGAGCAGCTGGAAATGGCGCAGGCGTACCTGTCTGATCGCCGCAAGCTGCTGGACGACAAGTTCGAAGACAAGAAGCGCAAGCTGCAGCAGGGCGATGACCTGGCTCCGGGCGTACTCAAGATCGTCAAGGTCTACCTGGCAATCAAGCGTCGTATCCAGCCGGGTGACAAGATGGCCGGGCGTCACGGTAACAAGGGTGTCATCTCCGTGATCATGCCGATCGAGGACATGCCCCACGACGAGTACGGCACGCCGGTGGATATCGTGCTGAACCCGCTGGGTGTTCCTTCGCGTATGAACGTCGGTCAGATCCTTGAAACCCACCTGGGCCTCGCGGCCAAGGGTCTGGGCGAAAAGATCAACCGCATGCTGGAAGATCAGCGCAAGGTTGCCGAGCTGCGTGAGTTCCTCGACGAGATCTACAACAAGGTAGGTGGTCGTCAGGAGAAGCTTGAAGAGCTGAGCGATCAGGAAATCATCGAGCTGGCCAACAACCTGCGTGGTGGCGTGCCCATGGCAACGGCCGTATTCGACGGTGCCAAGGAACACGAGATCAAGCACATGTTGCGTCTGGCCGATCTGCCCGACACCGGGCAGATGAAGCTGATCGACGGCCGTACCGGTAACAGTTTCGACCGTCCGGTGACCGTGGGTTACATGTACATGCTGAAACTGAACCACCTGGTCGATGACAAGATGCACGCCCGTTCCACCGGTTCGTACAGTCTGGTAACACAGCAGCCGTTGGGTGGTAAGGCGCAGTTTGGTGGTCAGCGTTTCGGTGAGATGGAGGTCTGGGCTCTGGAAGCATACGGCGCAGCCTACACATTGCAGGAAATGTTGACTGTGAAGTCGGACGACGTGAACGGCCGTACCAAGATGTATAAAAACATCGTGGACGGGGATCACCGGATGGAGGCGGGCATGCCTGAATCCTTCAACGTGTTGATCAAGGAAATCCGTTCGCTGGGTATCGATATCGAACTGGAATCCGAGTAACCACCAACTGCCCATGTCTCGGGCGGACATGTTCCGCCCTTGAGACACTGCGAGGAGTATAGGCCTTGAAAGATCTACTGAACCTGCTCAAGTCCCAGGGACAGATTGAAGAGTTCGATTCCCTGCGAATCGGCTTGGCGTCGCCGGAAATGATCCGGTCCTGGTCGTATGGCGAAGTCAAAAAGCCGGAAACCATCAACTACCGTACGTTCAAGCCTGAGCGTGACGGCCTTTTCTGCGCCAAGATCTTTGGCCCGGTCAAGGATTACGAGTGCCTGTGCGGTAAGTACAAGCGCCTCAAGCACCGTGGTGTGATCTGCGAGAAGTGCGGCGTGGAAGTGGCTCTGGCCAAGGTCCGTCGCGAGCGCATGGGCCACATCGAGCTGGCCTCGCCGGTCGCGCACATCTGGTTCCTCAAGTCTCTGCCGTCGCGGATCGGTCTGCTGCTGGACATGACCCTGCGCGATATCGAGCGCGTGCTGTATTTCGAATCCTACCTGGTCATCGAGCCGGGCATGACGACCCTGGAAAAGGGTCAGCTGCTTAACGACGAGCAGTATTTCGAGGCGCTGGAAGAATTCGGTGACGACTTCGATGCCCGCATGGGCGCCGAGGCGATCTTCGAGCTGCTGGTCGCCATGGATCTGCAGCACGAGATCGGCGTATTGCGTGAAGAGATTCCGCAGACCACCTCCGAGACCAAGATCAAGAAGCTGTCCAAGCGTCTGAAGCTGATGGAAGCCTTCCACGGTTCGGGGAACAAGCCCGAGTGGATGGTCATGACCGTGCTGCCCGTGCTGCCACCGGATCTGCGTCCGCTGGTACCCCTGGACGGTGGCCGCTTCGCGACCTCGGATCTGAACGATCTGTACCGCCGCGTGATCAACCGTAACAACCGCCTCAAGCGTCTGCTCGACCTCTCTGCGCCCGATATCATCGTGCGCAACGAGAAGCGCATGCTGCAGGAGTCGGTGGATGCCCTGTTGGACAACGGTCGTCGTGGCCGTGCCATCACCGGCACCAACAAGCGTCCTCTGAAGTCCCTGGCCGACATGATCAAGGGTAAGCAGGGTCGTTTCCGTCAGAACCTGCTGGGCAAGCGCGTCGATTACTCCGGTCGTTCCGTGATCGTGGTAGGCCCGACCCTGCGTCTGCACCAGTGCGGTCTGCCGAAGAAGATGGCTCTCGAGCTGTTCAAGCCGTTCATTTTCGGCAAGCTCGAGCACCGTGGTCTGGCGACTACCATCAAGGCCGCGAAGAAGATGGTCGAGCGTGAGCTGCCGGAAGTATGGGATATCCTCGCCGACGTGATCCGCGAGCACCCCGTACTGCTGAACCGCGCCCCGACCCTTCACCGTCTGGGTATCCAGGCGTTCGAGCCGGTGCTGATTGAAGGCAAGGCGATCCAGCTGCACCCGCTGGTCTGTGCTGCCTACAACGCCGACTTCGACGGCGACCAGATGGCTGTTCACGTACCGCTGACGCTGGAAGCCCAGCTGGAAGCCCGTGCGCTGATGATGTCGACCAACAACATCCTCTCGCCGGCCTCCGGTGAGCCGATCATCGTACCTTCGCAGGACGTGGTACTGGGTCTGTATTACATGACCCGTACGCGCATCAACGCCAAGGGCGAGAACATGCGCTTTACCGACGTCAATGAAGTCGAGATGGCCTACCGCAGTGGCCAGGTCGATCTGCATGCGCTGGTCAAGGTTCGCATCAGCGAGACCATCAAGCACAAGGACGAAAGCTGGACCACCGAAAGTCGTATCGTTGATACCACCGTCGGTCGTGCCCTGCTGTATCAGATCCTGCCCAAGGGCTTGCCCTACGAGCTGGTCGATCAGCCATTGAAGAAGAAAGCGATTTCCAAGCTGATCAACCAGTGCTACCGCGTGGTGGGTCTGAAGGAAACCGTTATCTTCGCTGACCAGCTGATGTATGCCGGTTTTGCCTACTCGACCATTTCCGGTGCTTCCATTGGTGTGAATGACTTCGTCATCCCCGATGAGAAGGCGCACATCATTGATGCGGCTACCGAGGAAGTGAAAGAGATCGAAGATCAGTACGCCTCGGGTCTGGTGACCCAGGGCGAGAAGTACAACAAGGTGATCGACCTGTGGTCCAAGGCCAACGACGAGATCTCCAAGGCGATGATGGACAACCTGAAATCCACCCGCGTGATTGATCGCGACGGTAACGAGGTGGAGCAGGAATCCTTCAACTCCATGTACATGATGGCTGACTCCGGTGCCCGGGGTTCTGCTGCCCAGATTCGTCAGCTGGCGGGTATGCGGGGTCTGATGGCCAAGCCGGATGGCTCGATCATCGAGACGCCGATTACCGCCAACTTCCGTGAGGGTCTGAACGTACTCCAGTACTTCATCTCCACCCACGGTGCCCGTAAGGGTCTGGCTGACACGGCACTGAAGACCGCCAACTCGGGTTACCTGACCCGTCGTCTGGTTGACGTTGCCCAGGATCTGGTGATCACCGAGACCGATTGCGGTACTGATCGCGGTCTGGTCATGGCGCCGCACATTGAAGGTGGTGATATCGTCGAGCCTCTGGGTGAGCGCGTTCTGGGCCGTACCATTGCCCGTGACGTGGTCAAGCCCGGCACCGAAGAAACCATCGTGCCGGCTGGTACCCTGATTGACGAGAAGTGGGTCGAGTTCCTCGAGCTGAACAGCGTCGACGAAGTGATCGTTCGTTCGCCGATCAGCTGTGAAACCCGCTATGGCGTGTGCCGTACCTGTTACGGACGCGACCTGGCACGTGGTCACCTGATCAACATCGGTGAGGCAGTCGGTGTTATCGCTGCCCAGTCGATCGGTGAGCCGGGTACCCAGCTGACCATGCGTACGTTCCACATCGGTGGTGCGGCAAGCCGGACCTCCGCTGCCGACAGCGTCCAGGTTAAGAACGGTGGTGTGATCCGCCTGCATAACCTCAAGCACGTCGAGCGCGCCGACGGCACCCTGGTGGCGGTCTCCCGCTCCGGTGAGCTGGCTGTAGCCGACGAGTTCGGTCGTGAGCGCGAGCGCTACAAGCTGCCCTACGGTGCCTTCATCTCGATCAAGGAAGGTGAAAAGGTCAGCGCTGGCCAGGTTGTGGCCAAGTGGGATCCGCACACTCACCCGATCGTTACCGAGATCTCCGGTACCGTGGCCTTCTTCGGTATGGAAGAGAACATCACCATCAAGCGTACTGCTGATGAGCTGACTGGTCTGACCAACCTGGAAGTCATGGATGCCAAGGATCGCCCGGCTGCCGGCAAGGACATCCGTCCGGCCGTGAAACTGGTCGACGACAATGGCAAGGAACTGCTGCTGCCAGGTACTGACGTGCCGGCCCAGTACTTCCTGCCAGCCAACGCGCTGGTCAACCTGTCCGACGGTGCCAAGGTGAACGTGGGTGACGTTGTCGCTCGTATTCCCCAGGAAACCTCGAAGACCCGCGACATCACCGGTGGTCTGCCGCGTGTTGCCGACCTGTTCGAAGCGCGTCGTCCGAAGGAGCCGTCCATTCTGGCGGAAATCAGCGGCACGATTTCCTTCGGCAAGGAAACCAAGGGCAAGCGTCGTCTGGTCATTACACCGACCGACGGTAGCGAGCAGTACGAAGAGCTGATTCCGAAGTGGCGCCACCTGAACGTGTTCGAAGGTGAGCAGGTAACCAAGGGTGAAGTCATCTCCGACGGTCCGAGCAACCCGCACGATATCCTGCGTCTGCTGGGTGTCAGCGCGCTGGCCAAGTACATCGTCAACGAGATTCAGGACGTTTACCGCCTGCAGGGTGTGAAGATCAACGACAAGCACATCGAAGTGACCATTCGCCAGATGTTGCGCAAGGTGGAAATCACCGAGGCGGGCGACTCGAACTTCATCAAGGGTGATCAGGTCGAACTGACCCACGCCCTGGAAGAGAACGAGCGTCTGGTTGCTGCGGACAAGTTCCCGGCCAAGTACGAGCACGTACTGCTGGGTATTACCAAGGCATCGCTGTCGACCGAATCGTTCATCTCCGCGGCTTCCTTCCAGGAAACCACGCGAGTGCTGACCGAAGCGGCCGTTACCGGCAAGAGCGACCATCTGCGCGGCCTGAAAGAGAACGTCGTTGTGGGTCGTCTGATTCCGGCCGGTACCGGTCTGGCCTATCACGCCGAGCGCAAGCGTCAGCGTATGGCCGACAAGCCGGCGAAGGTAAGTGCAGTAGAAATCGAGCAGGCACTGTCCGATGCGTTGAATTCGGGTGGTGACTGATTAGGCTCTCGGCGCCTCCGGGCGCCGCTGACCTTGACGAGCGGGGGCGGTCTCTATAGAATTCCGTACCCCTAAAATTGGTGGGGCGCTGTGCCCTGCCATTTTTTATTTAATATGTCTGATAGACATCAGTGGAGTTTTGCTAGATGGCGACAATTAACCAGCTGGTTCGCAAGCCGCGCAAGCGCGTTGCTGAAAAAAGCGACGTGCCAGCGCTGCAGAACTGCCCGCAGCGTCGTGGCGTGTGTACTCGTGTATACACCACTACGCCGAAGAAGCCGAACTCGGCTCTGCGTAAGGTCTGCCGTGTCCGTTTGACCAACGGTTACGAAGTGTCTTCCTACATCGGTGGTGAAGGCCACAACCTCCAGGAGCACAGCGTTGTGCTGATCCGTGGCGGTCGTGTAAAGGATTTGCCAGGTGTGCGTTATCACACTGTACGCGGTTCTCTGGATACCTCGGGTGTCAAGGATCGTCGTCAGGGCCGTTCCAAGTACGGTGCCAAGCGTCCCAAGTAATTTCTATTCATTTATTCTGAGTCGATAAGAGTAAGGTCGGGCACGTCCCGGGCTAACCTGAAGACCGTTTGAGGGCTTATCATGCCAAGACGTCGCGTAGCAGCAAAACGTGAGATCCTGCCAGAACCAAAGTACGGCAGCCAGATTCTCGCCAAGTTCATGAACCACGTAATGGAAAGCGGCAAGAAAGCCGTAGCCGAAAGCATCGTTTACGGTGCCCTGGACAAGGTCAAGGAACGTACCAAGACCGAAGATCCAGTCGAGCTGTTCGAGCGTGCGCTCGATGCCATTGCGCCCCTGGTGGAAGTAAAATCCCGCCGTGTCGGTGGTGCCACCTATCAGGTTCCGGTAGAAGTGCGTCCCTCCCGTCGCAACGCCCTGGCGATGCGCTGGCTGGTTGATGCTGCCCGTAAGCGTGGCGAGAAGTCGATGGCTCTGCGTCTGGCTGGCGAGCTGGTTGATGCCTCCGAAGGCAAAGGCGCGGCCGTGAAGAAGCGTGAAGATGTGCACCGCATGGCTGAAGCCAACAAAGCCTTCTCCCACTATCGCTTCTAACGACTCAGGAGAATATTTTGTCTCGTGTAACCCCCATTAATCTGTACCGGAATATTGGTATCTGCGCGCACGTCGATGCGGGCAAGACTACTACGACGGAACGGATTCTTTTTTACACCGGCGTCAACCACAAGATGGGCGAGGTGCACGATGGTGCAGCGACCATGGACTGGATGGCGCAGGAGCAGGAGCGTGGTATCACCATTACCTCTGCTGCTACCACGGCGTTCTGGGAAGGTTCTGAGAAGCAGTACAAGCGTCATCGCGTCAACATCATCGATACGCCCGGTCACGTCGACTTCACCATCGAGGTAGAGCGCTCATTGCGTGTACTCGACGGTGCGGTCGTCGTGTTCTGTGGTACCTCCGGTGTGGAGCCGCAGTCGGAAACGGTATGGCGTCAGGCCAACAAGTATGGCGTGCCACGTATCGTTTACGTGAACAAGATGGATCGGCAGGGTGCGGATTTCCTGCGCGTTGTCGAGCAGATCAAGAAGCGTCTGGGTCACACTCCGGTGCCGATCCAGCTGGCCATCGGCGCCGAAGAGAATTTCGAAGGTCAGGTCGACCTGTTGCGCATGAAGGCCATGTACTGGAGTGACGAGGACAGCGGTCTGACGGCGCGGGAGGAAGAGATTCCTGCCGACATGCTCGAGATGGCGCAGAAGTATCGTGAGCTCATGGTCGAGGCAGCAGCCGAGGCCAACGAAGAGCTGATGAACAAGTATCTGGAAGGCGGCGAGCTGACCGAGGACGAGATCAAGGTTGGATTGCGTCAGCGCACCCTGGCATGCGAGATCGTCCCTGCAGTATGCGGTACCTCGTTCAAGAACAAGGGCGTGCCCCTGATGCTTGACGCTGTTATCGATTATCTACCGGCTCCGGATCAGGTGGTCGCCATCAAGGGTGTCCATCCCGATGACGAAGAGAAGACCGACGAGCGTCATGCCGATGACTCCGAGCCCTTCTCGGCGCTGGCCTTCAAGATCGCCACCGATCCCTTTGTCGGTACCCTGACCTTCGTCCGCGTCTACTCGGGTGTATTGCAGTCCGGTGATGCGGTGTTGAACTCGGTCAAGGGCAAGAAGGAGCGTGTGGGCCGTATGGTGCAGATGCATGCCAACGCCCGCGAGGAGATCAAGGAAGTATTGGCCGGCGATATCGCGGCACTGATCGGCATGAAGGACGTCACCACCGGTGACACCCTGTGCTCCCAGGAGCATCCGATCATCCTCGAGCGCATGGAGTTTCCCGAGCCGGTCATATCGGTGGCGGTGGAGCCCAAGACCAAGGCTGACCAGGAGAAGATGGGCGTGGCATTGGGCAAGCTTGCCCAGGAAGATCCTTCGTTCCGTGTACGCACTGACGAAGAATCCGGCCAGACCATCATCTCCGGTATGGGCGAGTTGCACCTGGATATTCTGGTTGACCGCATGAAGCGCGAGTTTGGCGTCGAGGCCAATATCGGCAAGCCGCAGGTGGCTTACCGTGAAGCGATCCGCAACAAGTGCGAGATCGAAGGCAAGTTCGTGCGCCAGTCGGGCGGTCGCGGTCAGTACGGCCATGTATGGATCCGTTTCGAGCCCACCGACGAAAGTGAGGAAGGCCTGATCTTCGTCAACGAGACTGTTGGTGGTTCGGTGCCGCGTGAATACATACCGGCAGTGCAGAAGGGTATTGATGAGCAGATGAAGAACGGCATCCTTGCCGGGTATCCGCTGCTCAACCTGAAGGCAACCCTGTTCGATGGGTCATTTCACGATGTCGACTCGAACGAGATGGCATTCAAGATCGCCGCTTCCATGGCCACCAAGAGTCTGGCCCAGAAAGGCGGCGCGGTGCTGCTCGAGCCGATGATGAATGTCGAAGTTGTGACACCCGAGGACTACATGGGTGATGTGATGGGCGACCTGAATCGTCGTCGCGGTCTGGTACAAGGAATGGAAGATTCCGTTTCCGGTAAGGTGATCCGCGCTGAGGTCCCACTTGGTGAGATGTTCGGTTACGCCACGGATGTCCGCTCCATGTCCCAGGGACGTGCGAGCTACTCCATGGAGTTTTCGAAGTACTCCGAGGCGCCAACTAACATCGCCGAAGCAATCATCAAGAAGCAAGGCTAACTGAACCCAAGCTAATCAAAGAGGCTATCTACCGTGGCTAAAGAGAAATTTGAACGTAAAAAACCGCACCTTAACGTGGGCACCATCGGTCACGTCGACCATGGCAAGACCACTCTGACAGCGGCTCTGACCAAAGTCTGTGCAGAATCCTACGGCGGTTCCGCCCGTGGCTTCG
>Ga0208794_1000917_pt1 | contig 15593 bp, 16 predicted proteins | sample 32_taG_FD_184106 | JGI IMG/M metagenome (GOLD analysis project Ga0208794, IMG submission 184106) | Marine viral communities from the Gulf of Mexico - 32_GoM_OMZ_CsCl metaG (SPAdes) (version 2) | ecosystem: Environmental > Aquatic > Marine > Oceanic | place: Atlantic Ocean: Gulf of Mexico... | reverse complement strand
GTCTATAGTAGCTTCGGCCAAGACAATTCCAAAATCGGCAGCATTTTCAAAAACATTTAAAATGATTTGTGGAATTGCTTTTATAAATTCTGTTATTACTTTTCTAAACTCTTCGGGTGGTAGTGATAGTAATTTAAATGCCTCACCAAGAACGCCACCAATTCCAGGTAATAACTTATCCCCTAACCCAGTAACTACATTACCTATAATATTTCTCGCACCTTCGGCACCTTGCTGAATACCTGCTAGAAGTGCTTTTCCTGTGTCGGTTGCAAATTTAAATGCACTTTTTGTTAATGCACCTCCGCCTTCTTTAAAAAAACCAACTATATTTTCTACATTGCCAGATAATTCATTAGAAAATTTTTCAAAATTGCCAGATGCTTTGTCAAAAAGTTCTTCGGTCGATTCAAAGGCAATATCAATTTTTCTTGGCCCTGGTCCATCGCCCGACCCTTCTCTAATTTCTGCCGAAGTTTTTAAAGCAGCACCAGTTTTTTTGGCCTGAGTTTCTACCTTACTAAGCCTTTGCCCAAGACCATCAAATTTTTGTATTGCAGTGTCTAGCCCACCTGTCACTGTTTCTAGACCTTTTGCGGTTACTTTAGAAAAGTTTACAGATGATATCTCAATATCCTCAAAATTCTTTTTGCCTTCTTCTATTCCTAGCGAGAGAAATCCTAAACTTTTTGAAATTTTATCCAAATTAATTCCGGCAGCTCCCAGGGATTTACTTAGTATTGTTGATGATTTTCCAAAGTCTACTATTTTTTTTGCAGTGTCCACCAGTAGAACTAATAAATCGTTGAATGTATCTCTCACCCCATTAACAACTACAAAAGCAGTCGTTCTAATTATGTCTATTTGTAGGGCGGCATTTATAAACCCTTCGAATGCTTTTATTCCGAAGTTTAAGACATCAACTACAACCTTTATTCCTTTTGTCAGTCCTTCAGCAAGAAAAACGGTGCCAACTGCTATTTGTTTTAAAAAAGCTGTAATTTCATCGGCATTATCTTTTAAAATTTTATCGATTCCCCCAAGACCCTCTTGTATAATCGTAACAAATTCTTTTGCAATAGGGTTTTGAGTAATAAACTGACCGATAGTTTCTAAGGTGTCGCCAAATTGGTTGCTCAACTGTTTAAGACTACCTGAAAAAGTTTTTGTGCCTTCTAGTGCTGCACCTTTAAATCTTTCAGAAATTAAATCAATACCCTTACCAGTCTTTAGAGCTTCGGACCCAAGTTCTTTTAATTCAGGAATCGTTTCGCCTAATTCACCAGCGAAGCCACCTAAAGTTTTTGCTACGTTTCTTGTTGCTGATTCAAGATCAATATCGAAAGACGCTGCGAGGTCTGCAGCGGTCGAAGCTATTTGTTGAGCTTGTTCGTTAGTCGCTCCGAATGATTTGGCCAAAGCGATTTGATTAAGAATAACCTCATCACCAAAAGTTGAGGTTTTTTGTAATTGAGATGCAAATTCTTGAAAGCCTTTAGATGCCTCTTCGGAAAAATCGCCTGCAATTTTTAATTGAGCATTTAACCTATTTACAGCGTCCTCTTGTTGGTTTGCTAAATCAATTACTTTCTTTATGCCAGCACCAGCAAGTATTCCACCTACGGCCAAACCAATAGTGTTAATGGTTGAACCTATTCCAGAAATTGCCTTTTTTAATTCATTCCTACCTGGAATCAGATCAACGACTATTTTTTCTTTGGCCATTAGTTACTTCCTTTTCTTTAAACTCTTTTCTCTCTCTTTATTTTCAAGTTCAATGAATTTAGTTCCGCAATAAGTTAAATACATTCTTTCAAAATCGCTTATAGAATCATAGTCCTGGGTTACTCCCATTTTACTTAACTGCTTACGTTCTAAGAAATCAATGACCATATTTATTTCTGGAGAGTTTACCCCGGAAGGAATAGGCCTTCCGTGGTAATACATCTCACAAAAAAAATCTAGGTTGCTTTTAATCGCTTTCCCAGCTTCGGCATCTCCAATAGTTTCATTACGATTTTTTGAATCAACTCATTACCTTCGGTGTAATAAGTAAGATCCTCAATCGAAGTTAAAACTATGTCATTGCAGGTTAACTTAATTTTGGTCACAAATTTTTCGGCAACCTCAAAGACCCATTCAATCGTTTCGGGATTTTCGTCCTCAATTTTTTGCTTGATCCATTCCCCATCTACGCTTTTCTTAAAACGCAAATCGTGAGTTAACTGCCTTAGTTCCTTTCCTACAGGCTTGTTGGCCTCAATCAATCCTTCGAATACGTCATCCATCCCTAGATCGCTTGGCGTCATCTTGATTGCCTTCATAAATCTCCCTATAAAAAGTTAATATAAATATCTTTTCGGTCGCTATCAACAAACCCAGTACAAGTTACATCAAGAGAAATAAAATCATCTCCAGAAGTCTCATGCTGAGTGATGGTTGCGTTCGCCATATACATGTTCACACACTTACCTGCTTCCCAGTTACCACTAGAATCTTTAGATCCAATATTAACCATGGCACTAGTTGTGGTGTTATTGATAAACTTATCAAATAACCCTGCCTCATGTTTTTGAAGAATGAGGTTAGCAGTCATCTCAACTGTTCTAGCGTTGGTAAGCCTTTCACTTAAACCTGATTTAGCACAAAGACTTAGAACATCGACTGTCGGGGTTCCAATTGAAAAGCTAATATTGGTTGCTGGTCTACAAATATTGTCGGAAAAACCTCCAATCATTATCTCAGCATCTTTACAAACAATGTTATTGGCATTGTCGTAGGTCGGTGTGTAAGGAGCTGCATAACTTTGCTCACTATCTGAGCTATAAGAAAAAGCACCTGTGTCATCGGTGTTATCAAAACCTAAAACAGTTTTTGCACTGTTAGCTGTATTGGTCCCAGTGTTCCAGAGAAGGCTAAAAGTCGTAGAACCATCCGAAGCAATTACAAACTTACCTTTATCAGCTCCATGAGAATTAAATGTAACTGTAATAGTGTCAGATGCTACAGCGTTCATTTTAGTCTCAATTTCACTTCTTAAGGCCTCTGGTGATTTATAAATTTTAGCTTCAAGTTGAGCTGCCACTGTTCCAGAGTCATCAGTAAAGTCAATATAACTAGATGATGCCTCGATAGTGATTGGGTTAAAAAAGAACTCTGTACCAGCATAGTTGAAATCAATTTCAGCTTGTTGCCCAGTAGGGAGGTTGATGCTTACATCGGTAACTTTACATCCGGCCGCAGCTTGTATGGCCCCACCATTTGCCGAATACATCCAAGCACTAAAAGAAGGATGCCCGGTTGCCGTAGGGATATAGGAAACTGCCTTACCTAGTGCCACAGTCCCAGGAGCACTATCTAAATTGAAATTTAAATCAAGAGCATTACCAGCACTATCTACGTTGTAGACGTTTCGAATTGAATAACCATTAGTAGAGTCTTTAATAAGTAGACCCTGACCTACAACAAAATTATCTTCATTATCGCTGGCCATTGCCAATTCAGCTCTAGCAGTAGCAGTTCCAGCGGTAGAACCGGAAGTTGTAGAGTATTCTGTGGCGTTCACTGTCTCGCTACCTAATGCCGATTTCAAAAGCAATGCCCATTCAGGTGCTTGACCCTCAACCTCACTATGCTTTAAGTAGGCACCGTGACTTCCTGTAGGGTTCTCGATTCCAAGTTGACCTTTACTAGCACCAATATCATTAAGAAGTTCATCACTAGTTAGAACCTCATTGGCACTTGTAATTGAAAAACCTGATTTTAAAGGTACAAATTCGGACGCTCCGGCCGGGGCTATCAAAGTGCCAGTAGTAACTTCTTCTTTAATAGCAAAAACCGAGGCCCTTTGTAGTTCGGCCATAATCTCTCCTTAGATTGTTAAATTTTCTCTAACGATAACGTCAAAGAAACATTCCATTGATTTAAAATTACTTTTATCGTCAAAAACATCCTCAATGCCACTTACTTCTAAAACTTCGACATTTTCTACACTATTGGGAATGCCAAGCTTATCAACTTCATAAAGGTCTAACCTTAAAGTGTGGGCATCCTCTAAAAATGCCTTTGTCATAGTGTGAATTGGTGTATTTTCAGAGTCCATTCTCAATAATTCTCTACTAAACACCACAGAAAAAGAATATCTTTTACCAAGAGTCTTAAACTCTCCTTCTTCAAAACTTTCCCCATTAAATTTAAGGCCATATGAATCTCTCATAATACTAACCTTATTATCACCAAGGGAGTATGGGTCTGGAATTATGTCCTTGGTAGGAAATAAGGTTGCCAGCGTTGAAATAAGAGTGTCATAGACTGTGGTTACTTTACTCATCTTTCCAACCACCCAGAATAGTTTTGCATTTCATTTTGTTCTAATTTGCCGTTTCCATTTCTATCAAGGGCAGACATTATATTAGTAATCCTTGCCTTATATTCTTGTCTTGCAAGGATTCTATTATCCTCATAGTCGTCTCCAAAAGAAGTGAAAATGAGTTCGGCAGTTTTTGAAACACACGCCAATCTAAACTCATCCCTATCTAAAATTTGGTTTTTAGACCATATGGTTGTCTGGGAAGTTAAGTCTCTAATAATAACATCACTTGCCCTTACGGTTTGCTCAATCCAGTCACCTTTGCCAGATTGAAAGGCCTCAAGAACACTAGACCGACTTAGGTCTGGAAACTCGCTATAAAGATCCTCATCGTCGCAAAACCTTTGCCCTAAGTAATGAATACGAGCATTGGCACTTAGATCATTAGAAAAACCTAACCTTACCCAATACCTTTGATAAATTTCAATACTTGTTAGACCAGTAATTGAGCTACCAGTCCCCGAAGTGTCGTCGATATTCCAGGTTGAATTCCTACTAGGTGTAAAGGTCACAAAACCACTTTGAGTGAAATGGTCTGTTTCATCCATTAACTCGCTTGGGTTTTCCCAGCTATTACCATCCCAATATTGAAGGGTCATAACTACATTGGTATGACTAAGAGGCGCATCTAGTTTTAAGTAGAAATGGTTAAAAGGAGCGACATTAGCAATATAAAGATAATCCTCGCTTCCTACAAATTGATCTATCTGTGCCCGACCGGGTTCATACTTAAAAACATCTGGTGTTAGGTCGGTAAGGGTTCCGTTATCGGAATAAAAAACTCTAGTCCTTTTCATCTTTTTACCTTCCTAATAAAATTAAAATAAGGTTATATATATTTTTCAATAAAGTCCCGAAAGTTCCCGTTGTGGAATGGTCATTTATAGGTGCATCCCATATTTGTTCGGCAATTCTTGGGTTTACTAAACCTGCCGAGTTACTGGACCGGAGCGAAACATTATTTAAATTCATAACATCTGAAATATTGTTATTTGCTCCAGTTAGAGAAACCGCATAGTTTCCATCCTCAAATGTAATAGTGTAGCCATTTATAAATGATACGATTCTAGCGTATGCAATCCCTGACAAAGTAACTTCGGTAGAGTGCGTGTGTGTTTTTAGAAAAGGCATCCCCTCTTCACTTCCTTCTAAACCTAGTATTTCAAGTCTAAAGTCATTTACATCTAATTCTCTTACCTCGTATGGGCTAGAACTAATTAAAGTCATATCAGCTTTTGGGACTGTGATAACACCAGTATCCCAATCAATACTTACTGCCATCAAGTCTCCTCAACTAAAAAGGCGGTCAAATCTAGACCGCTACTAGTAATTGTCCCCGATAAAGGGCCAGTCTTGTAAAAAGGACTTGCACTTCCTTTTCTAACCCTACCCACTACAGGTTGATTTGAAGTAAAATTAAAATTAGTGTCTTGAAGGACTCCACTAGTCACGGTTCCATCTAAAATTATGGCCGTGCTTGTAATAGTTCCGGTTGCAGGAGTTGCCGGGCTACCACCAACTACAAACGTATAAGAACTAGCACCAGTTACAGTTATAGTTTGAACTCTGTTATATCTATATTGGTCAGATCCTTCGATTAAAACTTTATCACCAGTCACAAATCCATGGTTACTATGAACGACCGTTGCAACCGAACCCGATCTAGTTATAGTCACGGATTCTTGATAAGGTAAATCGCCCCCACTATCCGCATAAAGAAGAACATAGGCACCATTTATTAAAGAGCTGTCCTTTGCATCTCTGGCAGTAACTTTTACGGTTACTGGTCTTAGTATTGTGGTACTAGCACCAGCACCATTTCTAACCGTGGGGGTCGTGCCACCTTCTAGAAGGTTAATGGTAATAGAACCACCACTGTTATTAAAAACTGCGGCAGTGTTAGTCCCGTCATTTCCAAATGAATTGAAATCAATGTCTGTAAAATTATAAGTTCCGGTTGTTGAAAATTTTATAGCGTGACCAGTAGTAGTGCCAGTCGCTAACTCAAAAGTAGAGGTTTCAATGTCAGTTGTGCTTGTAAAATCGATCATGCCGTTATCGGCACCTAAATCAGAATTTACGATAAAAAACGAATTACGAATTTCGGCATTGTTATCAGTTATTCCCTGACCTCCAACAAAAATTTGCCTATTATAAGTAATGTCTGCATCTAGTGTGGCATTAGCAAAAACGTAGGTGTTACCACTTACATCGACCGTTGCACCAGAGGCAGCATTATTTTCAAATGTAAATGGTAGAGATGCTCCAATTTGAGTATTAGTTAGTTTTATAGTATCGGATGCACTAGCATTTATTCCAAACCCTAAATTTTCAAGATAGTTTACAAATGTTGTCGTTCCATCGGCCAAGGGTGGAAAGGCAATTGATTTTTCAGAATCAACAATTGAGGTTTCGGTCGTGCCATCACCTAAATTAATACTAATATTTGAAGTAATTTGTAGGTCACTTGGTTGGGTAACAGTGTCAGTAACCGTTTCAGCAATTTGAACTATTTCACTTAATGACGCCTCATCCCCCCTAACTAATGTTAAAGGCCCTCCTAAGTTTATGATTGAACCAGCACTGTTTGCCGAAGAAAATCTATTCACACTTAGATTATTTCCTCTTACTGCAATAACTAAATACCTTATAGAGGATGGATCAAAGATGCCGTGCTCATTATATGCCTTATTAATTATTGAGCTAGAACCTAATTCAAATTGATATTGGTTTTCTACATTGTTAGGGGAAACACTATTTAGCCATAATGTAAAATTTATCCAATCTCCGGTATCATCTATAAAAATAGCTATAGTTCTATCTAGTCTACCGGCCGGATTTGTCCGAAAACTAAAGTTTATAATTTCATTAGTGGCATCAAAAACAGAATTAAACCTTTGGGCAGTTCCTACCCAATTCTGATTATAACCAGCGTCTCCAATATAATCACCCGGTGCAGAACCTACATTTCCCCCAGCACCTGTATTCGGTCTAAAAATATCTAAAACATTTTGGCCAGCGTTGATCATTCTGGCCTCAGTTAAAAGCATTGTCCCAGTGCCTGTGCTAGTAATATCAACAATTGGCCTTTGGGTTGTTACGTTGTAATAGTAATCCCCAGCGGCATCCGTATCCTCATTCACTGTGCAAAATTTAATTGTGTTAGCATCTTGGGGAAAAACATAATAAAAGGTGTCATTCGTTAAACCACCAGGGGCAGTGTTACCATTATCACTAAAATTGACGACCATGGACTCATCCATTCCATGACCAGTTATGGTTATAGTGTCGTTGACAGTGTCTATATCGGAAGAGGCATCAAAATTCCAGGTTGTCATTGTTGTGCCGTCGAGATTCGTTCCACTTGCTATAATTTCTCGGCACCAATTCATATTGGTTTGGAAAGTATTCGTGGGAGCTGCCTGGACTAAAAAATCTTTTATTTGGACTGGAATAATATTATTTTGAACTAAAATCTCAACATTAAAAGCTATATTGTCGCCATTTGCACTAAACCGCCACTGTGGTCCATCAAACGTGGAACTTCTGGCAGTCATGTAATCAGCTCCCAAACCTACAGCGTTGTCTATCCCTTCGGCCGTTCCTGTGCTGGCCGTACTAAAAAAAACGGTTTGCGGTCGTGTCGCAGGATAACCAAATCCTTGAATTATTCGTCTTTCTACAGCCGCAAAACAAAGTATAACAGATGCCGATCCTGTAGCGTTCGTCGTTAGGTTAGTGCTATCTTGTGTTGAAGTGTTATTACTTCCAGTGGCATTACTTTGAACGTAACCCCCACCTGCCCAATCAATATCCTTGACAACGGCAGTCGTGCAACTCCATTCTGCCGAAACCGAGCATGTAATAGTTGGAATCGTTTCACTTCCAGTCGATCTTTTTACATAAAGTACGGATCTTATTTCGTTTTGAGTTCTATCTTGAATTAGTGTGTAGCCTGTAGGTGTCGTGAAAGTTGCACCACTAACCTGACTTGCATTATTTAAAGAAATAGTTCCTTGAATGACAATTCCCTCATCAAGGGCATTTGTTACCTGTGGAGGTTCCAAAGTAGTTGACGGACCAGTCCCATCATTAACAGAATCAGCAAGTTCAAAATTAACTAAGTTAAACATTACTAGTCCTAATAACTGTACTACTGCCACCAGTACTTGTTAGGGTTGCCGTAGTTTCAAAAGTTTTAATAGGTGTCGCACCACCATCCCTTACTCTTAAAAATAAAGTTCTATCGGAAGAGTGAACCGTAGTAAAAGACGCAGTAGTTCCGCTTGCCACCAAATCCAAATAACTAATAAATACATTCCTGGGAGCTGTAGCACTTAAGGCACCTGAGAAATCGGTGCTTGCAATAGTAAAAGTGCTTCCAGAGTAAGAAGTGTATTCAATTCTTCGGTAAGTTCCGGTGTCTAGTTGTATTCTTATAGTCCCAGTCGCAGGTGTGTCAGTCGGGATAGTAGTTGTTAAAACAACGCTTGTTTCTGTGGCCGTAGTAAGCGAAGTATTTAAAGTAAGTTGGTCAGTGTCTAGACCGCCACTTCCATCCTCAGGCCCTAACAAAACTCTATCCTCACCAGAAACTAAACCAGAAACAGTAAAAGTAACCCTATTTTGAGGTATTCTTTGTGTATTACTTAGATCAAAAAGCTGGTCATTCAAGGTTAAATCAGTCGGTTCAATTCCAATACCAAAGCCACCGATTATAGAGCTACCAGTTGAGTTACCAATGAAAGGTGTACTTACACTTCTAAGAGTTACCGAACCATTTACTAATGCATTTAGGGTACTGGCCGAACTGACTTGATAAAGAGGTAAGTTGTCACTAGGTGCCCCACCTCTTAAAAGTTGGATATACATGTTTCCGGTTGTGCCGTCATCGTCAAGAGCTAAAAGTAAACCTGTCCCACCAGTAGCCGAAGTGTCGTTAGGGGTTCCATTTACATCGGCAGTCGCTCCACTACCAGCACTTGTAGTTGTGATCGGATCATCGTCAACGACCGTCCCCGAGTCCGCATCTATTGCAACAACCATTTTTCCAGTTGTGCCCGAGTCTTCTAAATAAATTAAAGTTCCTGTTGCACCACTAGTTCCAAACTTTAGCCTGTCACCAACTAGAAAAGGACCGCTGGCTTCATTGTCATAATCAAATGAGGTACCCCAAGCAATAACCGAATTTTCGGTAAAAGGTCCCCCGGTTTCAGCATCATAGGCGAAAGAATGAGTAATACCTCTAAAAAGTGATCCACTGATTCCGTGAATAGTTTCGGATGTTCCACGTCTTTGAATGTCTTTTGCGTACTCGTAAAGGTCATTGATACTTTGGGAACCTAAATCCCATTTTGAATAATATTCTTCGTCGACACCATCACCAGTGACGTCTATAAGTTGAAAGCCTTCGGTGTTAGTAATAGCGTAGGCATTAACTGTCCCTTGAGCAGTTTGGTTATTTAAATCCTGTGCCGTTGAAATAGCGGCAGGGTTATTACCTCTATCGGTTCCATTTATAATAAATTCTCTATAGGTGTCGCCATATTCTCTGGCCTCAACTCGAATAATTCGTTGATCGATGTCAACGCCACCTTCTCTTACTTTTACTAAAATTCTTAAGGCAATGTTTTTAGCAGGATCGGTGTTAATACCTGTTCCCCAAAAATTTGTTAAAATAGCGTTGTCTTGAATGACAATAAATTGAGTACCAGACTCAACGGTTCCAATAACGGTTACACCGTCAAAAATTTCATCGCCACCATTTTGAATAATACTACCATTATAAAGGTATTGAGCTGCATTGTCGTCGATATTAAATGGTGATAGAAGTTCAATAATAAAATCGGTTTGTCTATTTGATGGTGTGGAGGAAGTAATATCGACTAGTGCATTTGCAGTTACGCCACTATTGTCTGCTAAATCAGATAACCATCGATGAAGTTCTAAAACAGTGTAGGTAGTACCTGACCCCGTATAGCGAATGTTGCCACTAGAAGTTATCGAAAAATCATCACCTATTGCCATTAAATTCTACTTCCTTTAGGAAACTGTAAAGCCTTGTAAAATTCCATCGCTGTAACTGTACGTTATTGTCATCAAAACTACAGAATTTTTCAAGTAGCTCATAGTCGCAAGTAAACCATTTGAATAAGTAAACTGGACTTCGTCATGAGGTGGGATATTTGTGCCGCCTACGTTATTAATCCTTACAACCGGGCGACCGTCTACCTCATCAAATTTGTCATACTCTCTATCTTTAATCGTTCCTAACGGCATATTACCTCAAAAAGAAAAGGCCCCGAAGGGCCTCACAATTAAGAGACTGCTTGAACTACTGCCGAACAAGTCATTAGCACTTCAATTTTACCGGCCGTAAGGGCAGCGGTTCCAATATCCATGACTAAATCTTGGTTGTTAGCAGTTGAATCGATTCTGTAATGAATCCTATGGTCGTTGGTATCGTCATAAATCAAGGCTCCAGCAACGGAACCGGAATTAATTACAGCGTTATCGGTTTGAGCTAGTGCCCAGATATCAGCAAAATATCCATCGGGATCACCAGTATTCCCAAGAGTTACTGTAGGAGTTCCGGCACTGGCAAGACCAGTTTTAACTTGTAGTTGGATTTCCTCAACAACGATATTTTCTTCAAGGGCATTAATATCGGCAGTTAGTGAAATTGTTGAAACGGCACCGCCATCTCTGGCAAAGTCGTAAGTGTATTTCATAATAAATTTGTCATTCGCTGGGTAAGTCATTTTGATCCTCTCTTTTTTCTAAGTTAATTTTTTTAGAATATTTGTAAAACCATGCTATCCATTCGCCATTAGCGTATGAGATATCGAAAAAACTATTGCTAGTTTTACTTAACAAATTTTCTCTTAGCATGGCCCTACGTAAACCCTCGGGCGATTGTGCCCGAAGGAAGTGGGGGACTTCTCTCAGTTCCCTCATCAATTAACCTTAAGCAATTTTAGAAATAAGGTTTCCAGATTGAAGAACTTTATAACCGTAAAGGCTGTCTAGTGCATATCTCTTAGAACCTGTTCCGTATTCAATTGCTTGCTGAGACTCAAGATTTTCCCCAAGTTGGAAACCGTAGGCACAAGCCTCTCTATGGAGGGCAAGTGAAACACCATCAACAAATGAGGTAGTTGAAATATTACTTACAACAAATCTAAATCCATAGGCCTGACCCAACTCACCAGTCAGAAGAGGAGTTCTATCGCCATATCTGTCTGCTTGAACGAAGTTGGCAATACCTAAAGCAACTCTTTTTTGAGCTGGTCGAATTAGCATAAATCGCCCTTCTTCTGGAGCGTTTGCCTCATCGAGTTTTTGAGCAGCTTCAAGAATATTGTCCTCGTAACTTCCAGATGCATAGGTGACATCGTTAGCAGCGGCAGCACCTGAGACAAGTGCCTCTAGGATATCCTTATCAAACTCTCTACCGTGAGCACTACCAGCTCTTTGAATTGAAGCAGCTTCCCATTGGAGAGTTGATTGAATAGTTGCTTGATTCTTTAGAATCCATTGAACCGAAGCATGTTGGTCTAGATCTAGAGTGTCTACGCTTGCAGTAAGTGCTTGAGCATCGGCCTTCTGTCCTTCTGAAATTTTTTGAACAGAAAAAGAACCAAGCTTCGGAAAAGAAATACTTTTTCTTCCTTTTACAGCAAACTCGGAAACGTCTGTGATAAGGGGTCTTACCTTTGCAGCTGCTTCCAACTCTCTTTGGATGATTTCAGCAATGAAGGCCATCCTAGTGGCATTAACTTCGCTTTTGTCGTGAATTTGATCGGCCATTTGTAATCCTTTACTTTAAAAATGCCCCCTCTACGTAAGCTTTCATTAGCTCAGATTGGGACATGGTTTTTAAATCTTTATCTCCATAATTAAAATTTGAGTTAAACCTATCTACCTTCGGGAATTTTCCATTTTTCTCGGGTTGAATTAGGTCGCTATAATTTTCGACAAACTTACTAACCGAACTTTCAAGAGTAGTTTCATCAACGGCACCAGATTCAGGATCTAAAGCAATTTCTTCTAAATCGATAAACTTAGTGTATTCTTGCTTTTTTATCTTACCCGGTAACTTGTTGAGAAAGCTATTCATCTTAATCGAATTAGAAATCGACTTTTTATAGCCCTCATTTTCCTGTTCTAAACTAGACATTCTTTCTTTGTAGCTCGCAATTACCTTATCGAATTCGCCTCTCTTTTCGGCATCCGCTTCCGCTTTTTCTCGCTCTAGATTTTCAAAGTGTGAAAGCTTATCTTGTAGCTCAGAAATAAATTGTTGATCACGCTTCCTTTGCCCTAACAATTTCTTGTGGGTTTCGTGGGAAACGAAATCTTGTTTTTTCTCAGTGCTACTAGCTTCTGAGGTGTCGGCACTACCGACTTGTGATTCTTCAGTCATTAGAATAACTCCTGTTTTAAAATTGTCAAATTATTTTATCCTGCGAATCGCAGTGCTTACATTTTTTGCCAATACTTTAGCTATACTATTTGACTCTCTTTTAGTTAGACCAAAAAACGGCCTAAATAAATTTGCGAAGGATGCCACGTCAACATTTCTACGACCAGAACCTTTGCCAGTAAGTTCACGCTTTCGTCTACCTTTAAAGAATAGCTCTATTTTTCTATTCTTAGATCTAAAGGTAAGTGACCTTAGCATTTGCCCGGTTGCCGTTAGGTTTGATTTTCTTGGAGAAGTAGTTTTAGAAAGGTTTTTTCTATATCTTTTTCGAGTTTCAATATAAGAGTCGGATAGTCGATCTAACTTTTGAAGTTTATCGCCATTAAGACCTTTTCCTTTTCGAGTTCTATCAACAATAGTCTTTACGGCAAGTTGACCATAGGTCTTTGCCTGTTTTGCTTGAAACTCTTTTTTTATCGCTCGATCTATTTTTTTCTGAATGCGAGCTATGTCTTTTTTAGCTGCCACTAAAAACAATCCCTTCCCTGATGGCCTTTTCTGCGGCCTTTTTAATTAAGTCTTTTTCTTTTTTATCCGTGACTTTAAATTCTTTTTCTATTTTTTTTAGGTCCTTATTTTGTATCCCTAAAAAATCTCTGGCCTTACCTGGTATTGGTTTACGTTGCCCATAGGTTCCTTTTCTATTGCCTTCGACTTTACCATTTAGTTCGGTGTCGCCTTTATCGAAACCAATAATTACTTGCCCAGACCTGTGAGATAGTAACTTTAAATTGTCCAGCATCTCACTAGTAAGGTTGAGGTCAACGTCACTAACGCCCACCCCTTTCCTTTTTGCATAATCTTTTTCGTATTTACTAAACCTTTTGCCGTCCTTGTCTTTTCCATCAATAAGAGTCCTTTCAAGTATTCTTTGAACTATTTCGGACCCGATAGCAATTCGGGCACTGGGTTTATGCTCCTTCGATATTTCTATTTTCACTCTCTGCCAGGCCATTCCCTTCTCCCTCGATAGTGTTAATAGGTTCTAAACTTGTTAGTAAAAGTCTTTCGTCTACCTCATCCTTATTAAGATCTGGGTAGAGTTTTTCTATTGCCGTTCTTTGATCTAGAAATCCTTTTTCTACTTCCAGGGCGATAGTATTTACTTCGGTTACTCTGTCTATCATCGGACTCGGTTTATCGAATTCAGTTGTGACTTCCCAATTTTCTGGAAGCAAACCAATGCCATTTAACTCTCCACTTTTAACCCAATGATTATGGACATCAATTAAGAGTTTCCAGAATTCTTTTTCTTCGACTTTAAAAGCTTCAATGCTCTTTTTCCGTGCCTCGAAAGTGTCCATTTCATCAATAATTTTTGCGACACCACTAGCAAGACCGTTAGCGTCCATAGATCCAATTGATCCAACTTTAATCCCTCTCGTTTCCATCCAGGTCGAAAAGACTGCCTTAATATAGTCTAGCACCTTATTGATATCAGCTTGGGGGGTAATAGTTCCTAATTCAGGTTTTTTATCTGACTGAGGGTCACTTTTAATTGTCCAAAAGGCATTAGGACTCATATTTGCATTTTCTAAATCGACATCGATCCCATAAATGATAGAAAAGCATTGAAACATGATAGAACCACCAAGATCCGTGAATAGGACCGGAAGTAATTTACTTAGCTCTAGCATGTCCGTGTCTTGGACTGGCATAATGGAATATTCAGAACGGTTTCCGTAGTAAAAAGGTATTTTACCGATTGGGTTGATTCCCTCATTCTCTTCCATGTATTTCGGTAAGATTTGACCTTCTTCGGTTATGGCCAAAAACTCCTCATCACTATAGGCAAAAAGAACTTGAACTTCTTTTTCCTTGTCGCCTTCTTGAATTTTAATAGTTCCCATTATTTTAACAAAAATAGTAGGTCTTAAGGGGTCATTTAAATCCTCACCAATTACAAAGAACCTATCAAAGGGGATAACTCTAAGACCCGGTTTACCCATATTAATAAAAGGTTCTAAAGCATACGCCTTAAATAGGTGTGCGAATTCATCGGCATAATTCATTTTGTGGTTAAACCTTAAAGTCTTTTCGTAGAACTCTAAAATTTCTTCATTGCTATTAGATGATCTGGTGGGATTAGTTTGGTATGCCTTTGCGAGCTTATCGATTACTCTTTTTAGAATATTAACCGGAAAAACTCGTGAATGAATTTTGTTATAATATTCTTTACTAAGACTAGCTTGAAGAATTTCTTGAACGTAAGGCAATAAGTTCCCTTCATAAATATCAAAAAGTTTATGGTTTCTTTTTAAATATTCAGAATGTTTTTCAAATCTATCTATAATTAGTTCGGTTTGGTCCATTAACGCCATGTTATTTCCTTATAACTGAATGGTTTTAGTCCTTCTATCCTTAATCTGGTATTCCCAATTCATTAAATAGTCTACCCCATCGGAAAGGTGAGTCAATTCCGGGTCGATTTTTTTATTTTTAGAGTAATCACTGGGTTCTTGCTGAACTTTTTCCATGTCCTTAATTGTTTTTTTAAGTTTAGGGTCAAATTTCATCCTGCCGTGGTGTAAAAGTCCATTTACTAAAACCTGTCTTTCCCTTAACCGTGGGTTTGCTCGTGAATACCTTACCCTAAAACCATACTTTTCTAGAATTTTTACATCCGTAGTACCTGTGCTTTGCCTAGACCTTCCAGAGGCATCACAAGTAATTATGCAATCCTCTACAGGATAACGATTTAGGATAGCAGTAGCTAGTTTTTCAGTGTCGCTATCTTTT
>Ga0208794_1000916_pt1 | contig 15609 bp, 22 predicted proteins | sample 32_taG_FD_184106 | JGI IMG/M metagenome (GOLD analysis project Ga0208794, IMG submission 184106) | Marine viral communities from the Gulf of Mexico - 32_GoM_OMZ_CsCl metaG (SPAdes) (version 2) | ecosystem: Environmental > Aquatic > Marine > Oceanic | place: Atlantic Ocean: Gulf of Mexico... | reverse complement strand
ACGAACACGTTCAAGTCGATGATCGCGATGGCGTGCGCAGTGCAAGCGTCGTCAGAGATCGAGGTCCTTGCCGGGAACACGAGAGCGACCGGCGTCAACCAGATCCTGTATCTCGATTACGAAGCAGACGAACCCGACTTCGCTGAGCGCCTGTACGCGACGCTACGCGGTGCCGGGATGCCGACCGACCCGATCGTTGCCTACCGTCATCTCCGTGTGCCGCTGATCGACGCTGCCGAAGCGATCGCCGACGAGATCGCCAGACACGGCTACGGCGGCGTGATCATCGACTCGCTATCAGCCGCCGCGGGCGGCTCACTTGTCGATGATGAACTCGCCAACCACTTCTGGAACGCGGTGGCGTATCTCAACGTCCCAGCGCTCGTGCTGGCACACAAGAGCGAAGAAGCGATCCGACGCAAACAGAAACGCGTCTTCGGGAGCGTGATGCACGAGAACCGGAGCAGGATGCTATGGGACGCGTCACGTGACCAGACCTCGACAAGCGTCGTCTGGGAAGTCGTCTCCGATAACAACACCGGGCGCAAGGGCCACAAGGTGGCGTGGCGGGTCGACATCGGCAAAGAAGGCGAACACGACACAGAACGACTCGCCACCGTGCAGTTCACAGCAGTGAACCCCCGCAACGTCAAACTCGGCGTCGACTCAGGCGAGACCCTCGCTGACAAGATCTCCTACGCCCTATTGTCGTACGGGCCGATGACCAGCGGCGAGATCGCCAAGAAGATCGAACGCCCCGACAACGTCGTCCGAGCACAGCTATCACGCCATAACGAGACGCTCTTCCAGAAACGTGCAGACACTCGCTGGGAGATCGCCAACCCGCCTGTCGAGTAGCGATCAAGGAGCGCAACAATGAGCGCAACACCATCCGCGCAACACCACAGCGTCGAGATGTGCCGAATCGTCAATGAATACGGGGCCGCATCACTGATGCGCAACACGTCTCTCCGGCAAGCGCATCACTGTGTGACCTATAACACAGAGATGCGATGCGCTGATGCAAGAGAAGACAAGAAGAGACGTCACGGTGAGTTGACACACGATTGGGTGAGGTGACATAATCGAGTCGTGAGCACATCATCGACGAAGGGACAGGAAACGATGACCCACGCCCACATAGACCTCACTGCCGACACAGAGATCGAGCTTGCTCGTCTCTACCGCTTGCGTACAGCGACGCAGCGCATCGTGTCACGCACACGACCCGAGCAGCGTCGCGAGCGCATCGACGCACGACGCGAACTGCTCAAGTTGCAGCGTCGCATCGTCGACCTCGAAGAGAGGCTCTCACGATGACGACGACAGTGATCAAGACCCCGGGTCAGTATCGAGTACTGATCCCCCGTATCGGGCGACAGCGACAAGATCGATATGTCGACGTGTTCTCAGCATCAGAGCAAGATGCCATCGAAGACGTCGAGCGTGTGCTCGATCGCGACCCTCGGTACGCAGGTTTCTGGTATGACTTGCGTGTGATCAAGACGTTCGTCGAGCCCGTAGTCGAGACAGTCGAAGAACGTGACGCTCGCAGCGCACGCGCTCGCGAACGTGCACGAGCTGCACGCGTACGCGCTCGCGACCGGGGCATCCTCAAGGACAGGGAGAGATATCAATGACGACTCGCACAGAGACACGCAAGCAAGAAGCACGGGAGCGCGCCAGAGCGCTCCATGCTTCGTTCGACGCTCGGATCGCTGCACAAGACGCTGACGATCCGCTCACAGACGATCACCACTTCAACCCGAAACACCCCGACTTCGACCCGAACTGTTTCTGCGGAGTCACCGGCGAGCGACCCGTTGCCCACGACGTGCTCAACGACACCAGCGGGGACGCTGCGACTGCGATGCCGCAGCGACGCGTCAACGGTGACAGACTCAAGACAGCGTCGTCGAAGAGCGTCGCCTATCTGGAGCAGCTACTCGAACAAGCGAAGCGCCGACTGAACGACCCGTCACTGATCGAGTTAGCGATCGCAGCGCTCAGCGCCAACAACCAGCGCGACGTCTCAGAGACGATCGACGAGCTGAAGCGTCAACTCAAGAAGGTCACGAGCGAGATGCGCTCGAACAAGTACCCCGGGCCGTGTCACACGTGCGGGCAGACAGTCGAAGCAGAAGCGGGAGTGTTATCGAAGACACACGGACGCTGGATCGTGCTACACGGCGCAGATCCCGAAGACTGCCCCGCCAAGACAGACACACCCGCTCCGCAGCAGCAACCAGACACGAGCGATCTCAGCGGGCGCAGAACACCAGAGCGCACCCTTGATCTCTCGTCGTTGCCGTCGGGACGCTACGCAGTGCCCGGAGGCGACACACGACTCAAGATCAGAGTCGACAACCTCAAGCTCGACAAGCCTCGGAACCCGCGCTGGGACAACTTCATCTTCGTGAAAGACGCCGCTGAGTACGGGCAAGCGAAGCGCTACGGGACACAGCGTCCCGGGCAGCTGTACGCGGGCGATGTGCAAGACGAACTTGAAGCGATCATGGACGACCCACAAGCAGCGCTCGCAGCATATGGACAATTAACTGGGCACTGCGGAGTCTGTGGCCGTAAGCTCGAAGACGAGACGAGCGTCGCCCTAGGCATCGGCCCAGTGTGCCGCTCGAAGCTCTCGTTCTAGGACAGGAGGAGACACTATGAAGATGACAGAGTATGTGATCGAGGGCGGGGCGTTCTTGACCCTCAACGAGATCGAACGAGCGAATATGCGTGCAGGTGGACACTGGTTCTCGCCCAACACGATCACGTTCTTCTCGTCCGAGTTCTACGACAAGGTCTTCGGCGGGCGCTGGTTCGTGCACTCGTCACAGTTCACGCCCTCAACCGGGGACCCAAACCCGAGGCGTTATCACATCGCACACGCGACAGCTGACGGCCATGTCGAGTCGCTTCCCGGGGACAAGTGGCCGACACTCGACTTCGATGATCTCGAAGCAGCTGAGAGCTTCTGCGAAGTACTCGAAGCAGGCACAGTCACGCTCGACCGTTTCGAGTACGACGAGCACGTGCGCTGCGAGCATTGTCCGACGTTCGCGTCGTGGCTTGTGATGGGTAACCCGTCGTGTTTCCAACACACAGGCCAGTTCCTCAACGACATCAAGGAACTGTGAGATGAGTCCTGATGTGTTCTGGGCGTGTCGCTCGTGCTGGCGTCGACACTCGGGTGTCGCTCCGACAACGTTCGACGGGGTGATGTTCCGTCCCGTTGGGTACGATCGGCACAAGCACGCGACGTGCAGGTTCTGTAAGGGCGATATGTGGGGCGATATGTTCCGATACGAGCCAGCTGTCTGCGTTGAGTGCGACGGAGCGGGCGAGATCTGGGACTCGTCGTTCTGTGGCGACCCTGAGCACTGCTCACCCAAGATCACGTGCTCAGCGTGCGACGGTTCTGGGTGGGCGGCGTGATGGTACGGCGTCCCAAAGTGAAGCGACTCACGACAGGCGCTCCCGTTTCTGAGATGCGTTGCAAGGCGATGGTTCAACGGCGTGGGGAACTATTCGAGGATCGTTGCTCTCGTGCTCGGCTGCGGGGCTCGGCGTTCTGTCAGCAGCACATCAGGATCGGAGGAAACGAATGAACCCGCAACCCACTCGCAAGATGGTTGACGAAGCGATCAAGTCCACCCGAGAACTGCAACGGCTACGAGACAGGGCGAGAACCGACGGTGACCACGAGTTCGCAGAGCAATTGACTCGGACTATTCGGCGTCGGCTTCAGATATTTGTGGCTGGTGGGCGATGAGTGACGAACAGACACGCCTACCTGAATTGTGGGTCAGTGCAAGCGATGGCGGATATCTTGTTGTCGTTGATGACTGTGACTACGGAAGAGTGTCGTTGGATACGGTCAAGCCGCTGAAGTATGAGCCTGTGCCGTGGTGCGAAACCCACGACGAGCCGATGCATCGGCGCACTGACCACAGGACATGTCGCCAGGGATGGGCTTCGGGTTGCAAGTTGCAGGACCCGCCGAAGGTGTGGAGAGAAACCGATGAGTGACGAACAGACACGCTGGGGAGATGTCGTGAAGACCATCCACTGCCTGTTCTCTCATTGCTTCTCGGGCTGGCATTCCAATTCGTGGTTCGACGGGGGTACTTGTCGCTGGTGTGGCGAGAACGAAAACGTTGACCCCAATCAGCTTTGCCTGTTTCGGAGGGAAGCATGAGTGACGAACAGACACGCTGCGAATGGGGGGGTTGCGAAAACGAAGCAACCCACGAACACGTACGCCCCGACGGAAGTAAGGCATATTGCGATCGTCACGTATGTCGCTTCTGTCAACCGCTCAAGCGCCCATAACCGACATTATGTACATGGGAGAAGATGACAAATGATCGAACTCCGCAAGCAGTGCAATCACGGCGAACTCTGGCCGCACTCAGCGACTGGCAGTAACCAGCACGAAGTCAGGTGGTGCCATCCACCTCAGCCCTCATCCTTGGAGGTTATCGAGTGGTTGAGACGACGCGGGCTTGCCCTGCCCATTGATTGGTGCAGCACTTGTGGCGTGTCGTGGAAGAACCACCAGTCGGGGGTTTACGAGTATCGCCAAAACGATTGCGTCCGCACCACCGCCTACATCGTTGAGGAGAAAACGTCCGCTGATGATGCGTTGTAACCGACATTATGTATATGGAAAGGACTGACAGGTGATTGAACAGATCGCCGCGCTGCTACACAACAGCCGCCCCAAATGTTACGAGGCCTTCGGCAACGAAGACGAGGGGTGCTACTGCGTGGTAAACGCCCGCAAGATTGTGGACCTGCTTGCTGGGGCACTGCTGGCCGAGCTGGACCAGCATGCCGCTGGTGAGAGATCGTAGAAAGGAACCCAATGAGACCCGGCTCGTGCTCTCGTAGCCAGACGCTGCGGGAGAGGCCCTGCTCGAAACAGACACAGGAAGGATCTCGGTCTTATCGGTACCGGTCACAGTCCCGGGAGCAGCTCTGAGTTCAACTCTCAGCACGAGCACTGCTAACGCTCAGTAACTATCCGCATACCCTTCGCACACACAAGATCGCGCGCTACGCTCAAGAAGCCATGCCCAAATCAACGTACACAGACGAGCAACGCGAAGAAGCGCTCCAGATGTACATCGAGCACGGCACCGCCCACACCTCAGACACACTCGGGATCCCGAAACGCACATTGCTCGACTGGGCCAAAGCAGCAGGCGTGACCGCACAAGCGAACGCAGAACAAACAGCCGACGCCCGCGCAGTGCAAGCAGAACGAGTCCAGGCAGCATGGGGAGACTTCAGAGAACAAGAAGCTCTAGGTGCAGGCTCCGCTGCTGCTCGACTCAGGAACGGCGTGATCGCAGCGTCAGCGAACAACGATGCTCAGCTGATCAGAGCACGTGCGATCGCTTACGGCATTATGATCGACAAGGCAGAGCTATTAAGCGGGCGAGCCACGAGCCGTATCGAGACGTGGGCAGAGTCAGAACTTGATCGTGAGATACGAGATCTCGTTGAGAAGATGGAGGACAGGATCTTGCAAGACGTCGCCGAGCAAGCAGCAGAGACAGTCGACGAGTCGTGAGCGACGTCGTCTGGAAGGGCTCTGAAGATCTGCGGGAGCTACTACGCCCAATCGATGATCTGATCCTGCTTCCAGGCAACCCGAGGGTCGGGAATATCCCCGAGCTGATGAAGTCTCTCGATAGGTTCGGGCAACGCAAGACGATCGGTGTCGATGAATACAGCGTGATCGTTGCTGGGAACCATACCGCTCAAGCAGCGCAGAGACTGGGCTGGACACATATCGCCTGCGCCGATCAGAGCGACCTCGAGACAGGCGAACAGCGGGCGTATGCACTCGCTGATAACCGTCTGTCAGACCTCGCGGAGTACGATGACGAGCTGCTGCTCGCTGCGTTAGTGGAGCAGCCTGACCTTACCGGGCTCGGGTACGTTCCGGAAGACTTGTCGGCGCTGTATGCAGAGGAAGAGGCTCGGGAGCTGCGCACCCGCGACGTCACCGCTGCTGACGACAGAGCGAAGAGAGTCGATCTGTATTACTCGGCGGGGAATATGCCGTTCCATAAGGGCGACCCTGAGACGACGTTCTCGCAGAACACTGTGCAGGTGATGTGCTGCCTCGCTATCCGCTCGGGCTGGGGCTACGGGACACGCAGCAGCGATCTGGCGTGTGGAGCGTGCGACATATACGAGTCGCACCGTCCCGGGTTCGTCGATAACCATTACGAAGCCTATGACCACAAGCGGCACGTCGCTGTCGTCAAGCACTGGGTGCCGAAGTACGCGACCGTGCGCGACATAATGTCGCAACGTCAATGCGACGACGCTGGGATCCCGTTCTATGAGCAGGGACAGATCCTGGAATGGGCAGCAGAACTGAACGAGTACGCCGAGAACGTGATCGTGATCCCGAAGACAGTCGACGGGCTCGACTCTATCCCGGAGCAGTACGTGCTCGGCTACAGCGTCCCGACGTCGTATGGCGGGACCCCGCTACCACTCGAAGCGTTCCAGGGGAGACGTGTGCACTTACTGGGCGGGTCCCCGTCGAAGCAGATCCGGTACTGGCAAGCGATGCCCGAAGAGGTCGTGTCGATGGATAACAACTACATACTCCTAACGTCGAAGTTCGGGAGTGTGTGGACTCACGACGGGTCGATGGTGTCACTCAGCGACTACGGGATCGGCGAGATCAATAACCCTCTATATGTGGCGCTGGCGATCAGTCTGGGCTCGATCGCTGCGTGGTTCAAGCGAGAGCCCGAAGAGTTCGACGTGGAGGTCGATGATGGAATACGGTGAGCTGACGCAACTCGGAAGCGGGAAGCAGCTCAGGACAGGACGTGACGCACTGGAGATCTTCTCAGGTGATGGAGCGTTCTCTGTGAGCTTCAAGGGCAAGGAACTGCAAGCGGTCTGCCCGATCACGCAACAGCCCGACGTGTACGAGTGGGAAATCTCGTATCACGCCGACGGGAAGTACGTCGAGTCGAAGAGCCTCAAGGCGTATCTCGGGAGCTGGCGCGATGTCGGGATCACGTGCGAGGAACTGACACGCCAGATCGCTGAAGACGTCGTGCGCGCTGCGCTGCCGTTCTCGATCAGCGTGAAGCTAACGCAGAACGTGCGCGGCGGGATGACGATCACAGCAGAGCACTTCGTCGAGATCCTCATGGAGGGCCGCGAAGGGCACCACGATTACGAAAGGACAGGACAATGACGAAGGCTGAACAGAAGAAGAAGCTCTTGTTACACGAACCCGGCGACGCTGCTGATTGGCAGGGCTGCCCCGACTTCTCGACGTGCGTGACGCTGCACCGGGGAGTGAAAGCGATCGAGATCCCGAAACCTGAGAGGCAGTACAGCAGCCGAGCTGTCGTGTTGCTGTCGGGCGGGATGGACTCGACCACGCTCGCGTACGATCTCGCAGCGCAAGGCTGGGCACTGACGCTCGTATCGGTCGATTACGGGCAGAAGCACAGAGAGAAGGAACTCGACGCAGCGCAACGATACGCCGCTTTCGGCGGCAGCGAGCACGTCGTTGTGTCGTACCCGGAACTGGGTGCACTGCTAGGGAGCGCTCTCACCAGCACCGACATCGATGTCCCTGACGGGCATTACACGGATGACTCGATGGCAGCGACCGTTGTCCCGAACCGGAACGCGATCTTGATCTCGTTAGCGTGGGGTATCGCTGTCAGCGTCGACGCGTCTCTCGTAGCGACCGCGGTTCACGCAGGCGACCACCCAATCTATCCCGACTGCCGCCCAGAGTTCATCGAAGCGCTTGGCGCTGCGCTCAAGCTCGGGACCGCAGGACTCGCCAAGGAATCGCTGACGCTCGCTGCTCCGTATGTCGAGATCTCGAAGACAGAGATCGCTCGCCGGGGTGACCATCTCGGCGTGAACTGGGCGAACACGTGGAGCTGCTACAAGGGCGGCGAACTCCACTGCGGTATGTGCGGCACGTGTGTCGAACGACACGAAGCCTTCACCGACGCAGGGCTCGAAGACCCGACCGATTATTACGCAACCGGGGAGATGTCGTGATGTACCAGATCGGGAAGTCGTTCAGGTTCTCAGCAGCGCATCATCTCCCGTCGTTGCCTGCGTCGCATAAGTGCCACGCCACTCATGGACACAACTACGAAGTGGAGCTTCACTTGCAAGCAGCGACACTCGACGAGCACGCCTTCGTCGTCGACTACGGGGCTCTGGCTGAGTTCAAGCAATGGCTCGCCAACGAACTCGACCACACAGACCTCAACAACCCGTACCACCCACGGCTACACCACCCACACGTCGCGTCGGAGCTTCAACAGCCGTCAGCCGAGGCTCTTGCTGCGCTCATCTACGACGTCATTGTCGCGAGCGACTGGGACTGGGCTGATTTCTTGTACGCGGTGACTGTGCGTGAGACAGAGAACACGTACGCGACGTTCAGGGCGTACTGATGAGAGTCAACGAGATCTTCGGTCCGACGCTGCAGGGCGAAGGCCCCTCGGCAGGGACCCAGGCTGCGTTCTTGCGGCTGGCGGGCTGCAACCTTGACTGTGTTTGGTGTGACACTGCATACGCGTGGGACTGGTCACGGTTCGATGTCGCTGAAGAGATGCACGCCATGGCTGTCGAAGACGTCAGAGATGCTCTACGCGAGATCGGAGCGCCGCTGGTCGTGATCACCGGCGGGGAGCCAATGCTCCAGCAGAGAGCCATCTCAGTGCTCTCTCGTGAGATGTCGTTCTCGTACATGATCGAGATCGAAACTAACGGCACGATCGCTCCGATCGATGACCTCTACGCCGAGGTGCACTTCAACGTGTCCCCGAAGCTCCGCAACTCAGGGATCGAGTACGGGCGCCGGATCAAGCCTCACGTCTTGCGTCAGCTCGGCCAGACCGAGTCCGCGATCTTGAAGCCGGTCGTTTCGTCGGTTGACGAACTCGACGAAGTCGCGCACTTGCAGGAACTGATGCAAGTCGAAGACGAGAACGTGTGGGTGATGCCACTTGGGACAACCCGGTACATGCTGCACGAACGCTCGACCGCGATCATCGACGCGGTGCTGACTCGTGGCTGGAACTTCACAGGCAGGCTGCATATCGAGCTGTGGGAGGGCGAACGTGGCCGTTGACAAGAAGCTCGTCGTCGAGGCTGTGAACTTGCTGCTCGCTGCGATCGGAGAAGACTACGCAAGGGAAGGGCTCGAAGACACACCGGCTCGTGTCGCACGGTTCTGGGCAGAGTTCATCGACTACGACCCAGGCAACGTCGACACGACCTTCGAGTCGATCACGACTGATCAGCTCGTCGCTGTCTCAGGCATCAGGGTCTGGTCACTGTGCGAACACCATCTGTTGCCGTTCTCAAGCGACATCACGATCGCTTACGTCTCAGCTGACAAGGTACTCGGACTCTCGAAACTCGCCCGGGTCGCGCACTTGCACGCCCACAAGCTCCAGCTCCAAGAACGACTCGTCGACGACGTCTTCAAAGAGGTGCAGCAACTCGCCGAGACAGTCGACGTCGCAGTGATCGCCGACGGTCGTCACTTGTGCATGGAGCTGCGAGGAATCAAGACACCCGCCACGATGCACACATCTCGGCTCGGTGGGTGCTTCAGAGCTGAGCCCGAAGCGCGTGCTGAGCTGTTCGCGATGGTGGGCAGACACGCGGCGGTGTGACCATGGAATCCGCGGCGAGTGTGATGCTTACGCACGCTCCACCGGAGTACAAGCAACGCGTTAAGCACAGACTGAAGTGGGCAACCAGCAAACACCACTACCAGATCGCGCCGCGGGGCGACTGGCTGGGCTGGATCATCCTTGCGGGACGTGGCTCAGGGAAGACACGCACCGGCGCTGAAGACTGCGTCGACTACATCTTGACCCACGCTCGGGCCCGGTACGCGATCGTGGCCCCGACCTACGCCGACGCACGCGACATCTGCATCGAGGGCGAGTCAGGCGTCAAGGCACAGCTCGAAGACTCCGGGATGATCGAAGACATCGACTTCACCTGGAACCGCTCGATCGGTGAACTCAAGATCACTTCCAACGACTCGTATGTCAGGATCTTCGGGAGCTTGAAACCGAACCGGCTCCGTGGCCCGCAATGGCACCGGGCCTGGCTCGAAGAACTAGCAGCCTGGGACGACGCCACTGCAGGTGACGATCTCAACACTTGCTATAACAACCTGATGCTCGGGCTCCGTCTCGGAGTCGACCCTCAGTACATCGTGACGACAACCCCGAAACCAGTGAAGCTGGTCCGTGAACTCGTCGCCCGAGACGACGTCGTGATCACCCGAGGCAGTTCGTACGACAACCTGAAGAACCTCGCCCCGAAGTACCACGAGATCATCGAGAAGTACGAAGGCACCCGCATCGGGCGGCAAGAGATCATGGGTGTGCTCCTCGAAGACGTCGAAGGTGCACTGTGGACTCAAGCCATCATCGACGATTCTCGGTGGCGACCCGAGTGGGGCGAGGTGCGGCTCCGTGAAGTGTACGTCGGTGCCGACCCTTCAGGTTCGGCGACAGCAGGAGAGACAGGGATCATCGCGGCCGGGTCGATCAAGGGCAAGTGTCCGTGTGGTGAACGGCAGACCCAGCAACACTATGCCGTGATCAGAGACTGCTCGAAGAAAGGCACCGCGATGGAACGAGCCAGAGCGATCGTGACCTGCTTCGATAACGCCGGGGCTGACAAGGTCGTCGGTGAGCGCAACTACGGCGGCGACAACGTCCAGGCGCTGGTCGCTGAAGCGACAGAAGGCTCCGACCGTGTCCCGTACGAGCACGTGAACGCCACCCGCGGGAAAGAGATCAGAGCCGAACCGGTGTCGTCCGCGTACGAGCAGTTCCGGGTGCATCACGTCGGCGAGTTCGTCAAGCTCGAAGAGCAACAGACAACGTGGGAACCCGACGCGGGCTGGTCACCGGACCGGCTCGACGCGCTCGTGTGGGCGATCACGAAACTGCAGCAACGGAAACGACGCAAAGCCCGCACAGGCAAGACCCAGGCACGTCTCCCGGAACGCATCGGGTAGACTGCTGCAAGGAGGGCAGGCATGGAGATCGCACTCAACGGACCGAGCACAGTGGTGATCTGTATCGGGGAAGAGTTCAAAGACCCAGGCGCTCACGCAGAGGACGACAACGGTGTCCCGCTCGAAGTCAGTGTCGCCGGGTTCGTCGAGTCGGCACACCAATCGACACACACCCTCGTGTACTCTGCCACAGACGACGCGGCCAACTTCGCTTGTGTCGCTCGGACTGTTGTCGTGACGAAGGACTGCTGATGGGATGCAACTGCAAAGGCAAAGGACGACGAGCCCAACCCGATGCTCGCAACGCAGCTCGACAAGCACGAGCCGCGGAACGCCGCGCCGCGTTCGACGCAGCACGCAAAGCGCTCGCTGAGGGCAAGACCCTCACAGTCACGATCGCTGAGAAGTCGTGACGCTCGACGCTGTCTCCCTCGTGGTGCTGGCGCTGGCAACCTACCGTGTCGCGCGCTTCGTCGTCGAGGACACACTCTTCGATAAGCCACGAGCCTGGGCGCTGACACACTGGCCCGGGAACGACACCGAGTTCACAGCCGAAGTCGTTGAACGACACGGGAACCGCTACTTCAACGAAGCAGACGTTGAACTGGTAAGCGTCCCGTCAGAGACAGAAGGCACCACGTGGGTCGCTGCCGAACCGACCATGCTCGGGAAATGGCTCGAATGTGTCTGGTGTGTCTCAGTGTGGGTCGCTGCAGCCATCGTCGTTATCGACCACCACTGGGCAGGGTCCGAGTGGGTCACAGTGCCGCTGGCGCTGTCAGCTGCCGCAGGATGGATTCATAGCCGCACCCTGTAACCTGAACAGGTAATCGGCCCATAGGACTGAGGACACGAAGATGCTGATCGGACGACGAGGAACCATCACCGCGGCGGCACGCCGGATCAAGTTCAGCAGATCCCGCAAGAAGAAGATCGAAGAGCAACCCTGGGAAGACCGAGCCTGGGAAGTGTACGACCGGCTCCCTGAAGTGCACTACGGCGTACAGATCCGCCGAGGCATCGCGGAACGCTTCGACTACTTCCCGGCACGCCGGACTGACCCGACCTCTGAACCGATCCGCGTCGGGCTCGAACTCGAAGACGAAGACGGCAACAAGATCTCCCCACCCGAGAGCGACTCGAAGATCGAGGACCTACTCGACGCTGAGGGCGGCACAGAGATGCTGCGCCGGGTCGTCACAGAACTCGTCGCTCACTTCGACATCGCCGGTCGTGCCTATCTCGTCGCGTTCATGGAAGACGACGAACGTACCTGGAAGGTGCTCTCCACTCAGGAGCTACGCAAGAAGACCAGCGACACCAAGACCTACGAACGGCTCGACGCTGACGGCAACGCCAGCGGTGAAGAGATCGATGACGAGAACGTGTTCGTGGTGTGGCGACCTCACCCCCGTAACGCCCGGAAACCCGACTCGCCGCTGCGGGCCTCGCTCGAAGTCGCTGAGCAGCTGATCCTGTTGAACCGTGAGATGCGAGCCCGGAGCTTGTCTCGTCTCTCTGCCGGGATTCTGGGTGTGCCCGACTCGATGGACTTCGAAGCAGACGACGAAGAAGACGAAGACGAGATCTTGACGTTCGAGCAGGAACTCACCGACCGGATGACCCGCCCGATCACCGACGCAGGGTCGGCGTCGAGTGTGGTGCCGTGGGTAGTGACAGGCGACGCTGAGGACCTCCCAGCGTTGCGGCATATCACCTTCGACCGGGACTGGGACGTCTCACGTGACGACCGTGAAGAACTGATCCGACGGTTGGCGAACGGAATGGATCTTCCCCCGGAGATCCTTCTGGGCTTGGCAGACGTCAACCACTGGACAGCGTGGCAAGTGAACGAGTCGGCTGTGACGCAGCACGTCGATCCAACAGTGCGGCTAATACTCGACAGCCTGACGACGGGCTGGTTCGTTCCCTTGCTCGCTGCCGCCAACATCGACACCGCAGGGATCGTGCTGTGGCGTGACCTCACCCCCGCCATTGTCCCGGCTGACCGTACTCAGCAACACTTCGAAGCTCTCGGCGCAGGGCTGATCGGGTTCGACGCAGCCCGGGAACATCTCGGATACGACAGCGACGAGAAACCCGACCTCGACGAACTCGAACTGATCGGCTGGCTCACCGGACGTGGCGACCCGTCAAAGGGTGGCCCGGTCGACATCGGGTCAGGCACCACCCGACGCGAACCACCCGAAGAAGAGGGACCACCCCAAGAGCAAACCCCACCCGAACAGGAAGCGACAGCAGCGGCTGCGGTCCCGCGACACGACGTGTCGCTCGATACGTTGTCGCAACTCGACCAGCTCGTGCTCGACTTCACGCTCACGACGTGCGAAGCCGCCCTCGACGCTGTGATCGCTCGGGCTGCTGCTCGGCTCCGGTCACAGGCACAAGGAAACAGCCAACTCAAGGCAGCGGTACGCGGGCTCGACAACCAGCAGCTCGGACAGTTCGCTCATAAGAGCCCGCACTTGTTCCAGTCCGATGAAGTCGTCAAGCGCGAGGACTTCGCTTCGGTGCTGACACGGATCAGGGCACGTTGGGCACGGACACGCACCGCGGCCCGCGAGTTCCTATCCGACCTCATCGAGCAACCCGTCGCCGCGTCACCTGACGAGCAACTCGACCTCGACCAAGGCATCGACTCGCTCGCCGGGGTGTTGTTCGCAGCTGCGATCGCTGCCCTGTTCACACCAGGCGGCGACCCTGACCCGGCAGACGTCGGCGAAGTACGCGACCTCAGGCTCCCAGTGTCAGAGATCCGGAACTCGATGTCGGTCGCTGGCGGTGGCGCGGCACGGTACGAACCAGGCGCAGCTTGGGAACTGATCGCCAACGGCAGACACACAACAGAGACACTGCAACGCTTCGGCGCTGCCCAGCTCACGTTCACGTGGAACTACGGCGACCCGGGCTCTCGTGTCACCAACTTCCTGCCGCACCGGCGACTCCACGGTGTGACATTCAGCGAATGGGACGACGAACGCCTTACAGTGACATCAGACGGCGCATGGACTGGCGTGTCGCATTACAGGCCCGGCGACCACCGCGGGTGCTTGTGCACATACACACGCAAGATCACTCTGGTGCGCTGACCGATGCCGCTCGAACGTTGCACCAAGAACGGGCAACGAGGCTGGCGGTGGGGACCGAGCGGCAAGTGCTACATCGGGCCTGGAGCGAAAGCCAAAGCACAGAAGCAGGGCCGGGCGATCAAGGCAGAATCTGAGCCGTCTGCGATACCATCTGTGGTGGAACGAAGCCACCAGGAGGACATCATGCTCGACGCATATGGACGGATCTCACAGCTGCAGAACGAAGACGACAGCGACGCTGGAGTGAAATACCGCACCCTGCTTGTGCCCGAAGGGGTCGAGACGTCCGACCTGCGCTTCATCGAAGACGGCGCTTTGACGTGGCGCACCGAGCAACCGATCCACGTGATGTGGAGCGACTCAGAATCGGACGCCCATGGCGACGCTTCACTCGTCGGCACCTTCGTCAACGTCCATAAGGAGATCATCGACGGGGTGACCTGGATCGTCGCCGATGACATCGACTGGGACCTCCACGACGACAACCCGGCAGCTGCTCGCGCTAAGCGACTCGTCGACGAGAACAGACTCAACGGCGTGTCGGTACATATGAGCGAGATGGACGCCGATCTCGACTGTCCCGAAGACGAGACCCAGTCGTGTCGTCTCGTCGTTCACAAGGGCGAAGTGGCATCAGGCACCATCGTCGCCATCCCCGCGTTCGAAGAAGCGATCATCGAGCCTGTCGCTGCCTCAGGGGTCGATCTGTTCGCCCCGCCGCGGGACTGGTTCGACGACCCGCAACTCGAAGAACTGACGTTCCTGACGATCACAGACGACGGGCAGATCTTCGGCCATATGACCCCCGCTGAGGGTTCGTGCCATCTCGGGTTCCCCGACCAGTGTGTGCAACCTCCGCACGTCACCGGCGAAGTCGATTATGAAGAGTTCCACAGCCACGCCCGAGTGATGACAGAAGACGGTGGCACCATCCCGACCGGTGTGCTCACCTTCCACGGCGGTCATGCCGGGCTCGAACTCTCCGCAGAGGACGCAGTCAAGTTGTACGACTCGACATCGACTGTCGGCGGCTACGTCCGGGTGGGCGAAGACGAGTTCGGGACGTGGGTCGCCGGGGCGCTCGCCCCCGACCTGCTACCCAAAGATATCGAGACGCTGCGCCGGTTGTCGCTGTCGGGAGACTGGCGACCCAGAGGATCGAAGTATGTGCTGGCCGCTGCCCACTGTGTACCGGTGCCCGGGTTCTCGATCAGGGCACGAGTAGCGTCAGGGGTCGGGACGTTCATCACGGTCGGTCCCCGCCCACCGCAAGTCACCGAGTCTGATCTGGCGCTGGTGGCGTCAGCGATGCAAGCGACCGCTGAACGGCTGCACGCCATCGAGCTGTACCTCACCAGGGACGCTCGCCGAGCCGCACTTGAGCAGGCACTGAGCGTCTTCGAAGACTAAACTCGTCAGTAGTCG
>Ga0208794_1000915_pt1 | contig 15619 bp, 10 predicted proteins | sample 32_taG_FD_184106 | JGI IMG/M metagenome (GOLD analysis project Ga0208794, IMG submission 184106) | Marine viral communities from the Gulf of Mexico - 32_GoM_OMZ_CsCl metaG (SPAdes) (version 2) | ecosystem: Environmental > Aquatic > Marine > Oceanic | place: Atlantic Ocean: Gulf of Mexico... | reverse complement strand
CGCGGCTGGCAACGGGCATTGGCCGGTCTTTCTCGAGAGCGCCGTGCTGACGCTGCTGACCGGGATGCTGATGGCGCTGTCGTGCCATAACGGCGTGAAGCCCAAGCTGTCTCTGCGACAGACCTTCCTGCTGACCTCCTCTGTCTGGATCGCGCTGCCGGCTTTCGGCGCGCTGCCCTTCGTGCTCGGCGCCACCGACTCGAGCTTCACCGACGCCTTCTTTGAGGCGATGTCGGGCATCACCACCACCGGGGCGACGGTGCTGACCGGGCTCGAGGAACTGCCGCGCGGCCTGCTGCTGTGGCGCGGCATCCTGCAGTGGTTGGGCGGCATCGGCATCATCGTCGTCGCGATGGTGTTCCTGCCCGAGCTCAAGGTCGGCGGCATGCAGGTGTTTCGCTCGGAGGCGTTCGAGACGATGGGCAAAATCCTGCCCCGCGCCGCCGAGATCGCTGCCGGCATCGCGGTGATCTATGTCGGGATGACCTTGGCCTGTGCGCTGGCCTACATCGCCACCGGGATGGAGCCATTCGATGCGATGGTGCACGCAATGACCACGCTCTCCACCGGCGGGTTCGCGAATACCGACGCCTCCTTCGGGGCCTATGGGGCGGGGCCGCACTATGTCGGCACCCTGTTCATGTTCCTGTCGGCGCTGCCCTATGTCCGTTACGTGCAGTTCGCCGCCGGTCAGCCCCGGCCGCTGCTGCGCGACAGTCAGGTGCGGGACTTCTTCCTGACCATCATGGTCTGCGTGCTGCTGATCGCGCTGTCGCTGGCCAATTACAGCCACGGCTTCACCGAGATCGCGTTCCGCGAGTCGCTATTCAACGTGGTCTCGATCATGTCCGGCACCGGCTATGCCAGCGCCGACTACATGACTTGGGGGCCGTTCCCGGTGGCGATGTTCTTCTTCATCGGGCTGATCGGCGGCTGCGCCGGCTCGACGGCCTGCTCGGTCAAGATCTTCCGCTACCAGATCCTCTTCGCCTCGATCGCCGCGCAGATCCGCAAGATCCATCAGCCGCATGGCGTCTTCACCCCGCGCTATGACGGGCGGCCGGTGCCGCCGGACGTGCTGTCCTCGGTGATGAGCTTCTTCGTGGTCTTCGTGGTGTCGATCGGCATCACCTCGGTGCTGCTTTCGCTCGCCGGTCTCGACTTCATCACCAGCGTTTCCGGCGCGGCGACGGCGATCGCCAATGTGGGCCCGGGCCTCGGCCCGATCATCGGCCCCGCGGGCAATTTCCAGCCGCTTCCGGATCCTGCCAAGTGGACGCTGACGCTGGCGATGTTCGTGGGACGGCTCGAACTGCTGGTCGTGCTGGTCGTCGTCACCCGCGAGTTCTGGCGGCCATGAGCGGGGCTGGGGCAGGGACGCCGCCGAGCGCGGGGGAAGACCGGCGGCCGCTGGGCGCGCGGATCGCGCAGGCGCTGGCGGCGCGCGGCGCCGAGGTGCTGTTCGGGATCCCCGGCGTTCACAACCAGGAACTCTATCGCGGCATCGAAGAGGCTGGACTGCGCCATGTGCTGGCGCGGCATGAGCAGGGCGCGGGCTTCATGGCCGATGGCTATGCGCGCGCCACCGGACGGCCCGGCATCGCCTGCGTGATCACCGGGCCGGGGCTGTGCAACCTGATGACGCCGCTGGGCCAGAGCTGGTCCGACAGCGTCGCGATACTGGCGCTGTCCTCCTGCCTGCCCAATGGGGGTCCACCCGATTACCGGCTGCACGAGATGCGCGACCAGCGGGGCGCGGCAGCCGCCGTCACCGCCTGGTCCGAGGAAGCACGCGACGCCGAACACGCCTATGGCCTGCTCGACCGGGCCTTCGCAGGTTTCGCCGCGCGGCGGCCGCGTCCGGTGCATCTGCAGCTGCCGATACCGCTGCTCGAGGCGATGGCGCCGCCACCGCCGCCGCCATCCCGGCCGCAACCGCCCGGGCCGCCCGATGCCGGGCTGGTTTCCCGCGCGGCACGCATCCTGGGGGAGGCACGCCGTCCGCTGCTGATCCTGGGCGGCGGCGCGCGCCAGGCGGCGCCGCAGGCGCGGGCGCTGGCCAAGCGGCTTGGCGCGGCCAGCTTCACCACCATCGCCGGACGCGGGGTGATCGCTCCGGGCGATCCGCTGCACTACGGCTGCTTCCTCGGCCGCCCCGACAGCGCGCGCGAGATCGCGCGTGCAGATGCGGTGCTGGTCGCGGGCTGCACCCTGTCCGAGACCGATCTGTGGCGCGCCGAATGCGGTTTCGACCCGGCGGCGCGGGTGATCCGGCTCGACATCGATCCCGCGATCCTCGCGGCCGACCGCCGTTCAGAGTTGCGGCTGACCGGCGACGCCGCGGCGGGGCTGGGGGCAATGACGGCGGTGCTGGGGGCTGGCGCGCCGCATGGCGACTGGTCGCCGGAGCGGATCGACGCCGCGCGCCGCCGCTGGTTCGCGCAGATCGACGTCGAACGGCCCGGCCTGCTGGCGGTGATCGATGCGCTGCGCGCGGGGCTGCCCTCCGACGCGATGGTCTTCTCCGATATGACGCAGATCGCCTATGCGGCGGTCGAGACATGGCCCGCTGCCGAGTCGGGGCTGTGGCACCACCCTTCTGGCTTCGGCACGCTGGGCTATGCGCTGCCCGCCGCGATCGGTGCAAAGATCGGGCGACCGGACGCCCCGGTGGTGGCGCTCGCCGGCGATCACGGGCTGCAATACACGATCTCCGAACTGGGCACGGCGGTCGAGCTGGGCCTGCCGCTGCCGCTGCTGGTCTGGGACAACGCGGCGCTGGGCGAGATCGAGGACAGCATGCGCGCGGCGCAGATCGCGCCCTTCGCCACCCGGGCCCGCAACCCCGACTTCGCGGCGCTGGCCCGCGCGTGGGGCGCGCGTGCCGAGACGCCCGACAGCCTCGATGCGATCGGACCCGCGTTGGAGCGGGCGCTGGCCGCGGACGGGCCAACGCTGATCCGGCTTACCCCCGAGCTGATCTGAGTCTTAGTCCCAGCAGCTGACCAGCGCGGTGATTTCGCCGGCGCGACGGGCCACCGCCTGCACCGTCTGGTCGTCGCGCGCCTCGCTGCGCTGCGCCGTGATGCCTTGCGCCTCGAGCGCCGCGATCAGCGTCTCGGCGTCGAGCGCCAGCGCCACGCCTTCGGGCAATACCCGGTCGGCCTGCCGGTCGCCAGGCAGCGTCAGCCCCAGCACCGCGCCGCCCATGTCGAGCACCGGGCCACCGGCATCGCCGGGCTGGACGCGCATGTCGAGCCGTCGCAGATCCGCCTCGCCGCCGGGGCCGCGCGTGTCCGCCAGCCACCCGAAGGTGGCCGCGGCGCGCGGTAGCGCACCGCCATAGGGGAAGCCCGCAACCGCCACCTTGTCGCCGATCCGCGGCGCGCCGGTGCGGAAGCTGGCGACGTCGCGCGGCGCAAGCTTCCCGGCCGGGGCCAGCAGCGCGAGCCCGGTGGCCTCGTCCTCCAGCAGAACGGTGGCGCCCGACTGCCCGTCGATCGACAGCTCGCCGCAGCCCTCGACGGTGGCGGCCGCCGTCGCGACGTGCCCCTGCGCATCCACAAAAATGCCTGCTGCCTCGCGCAACGGCCTGCGAACGCGGAGCCCGGCGACCAGATTGACGGAGGGGGCGTCATCGGCGGGCAGGACGGCGGGCTCCAGCGCTCCGGGCAGGGCGCGGAAGCTCGCCGCCATCTCGGCCTGCACCCGGCCGCGCCGGCCCTCGTCGCCAGCCGGCCAGATCAGGGCGAAACCCTTGATTGCGCCGTCGATCAGCGTTGCCTCGACATGGGCGACACGGCTGTCATCGGAGCCCTCGATGACGAAGCTGCGGGATTCGAGGCCGCGCGGCCCTTCGGTCGGCACGATCTCGAGCGTCTGGATGATCTCGTAGAGCCCGGCCAGCCGCCGCGAGTCCCCCGGCTGCGAGATCAGCAACACCCGCGCCGCGACGTCACCCTTGGCGTCGTAATGCACGAAGGGCGGCGCGACGTCGCCGCGTCCGACCAGGGCGGTCGGCATCACCATCTCGATCCCGGCCTCTTCATCGCGCACCGCCTCGAGGCCGAGCCCTTCGAGCACCGCGTCATAGGCGCCGAGGAGGGCCGCCCGCTGCGAGCTGGTCAGCACGCCGGTCGCCTCGAAGCCGTTCCGCTGCTGCCAATCGGCCATGGCCGAACGGGTGCCGGCCCCGAAGGCGCCGTCGATCGCCGCGTCGTAGACACCGGCCCAGCGCAGCGCCGTCTGAAGCCGCTCGCGCGCCGCCTGATCGAGCGCGGCCTCGGCGGCGCGGGCTTGGGCCAGCGTCTCGCGCGGAGGCTCTGACGTCTCCTCGGCAATTTCCGGCGCTGGCTGCGCGGCCTGTTGTGGGGCGGGTGAGGTGGCTGTTCCTGCACCCGGCGCATCGCCGCGCGCGCCCACCGGCCAGAACCGGCTGCGATACTGCCCGCCATCGGCGATGAAGGCATCACCGGGAATGGCGCCGCTCGACTTGAGCTCCTCGAGCAGGCGCCGCGCCTCGCTCGGGTCATAGGGGCCGAGCGCGATGCCGTACCAGCCCGAGCCGAGCGCGTAGCCCGACACGGCGTCGAAGCGCCCGGCATAGGCACGGGCGCGAGCCTGCGCCTGGTTCAGGGTCGGGCGCGCCTCGACCTGCAGCCAGACGCCGCCGTCCTGGGCCCAGCCGGCGCCGCTGAAGAAGCCGGAGGCGAGCAGGGCTGCAAGCAGTCGTTTCATGTGAATCGCGCGTCCCGTGGTTCTGGATGTGGCGGGAGAGCATAGCATCCCCACCGCCGGGGGCCACGCCGAACCGGCCGCCTCGGCCCGGCCTGTTGCGCCGCCGCCCCATGATTGACCGTCACGGCGGCGCGCCGTAAGCAGGCCCGCGATCCGCCAACCCGCGAGAGGCCCCATGACCGACGCTCCCCGTTCCTTCCAGGAGATCATCCTGCGGCTGCAGTCCTACTGGGCCTCCAAGGGCTGTGCCGTGCTGCAGCCCTACGACATGGAGGTCGGCGCCGGCACCTTCCACCCGGCGACGACGCTGCGGGCGCTGGGCTCCAACCCCTGGGCCGCGGCCTATGTGCAGCCCTCGCGCCGCCCCACGGACGGGCGCTACGGCGAGAACCCGAACCGGTTGCAGCACTACTACCAGTACCAGGTCATCATCAAACCCTCGCCGCCGGACCTGCAGGCGCTCTATCTCGGCTCGCTCGACGCGATCGGCATCGACACCTCGCTGCACGATATCCGTTTCGTCGAGGATGACTGGGAAAGCCCGACGCTGGGGGCCTGGGGGCTGGGCTGGGAGGTCTGGTGCGACGGCATGGAAGTGTCGCAGTTCACCTATTTCCAGCAGGTCGGCGGGCATGACTGCCGCCCCGTCTCGGGCGAGCTGACCTATGGTCTTGAGCGCCTGGCGATGTACGTGCTCGGCGTTGACCACGTCATGGATATGCCTTTCAACGACCCCGACGCGCCGATCGCGCTGAAATACGGCGACGTGTTCCGCCAGACCGAAGAGGAATATTCGCGCCACAACTTCGACACCGCGACCACCGAGATGCTGCTGCGGCATTTCGAGGATGCCGAGGCCGAATGCGCGAAGATCCTCGCGGCCCCGGCCGAGGACCCGCGCAGCGGCAAGCGCATCGTCATGGCGCATCCCGCCTATGACCAGGCGATCAAGGCGTCGCATCTGTTCAACCTGCTCGATGCGCGCGGCGTGATCTCGGTGACCGAGCGGCAGGCCTATATCGGCCGCGTGCGCGCGCTGGCCAAAGCCTGCGCCGACGCCTTCATCACCACCCGCGCCGGTGGGGCCGAGGCGTGATCACCCGCATCGTCATCTCGGCGCTGCTGGCCTTCGCGCTGCTGTCTGGCGTGCTGATGTGGTACCTGCAGGTTTATGCCTATTACGAGGAACTGACCCCTGCGCAGGTCGGCGAGGTCGTGGTACTCGACGACCGGGCGGCGCCGATCCCGGTCGCGGTGAGCGAACTGCGGGCCATCGATGCCGACAGCTCGCCCATCCGCTTTCGCGCCTGCATGACCGTCGAGGATGTCACGCCTTTCGAGCACGCCGTGGAGCATGAACGCGCCGAGCCGCTGGTTGCGCCCGGCTGGTTCGACTGCTTCGACGCGCGCGAGGTGGGCGAGGCGCTCGAGAGCGGGCAGGCCAAGGCCTATGTCTGGAAGCTCAACGAGCCCTACGGCATCGACCGCGTGCTGGCCGTGATGCCCGACGGGCGCGGCCTCGCCTGGAACCAGATCAACGCCTGCGGCGAGATCGTCTTTGACGGCGATCCGGTGCCGCCGGGCTGTCCGACCCCACCCGAAGGGACCAATTGATGCCCGACCTGCTGATCGAACTGTTTTCCGAGGAAATCCCCGCCCGCATGCAGGCGCGTGCCGCGGAGGACCTCAAGCGCATGGTGACCGACGGGCTGGTCGAAGCCGGTCTCACCTATGCTTCCGCCGGGGCCTTCCACACGCCGCGCCGCCTCGCGCTGTCGGTGGAGGGGCTCTCCGAGGCCAGCCGCGACACCGTCGAGGAGCGCAAGGGCCCGCGCACCGATGCGCCCGAAAAGGCGCTCGAAGGCTTCCTGCGCTCGACCGGGCTGACACGAGAGCAGCTCGAGATCCGCGACGAGAAGAAGGGCCAGGCCTATTTCGCGCGGATCACCCACAAGGGGCGGCCCGCCGAGGCGATCGTCGCCGAGGTGCTCGAGGGCGCGATCCGCGATTTCCCCTGGCCCAAATCCATGCGCTGGGGCGCGGGCGACCTGCGCTGGGTGCGGCCGTTGCACTCGATCCTGTGCATCCTGTCGGACGAGCAGGGCGCACGCGTCGTGCCGATGGGCGTCGGCGGCATCGAGGCGGGCGCGCAGACGCGCGGTCACCGCTTCATGGGGCCTGACGCCTTCACTGTCACGGGCTTCGAAGATTACGAGGCGAAGCTCAAGCGTGCCAACGTGGTGCTGCGCGCCGAGGAGCGGGCCGAGACGATCTGGTCCGAAGCCTCGTCGCAGGCCTTTGCACAGGGCCTCGAACTGGTCGAGGATCGCGGCCTGCTCGACGAGGTGGCCGGGCTCGTGGAATGGCCCGTGGTGCTGATGGGAGAGATCGGCGAGGATTTCCTCGACCTGCCGCCCGAGGTGCTGCAGACCTCGATGAAGGAGCACCAGAAGTTCTTCTCGGTGCGTGATCCGAAATCCGGCAAGATCACCCGCTTCGTCACCGTCGCCAACATCGAGACCCGCGATCACGGCGCGACGATCCTCGCCGGCAATGGCAAGGTGCTCGCCGCACGGCTCTCGGATGCCAAGTTCTTCTGGGAGAACGACCTGCGCGTGGTCCGCGAGCAGGGGCTCGAAGGCATGGCAGCGGGGCTCTCCAACGTCACCTTCCACAACAAGCTCGGCAGCCAGTCCGACCGCATCGCCCGCATCGCGGCGCTGGCGCGCGCGATCGCGCCGCAGGTCTCGGCCGATGCCGATGATGCCGAACGCGCGGCCAAGGTCGCCAAGGCCGACCTGCGCTCCGAGATGGTGGGCGAATTCCCCGAGCTTCAGGGCTTGATGGGGCGCTACTACGCGGACGCCCAGGGTCTCAGCCCGGAAATCGCCGCCGCCGTGCAGGAACATTACCAGCCGCTCGGCCCCTCGGACGCGGTGCCGTCCGCGCCGATCTCGGTCGCCGTGGCGCTCGCCGACAAGCTTGACACGCTGGCGGGGTTCTGGGCGATCGACGAGAAGCCCACCGGCTCCAAGGACCCGTTCGCGTTGCGCCGCGCCGCGCTGGGCGTGATCCGTCTCATCCTGTCGAACGGGTTGCGGCTGCAGCTGCGCGAATTGATCGGCAAGGCGGATGCGCGCGCCGATGCGGACGACCTGCTCTCCTTCTTCCATGACCGGCTCAAGGTCCACCTGCGCGCCGAGGGCATTCCGCACGACGTCATCGACGCCTGCATCGCCATGCCCGGCAATGATGATCTCGCGCTGCTGGTCGCGCGGGCCGAGGCGCTAGCCGCCTTCCTCAAGACCGAGGATGGCGAGAACCTCGTGCAGGGCTTCAAGCGCGCCAACAACATCCTGACGCAGGCCGAGGCGCGCGACGGGGTGGAGTATTCCTACGGTGCCGACGCGAAATTCGCCGAGGATCCGGAAGAAAAGGCGCTCTTCGCCGCGCTCGACGCCGCCCAGCCGAAGATCGACGGGGCGATGGCCGCCGAAGATTTCGGCGCGGCGATGGCGGCGATGGCGGGTCTGCGGGCTCCGATCGACGCCTTCTTCGAGGCGGTGCAGGTCAACAGCGAGAACCAGGTGCTGCGGCGCAACCGGCTCAACCTGCTGTCGCGGATTCGCGGCATCTGCGGTGCCGTCGCCGACCTGTCGAAGATCGAAGGCTGAGATCGATACGAAGGCCGTGCTTGGCGGATCGCCCGGCACGGCCTATCTTGCGGTCCAAAGGAGTGCCGCAGTGCAGCAATTTCCGCGCGACCCAAAGATCCTGCTGATCACCGACGAGGCCGACATGTCGGCCGCGCGTCATGGCGGCCGGGCGAAATGCCTGCAGCGGCTGGTGCGGATGGGGCTCCCGGTGCCGACCACCGTGGCGCTGTCCTTCTCCTGCGTGCACGGCATCGCGAATGGCCGCATGCCCGACATGGACGAGATCATGCGCCATTTCGGCGAGTCTCCTCTCCTGTCGGTGCGCCCGTCGAGCCAGGATCCCGATTGGGGGGGACCCGGCGCGATCCTCAACATCGGCATGACCGATCACAGCCATGCCCGGCTGTGCGAGGAGATCGGCGAGGAAGCGGCGACCTCGCTCTACATGCGCTTCATCCAGTCCTGGGCGGTGCATGTGGCGCGGCTCGATCCGGACAGCTTCGACATTTCCGGCCCGCCGGGGCCGGAGACCCTGCGCAGCCTGCTCTCGGCCTATGAGGCCGAGGCCGACGAGCCCTTCCCACAGGACCCGGGCGTGCAGCTTTGCGAGGTGCTCCGCTCCATGGCCCGCGCCTGGGAGGGGACGACCGCGCGGCTGCTGCGCCAGGCAAAGGGCGCGCCCGCCGATGCGGGGCTGGGGCTCGTGGTCCAGCAGATGGCGCTCGGCGTCGGCCAGGGCGAATGCGGCTCTGGGGTGATCCAGTTCGTCGACAGCCAGACCGGAAAGCCGCAGGTGACCGGCCGCTATCTCAGCCAGAGCCAGGGGCGCGACGCGCTCAAGGCCGGGGCAGGGGCGATCTATCTTACCCGCGACGATCGCGGCCCCTCCTTCGAGGATCTCTGCCCCGACGCCTTCGCGCGGCTCCTGCGGATGGGAGATCTGTGCCGCGAACGCCTGCGCGAGGAAATGCAGATCGAGTTCACCCTACAGGAGGGCAAGCTGCACGTGCTCGACGCCGTGCGGGTGCAACGCTCCTCCCGGGCCTCGGTGCGCATTGCCGTGGCGCTGGCCGAAGATGGGATGATCCCGCGCGAAGAGGCGGTGCTCCGGGTCGAGCCGCAGGCGCTGTCCGAGCTGCTTCATCGCCATGTCGATCCTTCGGCACCGCGTGATCTCGTGGTGTCGGGCATCGCCGCCTCGCCCGGCGCCGCCACGGGCCGGATCGTGTTCTCGGCCAACGCGGCGCAGGCTTCGGCGGCACGCGGCGAGCCCTGCATCCTGGTGCGGCGCGAGACCACGCCTGAGGACATCCGTGGCATGCACGCGGCCGAAGGCGTGCTGACGATCCGCGGCGGCATCACCAGCCACGCGGCGGTGATCGGCCGCGGCCTCGGCCTGCCCTGCGTGGTGGGGGCCTCCGACCTGACCATCGACCGCAAGAAGCGGCAGATCGTGGCGCCCGGCGGACGTCGGCTGTCGGAGGGCGAGATCATCACCCTCGACGGTACCTCTGGCGAGGTGCTGGCCGGGGAGCCCGCGATGTTCGAGGCGGTGCTCGACGGCGCCTTCCGGACGCTACTCGATTGGGCTGACGATTTCCGCGACATCGGCGTGCGCGCCAATGCCGACACCCCTGCCGACGCGCAGACCGCGCGCAACTTCCAGGCCCAGGGCATCGGGCTGTGCCGGACCGAGCACATGTTCTTCGAGGAGGGGCGCATCGGCATGATGCGCGAGATGATCTTCGCCAAGGACGAAGGCGCGCGTCGCGCCGTGCTGGAGCGTCTGCTGCCGATGCAGCGCGCTGATTTCGCGAGGCTGTTCGAGATCATGCAGGGCCAACCGGTCTGCATCCGGCTGTTCGACCCGCCGCTGCACGAGTTCCTGCCCTCGGATCGCGCTGGCATGCGGGACCTGGCCGACGGCCTCGCCGTGTCGCTGTCGGATGTCGAGGCGCGGGTCACGGCCCTGACAGAATACAACCCGATGCTGGGCATGCGGGGCGTGCGTCTCGGGATCACCGTGCCCGAGATCTATGAAATGCAGGCGCGCGCCATTTTCGAGGCGACGGTGCAGGCCAGCCGCGACGGCGATCCGGTGGTGCCCGAAGTGATGATCCCGCTCGTTTCGGCGATGCGAGAGGTCGAACTGGTCAAGGCCCGCATCGATGCGATCGCGGCGCAGGTCCGCACCCATTCAGGGGTGGAGTTCGACTATCGCCTCGGCGTCATGGTGGAGACACCGCGTGCCGCGCTGCGTGCCGCCGACATCGCCCAGCATGCGGCGTTCCTGTCCTTCGGCACCAATGACCTCACCCAGATGACTTACGGGCTGTCGCGCGATGACGCGGGTCGTTTCATGTCGATCTACGTCAAGAACGGTGTCTATGAAGAGGACCCGTTCCACAGCCTCGACCTCGAAGGCGTGGGCGAGTTGCTGAAGATCGGCGCGGAGCGCGGGCGGGCCGGACGGCCCGATGTGACGCTGTCGATCTGCGGCGAGCATGGCGGATCACGCTCGGCGATCGAGTTCTGTCGCAAGCAGGGCTTTGATTACGTGTCCTGTTCGCCGTTCCGCGTGCCTGTCGCGCGGCTCGGCGCGGCGCAGCTTGCGCTGCGCGACAGGGAGGCCAAGCCCAATACATGACCTTGGGGCATGGCAGGAATACCACCAACGTATACCGATTTTCTGGAAATGGCGATTTTCTGCTTGCAACTGTGGCATAGAATCGCCGGTTCCATACCGATTGCCTGACCCGAAGGTAGACACTTCGGAAGCGATCCCATACCTCCCCACTGCCAGCGCGGGGCCGACCGCGAGGAACCGGGGATACTGCAATGAAGCGATTGAACTTTCTGCGCCTGCCGATGTTCGGCGCGATGGCTTGTCTTGCGGCGGTTGCGGCCGCAGCACCAGCCACCGCCAGCGGGGAAGCCCCCGCAGCGGCGCGAATCTCGAAGATCTCCGCCCCGGCGGCGGATACCCGGCTCTCTCTGCTTCTGGGCCAACAACGCGACGACGTGGAAATTGTTCCCGCCGTTGCGACGACCGAGGTGGAGCCGCTGCCGGCCGCCGCGGAGCGCGGGCTGAGCATCGCTTCGGGCAGCAGCCAGGATTACGACGTGCTTCTCGCCTCGCTGCCGCAGGCCAAGGGCGACGCGCAGTGGGAATGCCTGACCGAGGCGCTGTACTTCGAGGCCCGCGGCGAGAGCGTGAAGGGCCAGTTCGCTGTGGCCGAGGTGATCCTCAACCGCGTCGACAGCCCCGACTACCCCGATGACATCTGCGGCGTGGTCAACCAAGGCACCGGTCGCAAATATGCCTGCCAGTTCTCTTATACCTGCGATGGTATTCCCGACACCGTCAACGATCGGCGCTCCTGGACCAAGCTGGGCCGGATCGCTGCGATCATGATGGATGACGGCCCGCGCGAGCTGACCGCCGGGGCGACGCATTACCACACCACCGCGGTTAACCCCTCCTGGTCGAAGCGGATTCCGCGCACCGCCGCGATTGGCGCCCATCTGTTCTATCGCGAAGCGACGCGTACCGCGTCGAACTGATCGACGCGGTAACGCGCCGGGTGCTTGCCGGGCGGGCGGAGGGCGGTTAGATGCCCCATGCCCGCAAGCCCGGAGGGGCCCGATGACCGACGAGACCCGCCACGCCTTTGCCCATCCGCAGGCCCGTGCCGCCGCCACGCCCCACGGCGACAGCCCCCGCGATCGCATCCTGCTCGAGGATCACGTGGTCGAGGTCGAGATCGGTGCGTTCCGGGCCGAACGTGGCGCGACCCAGCGCCTTGCCTTCGACATCGTGGCCGAACTGGCCCCCGCGCCGCCCGCCGGGGACGATGTCGACCGCATCCTCTCCTATGACCGGCTGACCGAAGCGGTGGCCGACGCGCTCGCGACCGAGCGGCTCGACCTGCTGGAAACACTCGCGGAGCGCATTGCCGACCGCATTCTCGCGGAGCCGCAGGCCGAACGCGTCTTCGTGCGGATCCGCAAGCTCGATCGCGGCCCCGGCGCGCTGGGGGTGGAGATCGTGCGCGCGGGACCGAGCAGCCTCGCCCCCTCGGCCGCGCCGCGCCCGGTGCTGGCGCTGATCTCGGTCGACGCCGCCGCCCGGCCCGAAAGCTGGCGCGCGGAACTGCTGGCCATGCCGGACCCGCTCATCCTGTGTGTCGAGGCCGGATCGGTGGCTGGCGACGTCGCGGATCCCGCGGCGCGCGACCGGATCGAGCTTCTGGCTCATGACCAGGCCGCCTGGCGGCTGGCGCCGGCGCTGCCCGAGGTGGAAGTCCGAGACAATCGCACCGAGATCGACTGGGCCCAGCGCCGCGGGGCGCCGACCCTCTGGGCGCCCGCGAGGATGGCCGTTTCGGCGGTGTCGGGGCCCCGAGGCACACGCGGCGTCGATCTGGCACTGTGGCTGGCCGATGCGCTCGATGCTTCCGAGATCGTACTGGTCGGGGCCGACGCCCCGGAGACCGCCTGCCCGCTGCGACGACTGGAGATCGGGACGTGAGACCGGTCGTCCCGCTGCCGCTCTGGCCGCTGGGCGAGGCGCGCGCCACCCCACTCGCGGGGGTGGAGGGGCTGCGGTTCGCCGAGGCGCTCGATGCGACCGGGCGGATCGTCCTCGCTGACAGCCTTGATCCGGATCTGCGCGAACGTCTGGGCCGGACGCGCGCTCCCATCGCCGGGCTGTCGCTCGATCGTCCGCGGCTGATGGGCATTCTCAACGTCACGCCGGACAGTTTCTCGGATGGTGGAGATCATGCCGATCGCGCCGCGGCCGTGGCGCATGCGCAGGCGCTGCTGGCCGAGGGTGCCGACATCCTCGACATCGGTGGTGAATCGACGCGTCCCGGCGCCACGCCTGTCCCGGTGGAGGCGGAGATCGCCCGTGTCGTCCCCGTGGTCGCAGCATTGCGGGCGGCCGGGGTCGCGACACCGATATCCGTCGATACGCGCAACGCCGCCTGCGCAAAGGCCGCGCTGGCCGAGGGCGCCGACATGATCAACGACGTCTCGGCGCTGACCCACGACCCCGGCATGGCCGGAGTGGTCGCCGAGGCCGGGGTGCCGCTGTGCCTGATGCATGCCCAAGGCAGCCCCGCCGAAATGCAGCAGGCGCCGCGCTATGACGATGTGCTCACCGAGGTGTATGAGGCGCTGGAACGGCGCATCGCTGCCGCCGAGGCGGCGGGCATCGACCGGTCGCGGCTTATCGTCGATCCCGGTATTGGCTTCGGCAAGGATCTGGACCACAACCTGACGCTGCTGCGCGGTTTGACGGCATTCCACGGTTTCGGGCTGCCGCTTCTGGTGGGCGTTTCGCGCAAGCGCTTCATCGGCACGATCGGCGGCGCCGAGACGCCGAAGGACCGGATGCCGGGCTCGATTGCGGTCGCGCTGTGGGCCGCGCGACAGGGCGCGCAGGTGATCCGTGTGCATGATGTGAAGGAAACGCGGCAGGCGCTGGCACTGCAGGCCGCCTTGATGGGGAACGAGGGATGACTCGCAAGCTGTTCGGCACCGACGGGGTGCGCGGCACCGCAAATACCTGGCCTATGACGGCCGAGATCGCGCTCCGGATCGGCGCAGCTGCCGGGCGGTATTTCCGCAATGACGGCTCGAACGGCCATCGGGTGGTGATCGGCAAGGACACGCGGCTCTCGGGCTACATGTTCGAGAACGCGCTGACCGCCGGCCTTACCTCCACGGGGATGAACGCCCTGCTGCTCGGCCCGGTGCCGACGCCGGCGGTGGGCCTGCTCACCCATTCGATGCGCGCCGACATGGGCATCATGATCTCGGCCAGCCACAACCCCCATCATGACAACGGCATCAAGTTCTTCGGCCCCGACGGCTTCAAGCTCTCGGACGAGGCCGAAGCCGAGATCGAGGCGATCGTCGCCGGCCAGATCGAACCGGCCAAGGCCGCCAATATCGGCCGCGCCCGGCGGATCGACGATGGCCGCTTCCGCTATGCCGAGCGGCTCAAATCGACCTTCCCGCAGGGGAAGCGGCTCGACGGCCTGAAGGTGGTGATCGATTGCGCCAATGGCGCCGCCTACAAGGTCGCGCCCGAGGTATTGTGGGAACTGGGCGCCACGGTGATCCCGGTCGGGGTCACGCCGGACGGCACCAACATCAACCAGAACTGCGGCTCGACCGCGCCGCGCCACGCCGCCGCGCGGGTGCTGGAGGAGGGGGCCGATCTCGGGATCTGCCTCGATGGCGACGCCGACCGGGTGATGATCATCGACGAGACCGGCCAGATCGCCGATGGCGACCAGCTGATGGCGTTGATGGCGGGCCGCTGGGCCGCCGAGAACCGGCTGCGCGGCGGCACGCTCGTGGCCACAGTGATGAGCAATCTCGGGCTCGAGCGCTTTATGACCGCGCAGGGCCTCAAGCTGGAGCGGACCAAGGTCGGCGACCGTTATGTGGTCGAGGCGATGCGGCGCGGCGGCTGGAACCTCGGTGGTGAGCAGTCGGGCCATATCGTCATGACCGACTATGCCACGACCGGCGACGGCCTGCTCGCCGGCCTGCAGTTCCTCGCGGCGATGATCGAGACCGGCCGGCCCGCCAGCGCGCTGGTGCGGCAGTTCGAGCGGGTGCCGCAGCTTCTCAAGAACGTGCGCTACGCACCCGGTCAGGACCCGCTCGGTGCAGCGGCGGTCAAGGCCGCGATCGCCCAGGCCGAGGGCCTGCTCGAAGGCAAGGGGCGGCTGCTGATCCGCAAGTCGGGCACCGAGCCGCTGATCCGCGTCATGGCAGAGTGCGAGGACGACTCGCTGCTCAACCAAGTGGTCGAGGGCATCGTCGCCGAGGTGCAGTCGGTCGCCTGATCTCAGGCGGGCCGGGAGCCTGCGCGCGCGAACAGCGCCTGCAGGTTCCGGCCCTGGCTGATCCCGAGGCCCGTGAGGATCAGCGCCAGCGCCGCGAAGAAACGCCAGGGCAGCGCCTCGCCGAGCGCCAGCGCTCCGATCGCCATCGACCAGACCGGGACCTGATAGTTCACCAGCGTCATGAAGACCGAGCCGGCCGAACGGATCACCGTCACCCGGATCAGCGCCGCGAGCGCAGTCGGCAAAAGTCCCAGGAAGATGAGCGCCGCGCCGGTGGCAGGGCTGTCCCAGCCCGGCACGCCTTCGGTCAACAGCATCATCGGCAGCAGGATCACCGCCCCTACTGCGAGGCTGAGGGCG
>Ga0208794_1000908_pt1 | contig 15686 bp, 18 predicted proteins | sample 32_taG_FD_184106 | JGI IMG/M metagenome (GOLD analysis project Ga0208794, IMG submission 184106) | Marine viral communities from the Gulf of Mexico - 32_GoM_OMZ_CsCl metaG (SPAdes) (version 2) | ecosystem: Environmental > Aquatic > Marine > Oceanic | place: Atlantic Ocean: Gulf of Mexico... | reverse complement strand
TGATCCTGGTGCTCGACGAGCCGACCGCCGGGGTCGATGTCGAACTGCGCCGCCAGCTGTGGGAACTGGTGACCGAACTCAACCGCGAGGGCGTGACCGTGGTGCTGACCACGCATTATCTCGAGGAAGCCGAGCAGCTGTGCGACCGTATCGCGATCATCAATCACGGCGAGCTGATCGCCGACAAGCCGACTCGCGAACTGGTCGACATGGCGCGCGAAAAGATCGTCTCGATCACCGTCGACAAGGATCTGGGCGGCCCGATAATGGAGCCCGCCTTCACCAAGGCCGAAGTGATCGAACCGCGGCGGCTGGAGATCACCTATGATCGCGACCGGACGAGCGCGGGACAGGTGCTCGCGCTCGTCCAGTCGCACGGCTATGCGATCGAGGATGTCACCACGCGCGAAGCCGACCTGGAAGATGTCTTCGTCCAGCTGACCGGTGCGGGGTGATCGCCCCGATTACATGAACGCGCGTGGGCCCAGGCCCGCATCGCGGACCTTCTGTACCGCCCACGAATGCGGTTCGACTTCTTCCATCGGTGCCTTGCAATTGCGGCAGCGCCCGACCTGCTGCCCGCTGACGCGCGTGATCTTCTCGCGGTCGATGCTGTGCCGGCCCAGGGCACAGCCGATACGTCCCATAGTCATGATGTCGCGACCCTCCAGTCCCGTTATGTATGTCCCCTGTTGCCGCGCCCCCTAGGCCGAAGATCGGCCGACAATAAGCTTGCTGCGCCGAATCGTTCCTTGCTTGCCGCGTAGTGATTGGATCGGCATGACGCGCGCATGACAGACACCCCGCACGACGTCCTCGTGATCGGTTCGGGCGCCGCCGGTCTCACCGCCGCGCTCGCGCTGGCCGAAACCAAGAAGGTCCTGGTCCTAGCCAAGGGCAGGCTCGACAGTGGCTCCACCGCATGGGCGCAGGGCGGCATCGCCGCGGTGCTCGATGCGGGCGATACGTTCGACAACCACATCCGCGACACGATGGTTGCCGGCGCGGGGCTCAACGACCGCGAAACGGTCGAATTCGTGATCGAGCGCGCCCCCGCCTCGATCGACCGCCTGTGCGAACTGGGGGTCCCGTTCAATCGCGAAGAGGATGACCTGCACCTCACTCGTGAAGGCGGGCATTCGCATCGCCGGATCGTCCATGTGAACGACGCGACCGGCTGGGCGGTGCAGGCCGCGCTGCTCAAGGCGGCGGAGGAAAACCCCAATATCACCCTGCTGCCGGGGCAAAGCTGCGTCGATCTGATCACCGGCCGCAACCAGGTCGCCTATTCGGGATCGGGCCGGGTCTGGGGCGCCTATGCGCTGGACGAAGGCAGCGGCAAGGTCGTCGCGCATGTCGCGCGCGCCACCGTCATGGCAGCGGGCGGCGCAGGGCGCGTCTATCTCTTTTCCACCGCGCCGCGCGGGGCCACGGGCGACGGGATTGCGATGGCCTGGCGGGCGGGGGCACGGGTGTCGAACATGGAAATGATGCAGTTCCACCCGACCTGCCTCTACAACCTCGAGGTCAAGAATTTCCTCATCACCGAGGCGGTGCGCGGCGAGGGCGGCCGGCTGGTCAATCCCGATACCGGCGAGCGGTATATGGAAAAATACGATCCCGAGCGGATGGAACTGGCGCCGCGCGACATCGTCGCACGCGCCAATGACGACCAGATCAAGCGCTACGGGCTCGATTACGTCCATCTCGACATCAGCCACCAGCCGCCCGAATTCGTGCGCCAGCACTTCCCGACGATCCACGAGAAACTGCTCGGGCTGGGCATCGACATGACCAAGGGTCCGATCCCGGTCGTCCCGGCGCAGCACTACACCTGCGGCGGGATCAAGATCGGACTCGATGCGAAGACCGACCTGCCGGGCCTGTGGGCGGCGGGCGAATGCACCGAAAGCGGCCTGCACGGCGCCAACCGGCTCGCGTCGAACAGCCTGCTCGAATGCTTTGTCTTCGGCGAGGCGGCGGCAAAGGACATCCTCGAATGCTGGGACACGCTCGATGATCCGCCCGCAATCCTTGCCTGGGACGAAAGCCGGGTGACCGATTCGGACGAGGAGGTGGTGATCAAGCAGAACTGGACCGAGATCCGCCGCTTCATGTGGAATTACGTCGGCATCGTGCGGACCACCAAGCGGCTGGAGCGCGCGGCGCACCGCATCCGCCTGCTGCGCGAGGAGGTCGAGGATTATTACGGCCACTTCCGCGTCACCACCGACCTGATCGAACTGCGCAACCTGCTCGAATGCGCCAATCTGATCGTGCAGAGCGCGCTCAGCCGGAAGGAAAGCCGCGGGCTGCATTTCATCACCGATTACCCCGTGACCGATCCGGTGGCCCGCGACACCGTGCTCATCCCCTAGCACGCGCGCTGCGCCGCGATCCCGGCACGGCACGGAACCGCGCTCGCCGGTACGGATTACCGTGCTGGAACAACGACAAACATACGGCACGAGGGCCAGCAGCTTCATGCGTTTCTACCGAGCGACCTCCTTTATCTTCCCCCGCCACTACACTGCCCGTATCTTCACCATCAGCTTCGGGGCGGTGCATATCCCGCTGATCACCTATCTCGTACTCGAAGCGATCCGGGGGCATTGGGACTGGCCGACCTTCACCGTGCTGCTGATTTCGACGGTGATCGGCAGCGGCTTTGCCATCGCCGGACTGGCCGGGCTGCTCCGCCCGGTTTCGGTCGCGACCCGCGGCATGCGCGCGCTGCGTGACGGCACCCCGCCGCAGGACATTCCCGCGGGCGGGCCCGACATGGCGGGCGAATTGCTCGAATCCGTGGCGCACGCGCTGCGCTCGACCAGCGAGCGGTTCGATGAACTCAAGGATATGGCGGTAACCGACCCGCTTACAGGCCTGTTCAACCGGCGCGGTTCGCCGAACTGCTCGAACAGGACCCCTCGGCGCGCGGCACGCTCGCGCTGCTCGACGGCGACCGGTTCAAGCAGGTCAACGACCAGTTGGGCCATGCCGAGGGTGACCGCTTGCTGCGCTCGATCGCCGATCGGCTCAAGGACCGCACACGGTCCCAGGATGTCGCTGCCCGCTGGGGCGGCGATGAATTCGTGGTGTTCCTCAAGGACATGTCGATCGACGAAGCGCGGCGGGTGCTGAAACGCGTCCAGCTATCGCTCCGCCGCCGCCCGATCGCCCGGCTAGACGGCATACCGGTCACTTTCAGCGCGGGCTATGCGGAAATATCTGCGATGTCGGCGGAAGCGATCGAGGCCGCGGTGAAGGAAGCCGACCGCGAAATGTACAGCCGCAAGCGGGAAGAGCGCATGGCCGGCGCGTAAGCGCGCGCCGCGCCGCGTCAGTCGGACGCCGATCGCCAGGTCGCCATCGACCAGTCGCTGCGCAGCATCCAGTCGTCCATGGCATAGTGGCGCACGACTCGCTGGCTGACGGGTTCGAGGAAGAAGATCCCGATGCTCTCGCCCAGCTGCCAGGCGACTTCCCCCGCCGCCACCTGGCCGGGCAGCAGCACGACTTCGACCCGGGTGCCCACTTCGGCCACGATATCCTGGCATTCGACCATGCAGCCAGAGGGGGACAGATTGCGCATGGCGCAGCGCAGCCCGTGGCCGCCGATGGTGATGCGCAGGTCGTCCAGCGTGCCGCTGCGATCCTCTCCGCGTCGCTCCATCGTCCTCTCACTCATCCCGCAGGCCCTCCATCCTCACGCCGCCCGCGCGGCACCCGATCGAGCGCGAGGCCTGCACGGTCTGCTGCACCGGCGGCCTCGCGCGCTTTCCCGGCCTGCAGGGAGGGATGCCACTTTCCGGCGGTTTCCGATTGTATGCACACGCCATTGCCGGTGCCTTCGCGCGGCTAGCCGCGCCGCCCGATTACGCTGGACAAGCGTGGGTCAATGCGGTGAGGTCGGCCCTGCAACCATCGGACGGGGAGACGGCATTGCCTAAAGCGACGGCGAACGGGATCGAAATTCACTACGAAGAGCGGGGCGATGCGGCCAATCCGCCGATGCTTTTGATCATGGGCTTCGGCGCGCAATTGACACTGTGGCCCGAAGAACTGGTCGATGCCTTGGTCGAACGCGGATTTCGCGTCATCCGCTACGACAATCGCGATGTCGGGCTGAGCCAGAAATTCGACGGGGTCAAAGCGCCCGGGATCGTCAAGATGACGTTGCTGTCGAAGATCGGCCTGAAGCCCAAAGTGCCTTACACGCTGGCCGACATGGCGGATGATGGTGCCGGGCTGCTCGACGCACTGGGGATCGACAAAGCGCATATCGTCGGTGCCAGCATGGGCGGGATGATCGCGCAGCATTTCGCCGCGCGCCATGCGGACAAATGCCTCTCGCTCACCTCGATCTTCTCGACCACGGGCAATCCCAAGCTGCCCGCTGCCAAGCCCGAGGCGATGAAGGCGCTGATCACGCGGCCCGCCAGCAGCGACGAGGACGCATTGGTCGACCACGGGATGATGCTCGCGCGCACGATCGGTTCGCCGGGCTATCCCGCTGCCGAAGACCACTTGCGCGAGCGCACCCGCGCCAGCGTTCAGCGCAGCTTCTATCCCGAAGGGCCAACGCGACATCTCTCGGCGATCGTTGCCGATGGCGACCGGCGCGAAATGCTCAAGCAGATCGCAGTGCCCACGCTGGTGCTGCATGGCGAAGACGATCCGCTGGTCCCGTGCGAAGGCGGGCGCGACACGGCCGCCACCATCCCCGGTGCCCGGATCAGGACGATTCCCGGATGGGGCCACGACCTTCCGGTCGAACTCGTCGACGACATCGCCGATGCGGTGGCCACCCACGCCCGTTCGGCTGCGGAATAGCGCCAGCGGACCGGAACTCCGGTTCGGACGTGGGGGTCTCACCCCGCGCGCCCGATTCGGCTGCCGCTGCAGGGCCTTCGCGTGCCTGCCACGGCGTGTTCGGCTGCGGCGTGGGAGGAGCTGCCCGATTCCAAAATTGCGCGGCCGGATTCGAATGATTCTCAAGCCGGAACGATGATTTTTGCCCGCAAAATTTTTTTCCCGGATTCATTTTGCCCCTTGCGTCCGCGGCAAGTCCAGCTTGGTCCACGCGTCGCAGCGTTGCACTTGTCTAACGCACCCTGTCCGGGCGGCCCCGCAGCGCACCAATTCGCCGCGAGCCCCCTTGCGCGCAGGGACTCACTGATTCAGTATCTAGTGGTTGGTCTGCGGGGTTAACCCACAAGACCTAGCTTTCGGCGGCAAAGCTCCCCATATCGGGTGGGTGCCGCCCAGGCCGGGGTTGTGGGGAAATACGGGATAAGTTTCCGCCCTCGACCGACGCAATTTTGCTAGGTGGGACGCACGTCTTGCCGACTCGAACACAAGCGGAACATCCGGGCTGCATCGGCAGACCGGTGGCGCACCACAATGGCGGGGCTGACGATGGATTTCAAAAGCGGGGACGACACGGCGATGGCACTGGATATCGAAACACAGGACGACACCGCCACCGAACCCACCACGGATGAGAAAGCGGTCGCCATGGACAGGACGGACAAGGGCAGCGAAGATCTGGTGCAGGACGCCGCTGGCCAGGCGCTGGCCGGCGCGGTCGCCAGCGCGACCTCGGAAGCGGCCGAACATGACAGCAAGAAGGTGCTCGATCGCCGGTTCGACGTGAAGACCGACGAGAGCCGCGATGCGCTGCTGACCGAATTCGGCAAGGAAACGCTGACTGATCGTTACCTGCTCCCGGGTGAAGGCTACCAGGACCTGTTTGCGCGTGTGGCCGATTATTTCGCCGACGATGCCGAACATGCGCAGCGGCTTTACGACTATATCTCGAACCTCTGGTTCATGCCCGCCACGCCCGTGTTGTCGAACGGCGGTACCACGCGCGGGCTGCCGATTTCCTGCTATCTCAACAGCGTGTCGGACAGCCTCGACGGCATCGTCAACACCTGGAACGAGAATGTCTGGCTCGCCTCGAAGGGCGGCGGCATCGGCACCTATTGGGGCAATGTCCGCGGGATCGGCGAACCGGTCGGCCTGAACGGCAAGACCAGCGGCATCATCCCCTTCGTGCGGGTGATGGATTCGCTCACGCTCGCAATTTCGCAAGGCTCGCTGCGCCGCGGTTCGGCGGCCTGCTATATCGACGTTTCGCACCCCGAGATCGAGGAGTTCCTCGAGATCCGCAAGCCGAGCGGCGACTTCAACCGCAAGGCGCTGAACCTGCACCACGGCGTGCTGGTCACCGATGCCTTCATGGAAGCGGTGCGCGCGGGCGAGGAATTCGACCTCGTGTCCCCGCGCGACGGATCGGTGCGCAAGACCATCGACGCGCGCGGCCTGTTCCAGAAGCTGGTGGAAACCCGGCTCGCCACGGGCGAACCCTACATCGTGTTCTCCGACACGGTGAACCGCATGATGCCCAAGCATCACCGCGAACTGGGGCTCAAGGTCTCGACCTCGAACCTGTGCGCCGAAATCACGCTGCCCACCGGCATCGACCATCTCGGCAACGATCGCACTGCAGTGTGCTGCCTGTCCTCGCTCAATCTCGAGAAATGGGACGAATGGAGCGGCGACAAGCAGTTCATCGAGGACATCATGCGCTTCCTCGACAACGTCCTGCAGGACTATATCGACCGGGCGCCCGACCAGATGGCGCGCGCGAAATATTCGGCCATGCGCGAACGCAGCGTGGGCCTCGGCGTGATGGGCTTCCACTCCTTCCTCCAGGCCAAGAGCATCGGCTTCGAAAGTCCGATGGCCAAGGTGTGGAACCTCAAGATGTTCAAGCATATCAGCGCCAAGGCGGAAGAAGCCTCGCTGGTGCTGGCGCAGGAACGCGGGCCGTGTCCCGACGCTGCGGAAACCGGCGCGATGGAACGCTTCAGTTGCAAGATGGCGATCGCGCCGACCGCGTCGATCAGCATCATCTGCGGCGGGACCAGCGCCTGCATCGAACCGATCCCGGCCAACATCTACACGCACAAGACGCTGTCGGGCTCGTTCATCGTCAAGAACCCCTATCTCGAGAAGATCCTCGACCGGAAGAGCAAGAACTCGACCAATGTCTGGAATTCGATCCTCGAGCGGGGTGGCAGCGTCCAGCATCTCGATTTCCTGACGCCCGAGGAAAAGGCGACCTTCAAGACCAGCTTCGAAATCGACCAGCGCTGGCTGCTCGAATTCGCCGGCGACCGGGCCCCCTTCATCGACCAGGCGCAGTCGCTGAACCTGTTCATCCCGGCCGATGTCGACAAGTGGGACCTGATGATGCTGCACTTCCAGGCGTGGGAAAAGGGCATCAAGTCGCTCTACTACCTCCGCTCGAAGAGCGTGCAGCGCGCCGGTTTCGCCGGCGGCGTGGAAGCGGACAACACCGCCGATGCCGCGAAGTTCGAACTGGCCGCGGGCGCCGAGCAGACCGATTACGAGGAATGCCTCGCCTGCCAGTAGGCCCGTGATGCCGGCAAGCCGCGGGGATCGCCCCCTGCGGCTTCATCTGCACACAGGACAAGAGAAACCCCGCCGCCGGACATCCGGGGCGGGGTTTTCTGCGACCCTCGCAAGGGTCGTCGGAGGCGGGCGTGTCAGGCGACTGCCTTGTTGCCCAGGCCTTCGGGAATCCGTGCGGTTTCCTTCAGGTAGATGCGGTTGTCGTCGATCTTCTCGACATCGTCGAGCGCGAGGAAGTGGTGCATCGAATCGGCGCTGTCCGACTTGGTCAGCTTGATCGCGTCGCCTTCGACTTCATCGACGGTCCCGACATGCTGTCCCTTGCAATCGGCGACTTCCATGTGTTCCTTGATGCGAATCTTCTCGAACATAAATTTCCCTTTGTTTTCGTTTGCTTACACCATACCAACGGGCGGCCTGAGCGATCGGTCCACGCTTCGTCGAAGCTCATGCACGGCAGAGCCGCGAGGCTTGGGAATGCTGGCCCACACAAACAATGGCGCCCCGCCTCTGGGGAGAGGCGGGGCGCCTGGGGCTTGCGGACATCGCCCGCAAAAGGGGAAACCGAACGATGTCGCAAATCCCCGAATGTGTGTGCCTGCGGTCAGGCGCCGCCTAGCGGCCGGGCCGCATCGGCACGCGCGCGTATGTCGGGCCGCGCATCATCGCCATCCGCGGCGGTGGCGGTATCGGACGCTTCCGCGCTGTCCTGTTCCATCGCGCCATCGGCATCGCGCGCATTGCCATAGCCCATCCGCGCTTCGCCCTGCTCGGCATCCGCCTGAGGCTTGGCCGCGGGCTTGGCCGAGCCGTCCCGCGGCGCTTCGGCCTCGCGCCATTCGGCAGTGGCATTGCTGTGGACGTCGCGTTGGTCGTCGGGGGCGTATTCACCCATGGTGTGTCTCCTTCACCCAACCAACGGCGGGGCAGGCCCCGGCGTTCCGCCATTCGCCGCATGCGCGACGCGGCGGGCCGCACAAACCCCGCAGAAACCGTTTTATCCCCGCCGAATCATTCCCGCTTGCCTTCGAATCCCGGGTCTGATTCACTATATGGGACGTTCACGCTGAAAACCGGAGAACCACCAGATGTCGTTGCTCGAAGCCCGCAAGACCTACAAGCCCTTCGAGTACCCCTGGGCCTACGACTTCTGGAAACGCCAGCAGCAGATCCACTGGATGCCCGAGGAAGTGCCGCTCGGCGAGGACTGCCGCGACTGGGCGCAGAAGCTGTCCGAGCACGAGCGCAACTTGCTCACGCAGATCTTCCGCTTCTTCACCCAGGCAGATGTCGAGGTGCAGGATTGCTACCACGACAAATACGCACGCGTGTTCAAGCCGACCGAGGTCAAGATGATGCTGACCGCCTTCTCCAACATGGAGACGGTGCACATCGCCGCCTATTCGCACCTGCTCGACACGATAGGCATGCCCGAAAGCGAATATTCCGCCTTCCTCGAATATGAGGAAATGGCCGACAAGCACAATTACATGCAGCAGTTCGGCGTCGACAATGACGAGGATATCGCGCGCACGCTGGCGATGTTCGGCGGCTTCACCGAAGGCATGCAGCTGTTCGCCAGCTTCGCCATGCTGATGAACTTCCCGCGCTTCAACAAGATGAAGGGCATGGGCCAGATCGTCAGCTGGTCGGTGCGCGACGAATCGCTGCACTGCGAAGGCATCATCCGCATGTTCCACGAATTCGTGCGCGAGCGCGATTGCCTGACCAAGGCGGTCAAGGAAGACATCATCGACATCTGCCAGAAGTCGGTGCGGCTGGAAGACAATTTCATCGACCTCGCCTTCGAAATGGGCCCGGTCGCGGGCATGACGCCCAAGGAAATCAAGAAGTACATCCGCTACATCGCCGACTGGCGGCTGGGCCAGCTGGGCCTCCAGCCGATCTACATGATCGACGATCACCCGCTGCCCTGGCTCGCCCCGCTGCTCAACGGCGTGGAGCACGCCAACTTCTTCGAACAGCGCGCCACCGAATATTCCAAGGGCGCCACCACCGGTGACTGGAACACCGTCTGGTCGAGCTTCGACAGCCGCAACAAGGCCAAGGCCGCGAACGAGGAAGGCGCCGCGCAGGACGACGGCCCGGGCCTGTTCGGGGATGAAGCTGGAGCGCAGGCGGCGGAGTAAGGCAGGTCGAAGCCGATGCCCAAACAAGCGGTCGTACTGTTTGGCGCGGGAGCTTCTATTGATGCAGGTCTTCCGGGTGCGTACGGATTAACAAAGGCCGTTTATCAGAAGTTAGTAGACGCTAAGAGCGACGATGCTCGTCTGTTTGGGATCATCATTGCAAAGCTCCAGCTCCGTAATGCGAGGCAGGGTGGGGCGCCATTCGACGAGGTCAATGTTGAAGATGTATATGATGCGTTGAAAAAGTTCCTCGGACGAGATCGCGATATCCTAGCTGAGTTTGTTCAAAGCTGGGACGACCTGAACTTAGCAGGTGGATCTGAGTTCGATGCTCAAAAGTTTCTCGATAATTTGGCAAAGAGTTTCGTTCTAAAAAATGATCGAAGGCTCAACGGAGGAGCAAGCTTTCACGTAAGCGAGCGCAATCTCGTGGGAGCGACGGAAGCACTGCAGCGAGCCTTTGGCGGAGAGTTTTACCGATTCCGCGGAGCTTCGCTTGAACCGTTTCTTGCTACGTTGACTTCGCTCCTTGAGGTCGACGAAAAGCGCATTGACTACATGAAGCACCTTTTAAAGTGCCACTCTCACCAGATTTCATGTATTGCTACCTTGAATTATGATCGTTTGGTTGAGCGCTCTCTGGAAGCCATCAATTCAAAGTTCGACCTCGGCCTATCGCAATGGAATGAGAAGCGCTTTGTCCGTTTCCATGGCAAGTCTCAGCGTATCATCAAGCTGCACGGGTCTATGGATTGGCACATCTCAAACCAAGACGAGATAGTGATCAATGATCAAGAAGCCGGTCTTTGGTTGCCAAGGGCTATGATCTTCGGCGGTCAAGACTCTAAGCTAGTGCCCTATGGGCCATTTTTGCATCTGAGGCATGAATTTCAGCGTTTTCTTCGACAAGAAAATAAGCTCTTAATTGTCGGCTACTCTTTTGGTGACGCACACTTGAATGCGATAATTCGGTCATGGGTGGCGACCCGGCATAAGTCTCATATGATGGTTGTGAACCCGTCAGGGTTTGATCTTGAGCACCCAGTTATGGCCTATTCTAAAGATCGGAGAAATCCTGGTAAAATTGGCCCTTCCGTGTCCTTGGAAGTTGTGGCTAAGCCCCTCTCGAAGGCCATACCCGAGATCGGGGAGTTCCTATCAAAGTGAACCTTTAGCATTGCAATAATAGGCGTTTCCTCCGCTCGTAAGGAGAGAAGGGGAGAACATGGTTTGACCCAAATTTACGCACCGTGCTCGCGTTTCTTGCCAGATTTCTTAATATCAATCTGAACGTCAGGGATGTGTGGGATCTCGCTGAGGTGGTCGAACCGGTTGGGGCCTTCAAGCTCACGTTTGCCCCCACATCAATGCCGATCTCGTTGACAGCCGACCGATCACCCCAACGAGCGAAGGCGAGAAACACCTAACGCATCACGTGCTAGCGGCTACTCAACCATGCTATCGGTGGGAGATACAGCGGTGGGGCAATTGCAAGCAATCGAACTCGCGACATATTGTCTGATCGCGGTCAATTTCGTGACCTTCGCCGCTTTCGGTTATGACAAGATGCAGGCCGAAAACGGCGGGTGGCGCGTGGCTGAAGAGACGCTGGCTTTCCTCGTTCTGCTTGGCGGTATCGTCGGCGCGCTCGCGGGCCGTTCGCTGTTTCGCCACAAGACTCGCAAAACCTCTTTCACGGTGAAAATGTGGAGCGCGGCAGCGCTCAATCTCTGCATCGTCGGAGCGCTGGTGGCATGGGCGACCCGGGTTTCGCCCGAAGAACAGGCGCGGCTCGATGCGACGATGGAGAGCGTGTATTATTCCGGCTGCAACGCGGTTCGCCGCGCGGGCAAGGCACCCTTGTACTATGGCGAGCCGGGATACCGTTCGGATATGGATGGCGACGGCGATGGGATCGCCTGCGAACCGCGCTTCTGAAAGATAGCGCGAACGCCTTGCTTCGCAGCGGCGGGAGTGCAAGCATCGCGCCCGAGCAACCTTCCGCTTACAGGAGACCTGCCGATGACCACCCGTCTTGCAAATTTCGCCCTTCCGCTGGCCGCCGCGCTGGCGCTTGCCGCCTGCGGCGAGTCCGAAGACACCACCTATGAAGTCGATGCCACCGACGAGGGCGGCGGCGAGCTGATCGTGGCCGAGCAGCAGCCCGATGCGGTCGAGGTCGACACCCCCGACACGCCGATGACCAATGTCCCCGAAGAGGACGCGGAAGTCCCGGCCGAATAACGGGCGGCGGCCCCCGCCCGCGGGTGCGGGCCGGGGCATCGCTGCGCGCGGCGAAGCGGTCTGCGTCCTACCAGCCCCAGGCGGCGGGCGGCGCGGCGATCGGCGTGCTCGCGTCGAATTCCACGCGGAACAGCCGTGTCGGATCGTTCCGCCGGGTAAGCTGGTAGACGAAATGCGCATCCGGCTGCGCTGCCGGATCGACCTCCACCCGCCAGACATTGGTCAGCGAGGCGTCCAGCCCCTCGCGCGTAAACAGCGCCACGCTTTCGCCATCGACCGGGAAGTCCTGCGCCCGCGCTGTGCCCGCGTCGGTACTGGTGCCACCATAGAAGGTCACCGCATCGGCCTCGCCGTCGTCATGGCGGTGGTCGTGCTTGAGCGTGAAGCGCGTGGCTGCGCCTTCACCGTCGCGCGTCACGATCCAGGTCCGGCTGCGGTTCCAACCGGCGGGGGCCTCCGGGTCTGCGACATGGAAGGCGATCGCCACGCGGGCTTCGTCGCATGCGGCCCAATGCGCCACCATGCGTTTGCCCGCCCAGTCCGCATCGCGCGCGTCCGTGCTGGCGAGGCCGCCCGCATAGGCCTTGCCGCAATGGCTCGACAGCGCCTGCCAGAACGCCTCCTGCGGGGCGGCGGCGGATGGCGGTGCGCTTTGCGGGGCGGGCATGGCGCATCCCGCGAGCGGGGCGGCGGCAATCAGGGCGGACAGGATCTGTGTGCGGGTCATCGCGCGACCCTAGCCCGCCTGTGGCGAAAGGGAAGCGGTGACGCTCTGCCGTACGCGGCGCGCTTTCCTACGCGGGGGCGCGGCGGCTATCGCGGTGCTATGCCCGCCGTCCCTCTCCTTCGCTCCGGCCAGCCCGAACGGGGCCATCTGCGGCTAGGCGCGATTTTTGCTTTTGGACCGTGGTCCATGCGGTCCATGTCATCAGACTGGCCGAGGGGGAAACCTACAAGAGTCCAACACGCCAGGGCGTGTCGGTCCGCGGTACGGAAACGCAAGGGGGCGGCAGGATCGCCTGCCGCCCCCGGGGCGGCCGCGCGGGGCAGGGAGGGGGTGCCCCGCGCGGCCGGTCGGCCTGTGGCTTACAGCTCGGGCTGCGTCTCGAGCTCGGTGTCGGTGTCGGCTTCGACCTCCGCATCCGCGCCCGGCGCGTCCAGTTCGGCATCGGTATCGGTATCGGTCTCAAGGTCGCCATCGACCGCGGCGGGGTCGCCGAGCCGGTCTTCGACCGCCTGCGCGCGTTCCTCGGCGGTCATCAGCGCGCGGTCGGCGGCGGTCGTGGTGTTATCGATCACCGGGTCGGTTGTGGGGCCCGTATCGACGCGCGCTTCGGCAGCCGTATCGACCGTTCCGGTGACGGGGCCAGTCACAGGGCCGGTCACGGGACCGGTGACCTGCGCGCTGGCGGCGGTGGCGCCGGTGGCGGCGATAAGGGCGGCGGCAAGGGCAGTGAACTTGGTCATGATGCGTATCCCATTCTCGTTATCGGGACTGGGGATACGCCGCAGCCGCGCCGCCGGCCCCCGCAAATGCGCCCATCCGTGCGCCCTGATTGGCGAAACGAGCCGGTTCATCGGCGGTTTATCGCAGGTTTAGCCGGCGTTCATGCAGGCGGCGCTGCGGGCGGGGACGCACAAACCTTTGCCTCGGGCGCGCAGCGCGGCTATTTCGCCGCCGATGACCACCAGACCCGATATCCACGCCAAGGCCGAAACGCTGATCGAGGCGCTGCCCTACTTCCAGCGCTATGCCGGGCGCAGCTTCGTCGTGAAGTACGGCGGCAATGCCATGGGCGACGAGCGCGCGGCGCGCGAATTCGCCGAAGACGTGGTGCTGCTGCGCGCGGTGGGGATCAACCCGGTGGTGGTCCATGGCGGCGGCCCGCAGATCGGCGCGATGTTGGAGAAGCTGGGCGTCGAGACCACCTTCGTCGACGGCCTGCGCGTGACCGACAAGCAGACCGCCGAGGTCGCCGAAATGGTGCTGTCGGGCGCGATCAACAAGGCGATCGTCGGCTCGATCGCCCGCGCCGGGGGCAAGGCGATCGGCATCTCGGGCAAGGATGGCGGGCTCGTCACCGCGACCAAGCTGCAGCGCACGCACAAGGACCCCGACAGCAATATCGAGAAAGTGCTCGACCTGGGCTTCGTCGGCGAACCCTCGAAGGTCGACACCACGATCATCGAGACCGCGACCGGCGCGGGCATGATCCCCGTGGTCGCGCCGATCGGCGTGGGCGAGGACGGGCATACCTACAACATCAACGCCGACACCATGGCGGGCGCGCTGGCGGCGGCGCTGGGCGCGGCGCGGCTGCTGCTGCTGACCGATGTCGCGGGCGTGCTCGACAAGCAGGGCGGCCTGCTGACCGACCTCACGCCCGCCGACATCCGCCGGCTGCGCGACGACGGGACGATCTCGGGCGGGATGATCCCCAAGCTCGAAACCTGCGTCCAGGCAGTGGAATCGGGCTGCGAGGCGGCGGTGGTGCTCGACGGGCGCGTCCCGCATGCGATGCTGCTCGAGTTCTTCACCGCGCGCGGCGCGGGTACGCTGGTCGCCAGGGGGCGGTAATCGGTCGGTCGGGGGTGGCGCGCGGCGCGGCGCGCTTGTAGGACGCGCAACAGGACAGCTTCAAGGGAACGCACCACCACATGCAGGCGCTCAGCACGATCTACCAGATCATCTCCATGCTCACCAACGTGCTGGTGATGCTCATCATCATCCAGTTCATCATCGGCCTGTTGTTCGCCTTCAACGTGGTCAACCGGTCGAACGATTTCCTCGCGGGCTTCTACATGGCGATCAACCGCCTGCTCGAACCGGTGCTGGGGCCGATCCGCAACCTGCTGCCCAATACGGGCGCGATCGATTTCTCGCCGCTGGTGCTGATCATCCTGCTCAACATCGTCCTGATCGTCCTCGGCAATGTGATCTACGGCTGATGGCCGCGCAGGTCATCGACGGGAAGGCGTTCGCCGCCAAGCTGCGCGAGCGCGTCGGCCGGCAGGCGGCGCAGTTCGAACAGGCGGCGGGGCGCAAGGCGGCGCTCGCGGTGGTGCTGGTGGGCGAGGACCCGGCCAGCCAGGTCTACGTGCGCAGCAAGCACAAGGCGACCGTGGCTGCGAACATGGAGAGCTTCGAGCATCGCCTGCCGGCGGATGCCGGCGAAGCCGAACTGCTCGCGCTGGTCGAACGCCTCAACGCCGATCCGGCGGTCGACGGCATCCTCGTCCAGCTGCCATTGCCCGGCCACCTCGACGAACAGGCGGTGATCGCCGCGATCAGTCCCGACAAGGACGTCGATGGCTTCCACGTCACCAACGCCGGGCGACTGGCGGTCGGCCAGAGCGGTTTCGTCCCCTGCACGCCGCTCGGCTGCATGATGCTGCTGACCGACCGGCTGGGCGATCTCTCGGGGCTCGAGGCGGTGGTGATCGGCCGGTCGAACATCGTCGGCAAGCCGATGGCGCAGCTGCTGCTCGACGCCAATGCCACGGTGACCATCGCGCATAGCCGCACCAAGGACCTGCCCGCAGTGGTGAGGCGCGCCGACATCGTCGTGGCCGCAGTGGGCCGCGCCGAAATGGTCAAGGCGGAATGGCTCAAGCCGCAAGCGACGGTGATCGATGTCGGGATCAACCGCCTGCCGGCAGAACCCGGCGCGGACAAGGGCCGACTGGTCGGCGATGTCGACTATGCGGGCGCGCAGGGCGTTGCCGCCGCGATTACCCCGGTGCCCGGCGGGGTCGGGCCGATGACTATCGCGGTGCTGCTGCGCAACACGCTGGTCGCCGCCTATCGCAACGAAGCGCTCGACCTGCCCGAAGGCGCGCTGTGAGGCT
>Ga0208794_1000907_pt1 | contig 15705 bp, 24 predicted proteins | sample 32_taG_FD_184106 | JGI IMG/M metagenome (GOLD analysis project Ga0208794, IMG submission 184106) | Marine viral communities from the Gulf of Mexico - 32_GoM_OMZ_CsCl metaG (SPAdes) (version 2) | ecosystem: Environmental > Aquatic > Marine > Oceanic | place: Atlantic Ocean: Gulf of Mexico... | reverse complement strand
CACTTTCCATCAATATCACCTGCTCATTCCTCCGCGCTATCCAGCGCGGATGCTAACGTGGCAGGTGGGTCAATTTTACTCGCTCATAACCCACCCAAGTGGGTCAATTTCGCATGCCGATTCACAGTCAGCACAGCAAAAGACAAAGGATCGCGCTGAGAAGCGCTCTCACAGCGTCTCTGACGACGCCAAGCCCCGCATGTCGCTCGCTGAACGCGCAAAGATGATGAAACAGAAGAAAGAGGCCGCAGAATGATCAACTTCCTCGAAAAGTGGCTCAAAAGCGTGAAGGATTCAGATCAGCAATCCTACGGAAAGCGCCAGATCGAAATCATGATCGCGTCAGCACTTGCAAAGGCACCAGAAGGTGAAACGTCCGTCGAGCCACCATCTACTTGCCGCGATCCGATCAGCGTCACGGAGCTACAGCGCGGCGACGTTTTCATCCACAAGCTCGTAGGCGGCAAAGTTCGGCCTTGGGTCGTTCTGAAGGTGTTCGAGGATCGCGTAACCGCTGTTGCAATGTCCACCGGCGATCACGTTCCTGGAGCAGAGAAATCGAAATGTCGTCTTTGGAAGGACAGCTGGATCTGCCCAACCGTCACGAACGTCTCGATAGAGACTGCCACGAAGGAAGTGACGCGCCCTTATACCGCGTTGCGTCATCTGGACGAGATCGAACGCGACATCGTCAATCACCTTGGCCGAGAGAAGGTCACCTCGATTGCAGACATCAGAAACAGACTTGGAAAGGAAGCAGCGTGAAGCGCAAACATCGGATCGTAGTCGAAATGACCTTTGATCGTCCGACAACTGGAAAGAACGCCAAGCGCATCGTCGAGCGCATGTGCAAAGGCGATGAAAGAGATCAGGTCATCGAGGAAGAAAATCTCCGGGCCGGGTCCGAGTGGACGCACTACGAAGTCAAAGACATGGGACGGGTAATGGCGGCTGAGAAGATCAAGATGAAAAGGAGTCTATGATGGGCATTCGAATGCACTTGGCCGTCGGGTACGGTCTCGACATTTCCGACATGAACAAGTCGGTGATTGATGACTTCGACAAGCTCGAAGACTCTGACCGAATGCAGAAGTTCATCTCCGACGTGCGAACCTATGCTCAGGTTCACGACGACCTTCGGGAAAAGATGTTCTTTCACCCCGATGTTGTTTCCAAGAACGGCGCGCCACAGATTTATGAAATGGTCAAATACGATTCCGAGTTTGGTCTAAAGGACAGGCTCTTGCTTATCCCATTTGGCTTTCACAAGACCTGGCATCGCTATGGCGATCTCTTGGACATCTTCGAGTATGAGGCATATCGCAAGCCCGACAACTGGATGGATTCCGAGTTCGTCGAGAAGAAGGGAACGCTTTACCCATTCGCCGGACTCATGCGTGCCAATTTAGATCATCCTCTAGGCATCGAAGAGTATAACGAGCCTATGTACCTCGATCGCAAGGAGACGAAGGACGCAATCCCTGTAGCCCCGCGGCATTTGTACTTTCTGATCAAACACCTCGATCTGGTACCGGAAGACCAGATCACTGAGACATTCTTGAAACTTCGACCAACGGTCTATCGCTGGTTTAGCTAAGGAGAAAATCATGACGATTGAGGAATTTGTTCAGAACGAAAAACGGCGTTTGCAGAGCTTCAATAAGGCATGGCTGAAGGCGCATCAAACTCACCCCAATAGCTTCCCTCTTCAAATGCCTGAAGGAGATGAAGGTCTTTGGGATGAAAGTCTGGCAGACTTCGATGGAGGTGAATTTGATGTGAAAGACATAGACGACGAGGAGCAGGCTCAATGACCGACATCGAAACAGAAGAACTGGTCAAAAAGCTTCGCCAGAGAATGAAGCGCGTTGGCAATGAAAAGATCAATCACATCTTCCACCGTTACAGTGCCGAGCGCTTTGAGGCCGCAAAGGTTATCGAAGAACAAGCGGAGCGTATCACCGAGCTGGAAGAAGAGATTGAGACAATCGCGCAGCATGCAGCGGGTGCAAGCCTATGACTGAGACTTGGTACAAGCCGCTACCAAAGCGCGGCAAATACATCACCTGCGAAACACTCACGCGGGAAATCGGCCGCGATGGTAGCAATCTAATCTACACCGTTCCAGCAGGCTTCCCTTTCGACGCATCTGTTCCAAGGCCACTGACATGGCTGTTTGACCCGTGCGACAAGCGCTTCATGCAAGCCTCGTGCCTGCATGATCACACACTCGAAAACGGGTGGGACAGAACAACGGCCGGCGGGGTCTTCAATCACGCCTTGCGCGATGACGGCGTCTCAAAGCTCAAGCGTTTCGCCATGTTCACCGCGGTTGTTTGGTACAAATGGGGTAAGTCATAAATGAATGTTCAAGAGCTAACCGACAGGCAGTTGAAAAACGCGATCAAGAAAGCCAAGGCCAATTCGGATCAGGGCATCACGTTTCAGCAATACGGCGAACTGCTGCGCGAACGAAATGCCCGCAGCGGGCGCGCGTTCACCGAAAAGCAGACTATGTCACGAGACATCGGATCGACGCTGTTCAGCAATGATGTCGCATATCGCGATATCGAAAGCCATTTGACCGAACGCGGGATCATCGACGTGGACCTCGCTCACGTCAAAGAGGGTTGGCGGATCACGAGCGACGCATGGGATGAACACCAACGCGATAAAGCGCATTGATTACCCATCATTGCGACTATAAACAAGACTCAGCACTGACTGATTAACGCAAGACAGACACAGGAGAAGACATGCAAGGCAAACATATTAGCTCGATCATTGACGAGCTGAACGAAAGCAACGGGACGAACCACAAGCTCGATGTGATGAAGTCCCACAAGGATGACAAGCTGCTCATGCGCGTTCTGAAAATGACCTATGACAAGGTCGCTTTCACATACGGGCTGACGCTGAAAAGCCTGATCGTCGCAGATGACGAGCTTGGCAAGGGCAGTCTGACGCTGACGCAGATCCTCGACATGTTCGAGAACGACCTGAACACGCGCAAGGTGACCGGCAACGCTGCGATCGCCCAGGTCGAGAAAGCCGTCATGGCTGCCGAAGACGCCGAGACGGCGCAGATCGCCTTGAAGGTGATCAATCGCGACCTGCGTATCAACATGGGTCGCAGCCAGATCAACAAGGTCTTTGGCGCGCTGATCGTCAAGCCGGTCTATATGCGCTGCGGCACGTATAACGAAAAGACGTCGAAGAAATTCAAGGTCGATGGCGCGTTCGTACAGCTGAAGGCTGACGGGTCGTATCGCGAGTTCAACGTACAGCAGGACATCGGCGTCACATGCGTCTCGCGTCAGGGCGAAGAGTACAGCTATCCTGGCATCGAAGAGGCGCTGCTCGAGACCGGCCTGACGGGCGTGTTCTTTGGCGAGCTGACAGTCTACCGCGACGGCGTTCTTCTGGATCGCGCAACCGGCAATGGCATTCTTCGCAAGCACGAAATCCCCGAAGACTGCACCGTCATCTTCGACTGCTGGGACATCGTCACGCTGGACGAATACAACGCGGCGAAAGCGAAGGTCAAAGGCAAGACGCCCTATTATGCGCGTTGGGCTATGGTCAAGAAGTACCTGCCGGATCACACGCACAACCCGTTCGACGGCGACGGCGGCAGCCCTGTGCGCGCAATTGAGTGTATCGAGGTGAAAGACATCTCCGAAGCGCTCAAGTTCACCGCAGATGTCATGAACAAGGGCCTCGAAGGAACGATCATCAAAGAACGCGACGCGGTCTTCCGTGACGGCACAAGCACCCAACAGCTCAAGCTGAAGGTTGTCATCCAGCTCGAAGTTCGCGTGACCGGTTTTCACGAAGGCACACCAGGAACGGTGCGCGAAGAGACCTTTGGCGCGATGACGTTCGAGACGGACGACAAGAAGATCAAGGGACGGGTCTCCGGCTTCAAAAACGACGAGCTGGAGTATTTCAACAGCCGTCGCGAAGAAACGATCGGCAAGGTTATCACCGTCGAGTGCAATGACATCACCAAGGGTCGCAACAACGACCACTATGCGCTGTCGCACCCGCGTTACATCGAAGTGCGCGACGACAAGGACGAAACCGACACGTTTGAGAGCGCAATGGAAGCGAAAGCTGCCGCGCTGATGGTCGACAAACTGACGGAGGCAGCATGAGCAAGGCGGACTGCGACTTTCTGTATTTCAAGCGGTCGGGGAAGTGGGCCTATGAAGGGGAAGGAAACTTCCCCGACGACTTCGACGTCAACCGTAAGACGATCATGAAAGCAAACGAAGGCGGTATGCCTGGCATCAGCTCTGATGCCAGTGACATGACCGTCATCGTGATCCCGCGCGAGAACTGCACCTGTCGGTTCGCATACCCCCGCCTTCTCAAACCAGAGGTATCAGCATGAGCAAGACAACCGTAGACCACCGCAATCTGATGCTTTTGCGGATCAATCGCTACGTCGAGGTGACGCGCAAAGACCCTGTCATCCTTCGCAGCCCGTTCACCGGCGAAATCATATTCGTCCAGAAGCCCCTTGAGGATCTGATCAAGGGTAAGGAGATGGTCGCATGAAGACATATATTCAGGCTGAGATCGACGCGGAAACCGTCGTTCAGGCGATGTTCGATGACAGCAGTTTCGCGCTCGATATGTGGCGCGAGATCAATGAAAAGCTCCATATGGGCATGCTGCTCGACGATTGCATGGATCTTGTTCGCAGCGGCTTCGACGCCCGTGAGCTTCGCGTTTTCAAAGGCAATCTGGACCTGATGTCATCCAGTCTCGAACAGGCGATCGAGCTGAAGGACATCGCGAATGCACATGTGGCAGAAAGCGACGACGACGACGACGACGAAATGCCCGCCAAAACGCCACAGGAATGTCACTTCGGCATCATCGAAAATTACGACACGATGACGGGCGCTGACTCTAAACTTGGCATCTTCATCTCCTTCATCGAAGACGGCGATTACGCCTATGACAACATGCACAACGGTCTTCTCACCAGAGTTCCAGACTGGCTGCCAAAGTCAGAAGACATGGAATGTCATTGGGCCGTTCCCAAGCGCATCACAAAGGAGCAGATCATGAAAGACATGACCGAGCTTGGCTACACGCACAAACCTGAATGGGACGAGGATCACGAATGAGCTATAACGGCAAAGATTTGATCGGCTGGGGCCTCAAGCCTGGGCCTTGGTTCAAAGACGCAATCGCACACGCAAACGCCGCGGCGGCCAATGGTCAGAGCGAGGAAGACATCCGCGAGTTTCTGGTCACACAGCGCGCCGAGATCGACAAGATGACCGAAGCGCGCGAGGCAGCGTATCTCAAGATGCGCCCCGTGCCTGAAGGGGCAGAACCGCTGCCATTCAACGTCTTTCTGGAGCCTGAGAACCAGATCGAGCGCGAGAACATGACGGCGGTCGTCAAGGCGATGTCAGAGATCATGCGCGTTCCCGTCGTGCAGTCCGCCGCGATCATGCCTGACGCATGCCCTGCCGGCACAATTCCAGTGGGCGGCGTCGTCGCGTCAGAAGGCATTCATCCAAACTATCACAGCGCTGATGTCTGCTGTTCGATGGCGATTACCGTTCTTGAGACGGATCATGACCCGAAGGAGCTGTTGGACAAGGTCCAAGAGCTGACGCATTTCGGCCCAAGCAAGCGCGAGGTGCGCCCCGTCGAGCTGCCTGAAGGTTTCACCGACCACTTCAAGGACAACATCTTCCTGAAAGGCCTGGAGAACGTCGCGCGCTGGCATTTCACAACGCAGGGCGACGGCAATCATTTCTACTACGTCGGTCACCTCGAAAGCTCAGGAAAGCTGGCAATCGTCTCGCATCACGGCAGCCGGGGATTTGGCGCGCGGGTGTTCAAACGCGGCAAGCAGGCTGCTGAGAAGTACACCAAGGGCATCGCGCCCTCTGTACCTAAACAGCATGCGTGGCTGGCGGCAGATGAACAGGGTCTTATGTACTGGGACGCCCTTCTAACAGTGCGCACATGGACAAAGATGAATCACTTCATGCTGCACAACGAGATCGTGCAGCAGATGGGCGGCAGAGTTCTGGACCAGTTCTGGAACCCGCACAACTTCGTCTTTGAGCGTGACGATCTGTTCTATCACGCAAAGGGTGCAACACCCTCGCATGACACAGGCTTTCACGACGATGTCGGCAAGACCCTGATCCCGATGAACATGGCCGAGCCCATTCTGATCACGAAGCATGAAGACAATCCGCATGCACTTGGCTTTGCGCCACACGGGGCGGGTCGCAACATGAGCCGGACTCAGTTCTTGAAAGACAACGCACCTGAACAGCCGAGCAATATCGACGTGCGTTTCTGGACCGGCAAAGAAGACAAGTCGGAATTGCCGCAAGCGTATAAGTCGGCCGCACAGGTGACAGAAGCGATCGAAGATCACCGTCTGGCACGTATCGTAGACCGTGTGCTGCCCTATGGCTCGATCATGGCCGGTGAAGTCGATGAATTCTGGAAGCGAAAGAAGGGGAAAGATGATGCTCAATCCAGCAACGCAGCCTAAACCCGATTGGAACGAGTTCACGCAATATCTGCGTGATCATCCAGGCACATTCGTTCTTCTCAGGAACGGATACTACGTCAAGCCCGTCTTTGAGCCGGCAGAGGACGAGCATTGTGTTGACGGCTTTGGCGACGACAATCATCGCTGGAACACTGACGGTACGTCCATCACGTCGGACGATTTCGACATGATGGAACTGGAGAAGGCATGATCGGAGAGTACGAAGTATTGGAGGCTTATCGCCTCGCCCTGAAACTCAAGCGTCGGCGCATTGAGATCGAGAACGATCGGGATGAAACAAGGGAAGAGCAGGACGAACGTCTCGAAGCTGTCGCGGAACATTCGAGCCTCGAACTTCGGTATCAGGCTCAGTTCGTATCCTGATCACGGATAACTGATCACTGACTACAACAAGACATAAGCGCAAAGTGTGCTGCCTGCACTGCGAGTTAAAGTCCCCTCTGTCACTCGCCCGCGCTTCACTAGCCCAGGTTTCTCCCACGAGACCTGGGCCTTTTTGCATCTGCAAAAGATAACATAATGGTCATTATCGGTAAATTGTTCACAAACCTCACCTTTGAGGGGAGAAATCAGTCTTCGATTAAAGGTGAGGTCTGTGAACGCAAAGGTGAGGTTTGTGAACCTTTTGCCGATATGCGCGACTGTCGCATCGCTTCACCGATCGACTGGACCGGCTTCGCGACATATTCGGCAGAACCCTTCACGCGCTGCTTGCGGCCAACCTTCGGGCGCTGAGCTTCGGCAAAAGCCTCCTTCAGCTGATCGGGGTCTTTGCGCGACCACCCTACCCTAATGCCGGTCACCTTGCGGCCCGTCTTCACAGGGATAACGGTTACGTTGAAAGGTGCAAGCGCATTTATCTCGATCACGGCCAGCTGGATCACATGACGGCTCAGCGCGCCGTACTTGGGGTATTTGCCTTCGACCACACCGAGAATATCGCGAAACTCCTCCAAGGAGAAATCCTGAAACGACTTGTAATCGAGGTTCACCCATTGAGACAGGTTCTCATAGAGCGATACGGCGTACTTGCTTGAAAACGCCATAAGAATTGGCATCGTGATCTTGCCCCAGATATAACTGTCCTGCAAAATCTCGACCAAGCGCTTGTCAAAGCTGTAGGTCATCATGCCCGCCGGCCGATCAGGCTCGTCGATGTCATTACCGCCCAAGAACTGAACGCGGCGTGACCCGCCATTCGGCAATGGAACGATCAACAAGGTACGCATCAAAGACTCGATCGCCTCGATCACCACCTTCATAGAGCGGTTCTGATCTGAACGGAGATCCGCCAGGGGAATGGTGTAATCCTTGCCCTCCTCGATCCCCTGCCTGTGTGCGTTATGCCAAAGCACAGTGATCGCGCGGCGCGCGTTGAGACTAAGGGTCTGATGGCCTGTGATCTTGATAAGCTCGGACGGTTTGATCGACTCGTCAAAGTCAGGCGTGAAGGAAAGAATGCGGTTTCGATTCTCTGTCATGCAGAGACGTTACCCCTGCCCCGTGAAATGTGAAAGCGATTTGGTTAATCCATTCACTGTTCACAAACCTAACCTTTGTGTTCAGAAACTTCACCTTTCAGTGCAGAAACCTCACCTTTCGGTTCACAAAACATATCGGTGTGTTCAGACACTTCACCTTTAGACGATCAAGTGCCTGATACATCGAGCAAATCCGGCTCTGAATCTTGAATCTTTGAATCTAGAAAAAGAAGAAAGGTCAGGAACCCCTGCCCTCATAGGCGTCGAGCATTCTTTCGAGCATCTGCCCATAACTGTAGCGCTCCTCCTTACAGATGCGCTTGAGCCTTGCGATCTGAGAAGAAGGCGCGCGCACTGATATTTGCTCCATCACCTCTTTCTCTGGTTCATCGACATGCGGTGTACGGTCGGGCCATGCCTCTTTACGCACAGGCTTATCTTCTGGCTCTGGCGCTTTGATCTTCGAAAGAGCGGAGAAATCCGCAATGCTCTTGGTGTTATTTGACATCAGGAAGCTCCTCTTCTGTGCTTGAGCTGAGAACGGACATCACCTCATTGGCGAACTCGGCGGCATTTACCTTGGCGACATCAAGCCGCCCTGCCCCGCGTGGATCAAGCCCGTAAAGATCGCCGCCGGTGTTGTGCAGCTTAGAAAATGCCGCTCGATCCTTCAGTTCGACATCAAAACACGGCACATTCTCACGCATGCTCTGGTTCACATCACGCGCAAAGCCCGATTTGGCGGCCGCTTTGGTGCGAGAGAACAGGATGCGCGCCAGGATCGGCCGGCCAAGTGTCCCCTCGTCCAAGCGGATCTCCGCAAATGTCTTCACCGCGGCGGTGGCGTCTTGCTGTTCATCACCCATTGGAACAATGACGAGGTTCGACCGCGCCATCGCTGCGGAGTTCAGCCTGGATGCAACGCCTTCCAAGTCGATTAGAACGAGCGCTGAGCGCGTTTGTGCGTCTTTGACTGCATCGCTTAGCTGTTGCAGCCCTTCGCACTGTATGACGCTTATATTGGGCGGTAGATCACCCCGCTGCGACCAGTCGATGATGCGATGCGCGGGGTCTGCGTCGATCATGGTGACGTGAGCCCCATGCCGCGCGACTTCCGTCCCTAACAAGATGCAGGCGGTGGTCTTGCCCGCGCCGCCCTTTGTCGAAGCAAATGAAATAACTGCCATGTCTGTGTCCTTCTGTGTCTGCGCTACGCTACCGTAGCAATGCAGGTCAATTCAAGGCAATTGGTGTGCATTGAATTGGTAGGACGTTAATTCAATTGAATTCAGGTCAATGCAATTGGTGTGATGTGGAGTTCATTGCCTTTCATTTAAGGCAATTGCATTGGTATCAATTGAATTGGTAGCAATGCAGGTCAATGCAATTGGTAGCAATTCAATTCATATGGTAGCACCTGCTACCATATGGTAGCATCTTGATGCACCCAAAGAAAAACCCCCGCACTTTCATGCGAGGGTCTAACCGAACACCATGGAGACAGGCTTAAACGCTCTCCGCGTGTTTCTCTTTGCGGTAGTTTTCCAGAACTTCGCGTTCATCCTCGGAGAGAAATTCGCCTGTGTGTTTGCGGAGAACTTCCCAAATCTCTGGCTGATATTCCGCCATGACAAGACCTATGAAATGCGCCTCATCTACGTTGCAGGCGCGCGCAAGGGCTGGCACAGCGTAGATCGGAACTTTCGTCATTCCCTGTTTCATCATGGAGAGAACATTTGGCTTGTTGAAACCGGCTTCGGTCGCAACTTCTTTCTGAGTTTTGCCAGACAAATAAATGGCGTGACCCAAGTATTCCGCAACTGTCATCTTCTTAGACATTATTAAATACACCTTTTAGTTTCTGTTGAGCATCTGCAACATACTACCCTTCAACAATTCATCCTATCCGATGTAATGTTGACAATTATGGATAGTAAACACTGACTTTAATGGAAGTAAAGTCCATTTCCATTTGGCATAAGTGTTATTGAAGGTTTCGAAAACTGATCAACTGATCAAGGAATGACAAAGTTCTTGATCATCCAACTCTCTAGTGAGATAAAAGAAAAGTCACTAATGACTAGACAGGACATATCATGACAGTGAGTGTAGAGATCATTCGGCAAGCGATCACGAAGGTGACAAAGATGCTTGCAGGGATGGAAGTTGAAGTAACACAGCGAGGCGATGGCGCCTTTGTTCAGTACGATAAGCGGACAGGTAAACCGGTTCGCGTGAACATCCCGTTCCTGCCTGACGGCGCAAGCGAACAGCTGATCGCCGCGGTTCAGGGCTTTCTCGATCACGAGGTCGCGCACGTCCTGTTCACAGACCCCGCAGCGCAGGCCGAAGACAAGCGTCTCGACAAGATGCACGGTATCGTCGAGGACTGCTTCATCGAACGCCTGATGGCGCAGCGCTTTCGCGGCGCGGGGTACAACTTGGGCAATGTGCGCAAGCTTGTGTTCGACACCCGCGCGCGTCCAGCAATCGACATGCTGATTGCCACCGGAAATACAAATGAAGCGCTGATGTTCACCGCCTTGAACGTGACGACATTCCGCGCGCTTGCCGGTCATCCTGAGTGCATCGCGTTTCTCGATGACGGCGACAAATGGCAGTACATGCCGAACGTCCTCAAAGCGCTCGACTTCTTCTCTGACGATCTCGCGAAATGCACCAACAGCTTCGACACGCTGGAGCTGGCGCGCAAGACGCTCAAAGCGCTGGAAGACATCAACGACCAGGATGATCAGGACGACGACGATCAGGACGATGATCAAGAAGGCGAAGACGGCGAAGACGGGGAGGAGAGCGATAAGCCTTCCAAGTCGAAATCGAAGTCGAAGCCCAAGTCGAAGCCTGAAAAGAACGACAAGGATGACGACGAGAAAAGCTCGGACGACTCTGATGATGAAGAGAAGGAGCAAAACTCCGACAGCTCTGACGGCGATGACTCTTCGAACGACGAGAAAGACGGCGAAGATGAAAGCGAGGCCGACAGCGGCGATGATGAAGGGAATGAAGATGAAAGTGACGGCGATGGCGCTGACGACGGCGATGAAGATGGCGACTCTTCGGACAGCGATAAAGACGGCGAAGACTCCGACGAGAATGACGGAGACAGCGACAGTGGGTCAGGCGACAGCGAGTCAGACGACAGTGACGGCGACCAGTCAGGCGACGATGATGAAGAAGGCGATGTAGGTAATTCGTCAAGCTCTTCGAACGGCGGCAGCGATGGTGATGACAGCGCAGAGTCATCCGAGAAAGAGCGTGTCGATGTCGAAATGATCCTCGACGGCATCGAAGAGTCTCAGGACTTCTCTGAACAACTTTCCGCAGAGGTGACGAAGGTCTATCAGGACTTGAGCCAAGAAGGGAAGTTCGGGGAGTGGATCATCTTCTCGCGAGAGTACGACGACCCGAAACCCTATCCGGCCAGCAATGTTTCGCTGTCATCCGTCACGGATATGCAAGACGAGGTGAACTCGATGGTCGGGCCGATGGCGAAGCAGCTTGAGCGGCTGATCCTTGCGCGCAAGCGTACCTTGTTTGAACCTGGCAAACGCCGGGGACGGCTGCACTCGGCAAACCTTCACCGCATTCAAGCGGGCGATGATCGGATCTTCCGCAAGAAATTCGAACACAAGATGAAGGACACTGCCGTCGAGATTTTGACCGATATGTCCGGCTCGATGCAAGGCAGCAAGATGAAGACGGCTGCCTACAGCTCGTATGCGTTGGCCTCGATGCTGCAACGGGTGAATATCCCGTGCGAAGTCATGACTTTCACGACAGGTCATGGCGACAGCAAATACAACGAGGAAATGCAGGAGGCTATGGATCGTCTTGGTCGTCCGTTCTCGCATGTGGGTGTGTGTAAGCACTTTCTGATGAAGGGCTTTAACGAACGGATCGACACTTCCGTGACCAATCGCTTCGCGCATCTTGGTTGTGGCGATGGTGACAGGCATATGTGGGCGAACTGCGACCCAGAGAGCGTCTACACCGCCGGTGTGCGCCTTGCGAAGCGTCCTGAGAAGCGTCGCATCCTCATGGTGCTGTCAGACGGGTATCCAGCCTTTGCAGGGGACGGGTACTCAGGCGGCCGTCGCTTGAAGGAAGTCATCGCAGACTGTGAAGCGTCCGGCATGGACGTGATCGGCATTGGTATTCAGGACCAAGCCGTGCGTGAGTTCTATCCGAAGCACGTCGTCCTTCAGCGCGCGACGGACCTTCCCGCAGCGATCATGGGTGAAATGCAGGCATTGCTTCTCCGCTAGGAGAGCATGCTTGCGGGTATAAGTCAGTATTGACATACCATACGCTCAAAACTAATCTGAACAAGCAAGACAGAAGGGGAACAAGAAATGAAACTAGCTAAGTGTGAGCTGTGTGGCGAGGAGTGTCACGCGATTGCAAAGCACCTCAAAGAAGAACATGGCGACGCCATGTCTCTCGACGAATACCGAACAAATTATCCCGACGCAGAAGTCTACAGCGATGCCATGAAGCAGCGCATTGAACAGGCAAAGAAAGACAAAGGTCAAAAGATGGCAACTGAACAAACCCGCAAGCCGCTACACGAAGTCTTCGGCATCTCTGAAAGCACGAAGGGCGCGCTGAACAAGCAGGGCAAGCCGATCCCCATTGCGGTGCTGGCGAATTCATCGGATGACTTTGCAAACCAGCTCGTTCCCGACAAGGACGACAAATACATCTTCAACATCGAATACCTCAAGACATGCGTGATGGGTCTTGAATCGAACATTCCGACCTACATCGTCGGTCAAGCCGGCACAGGTAAATCGACACTGTGGGAGCAAATCTGCCACAGCACGAACCGCCCCATGCTGCGCGTTCAGCACTCCGGCAACACCGAAGAATCTCACGTTCTGGGTCAGTATCTCGTCAAAGATGGCGCGACATACTGGGAGCCAGGTCCATTGCAGCTGTGCATGAAGCTCGGCATCACGTATCTCGCAGATGAATATGACCGCGCAATGCCGCAGGTTCTCTCGGTCTATCAGCCGGTCCTTGAAGGCAAGCAGCTGATCACGAAAGAAGCGCCGCCCGAATGGCGTATCATCAAGCCGCACCCTGACTTCCGCTTTGTTGCAACAGGCAACACGAACGGGGCAGGGGATGAAACAGGCTTGTTCCCCTCGACGATGTTGCAGGATTTCGCGAACTACGAACGCTTCGGCATCATGTTGAAGATGGCCTGGTTGCCTGAGAACCAAGAAGTCGCGATCGTGGCGGGGCAGGGGCGTATCCCCGACGATGACGCAAAGCAGCTGGTGCGTTTCGCAACCGACGTGCGCAAGCAAGTCGATGGCGGTCAGATCACTGCACCCGTGTCGCCGCGCGCCCTGATCAACGCTGCGCAAATCGGCATCAAGTTCCGCGATTACGCGAAGGGTCTTGAGCTGGCATACATCAACCGTCTCGGGCAAGCAGATGCAGAGGCATGTCGTCAGGTCGCTCAGCGTTACTTCGGGTAAAAGGGTAAGTCATTCATGACTAACCAATATGAATACGCTGATTATGAAAAGCTCCTAGCTTCGCTGTCGCACAAAGCATTTCGCCGTGCGACAGCGAAGGGCTTCTTTCTGGAGTTCGAGGAGCTGTTTCAAGCCGCCAAAGAGACTTTCGTTGTTGCTGGTGAAATGTTCGATCCAGAACAAGGCGTGAAGTTCTCGACATATCTCTGGACGGCGGTGAAGAACAATCTATCGCGCATGGAGAAGAAGGCGATCACCATTCAATCGCAGACATCTTCTTTGGATGCAGAGATCGGTGACGAAGTTGGAACGATGCACGACATTGTTCCAAATGATGACGAAACTGCGATCGACCGTTTGTTACGTCTCGAAGAGGAATACGAAAGCTTCTCGAAGCTCTCGGAGAAAGCAAAGAGCGTCATTCTCGTTCTGGATAGCCCGCCGGCTGAACTGGCGAAAGAACTGCGACGCATGGAAGCTTTCAGACTGCACTGCAAAGAAAACAAAATGGCAGCCGCGGCGCGCGTTCTCGACGTGCAAACGGTGTGCAAGATTCTGGGGTACTCAGTTTCGCAAACGCGACTGATCAAACAGGAATTCAAAGCACTGCTGGAGCCGCCCGCACCCGCGCCGCCGATGCTTAACGAACCTTGCTACTCGTGCGGCGCAGTCAGTGAGCCATGCGATGTCTGTCAGGGCGCAATGAAGATTGGGGATATTCTCTATGGCTAATGTCAAACTCAGCGATGCGCCAGGCTGTATCGGGTCACCGATCATTCGTGAAGAAAATCACCCGATCTGCCGCAACTGCCCGTTTCGTAATGTCTGCGCAAAGCTGGCGAAGCTGAACGGTGAACGCCTCAAGGAGAGCTTGGGACTGACGACGCTGTCAGAGAACACCGGCAAGATGCTGCTCGATGGCGCAAAGCGTATGACAATCGCGGAGCTGGAAAGCCCCGCCTTCGTGGACAAGCGTCCACTGACGAACAACGGCCGCCAGCTGCAAAGCTCGATGTTCAAGAAGCTGGGCGTCGCTGGCGTGATGGTTGCGCTGGAGCGAGACAAGCGCACGTCGGTCGACCATGCGCTGCAAGAGGTCAAGCCGGATTGGGCGCGCGAGTTGATGCTCCTGATCTACGACAACAAAGGCACGGTGAAGAAGAAAGACCTGCGCGAATATCTGCACCATGAGCTTGGTATCCCCAAGACGATGGCTGTCAGCAACGTGTCTAACTTTATCAATGCGACGACGAACGCGGATCTTCTCCAAGAAGACAAGGAAACATTGAGGTTAAAACGATGACAGAAGAATTTCCAGATCACGAAGGGTCACTGTGCATCACTCACAACGGCCACAAGGATTTTCACGAAGATATCCTCACGTATATTCGCAATTCGAGAGGTGCGGGAATAAGGGGGTTTGATCCGACTGAATGGGTCAGTCGAGAGGATTTCGAGAACGCCGTTTCACAAAACGATTTGTGGGAAGTGACCTGGTATCCAGACAACCCGATCACATTCTTCAGGACCAGAGGATCGACTCTGGAAAACGCGCTGATCAAAGCGAAAGAGGTTATCACATGAAGCTACTTGCCGACACAAAGTCACACTTCTCGATTGGCGAGTCGATGCTGACGCCAGAAGATATCGCAGAGCGCGCCAAAGCCGCGGGGTATGATGCCGCCGCACTGTGCGACACGATGACGATTTCAGGCATGCCCGACTTCACCAAAGCGTGTGACAAGGTCGGCATCAAGCCGATCATTGGCGTTCGACTGCGCGTGGTCCCGACACTGGCGAAGGAAGACAAGCAATACACTGTCTTTCCCAAGCTCTACATCCTGACGCAGACAGGGTTCGAGGTCGTCACAGCGCTCTTGTCCAAAGCGTATGACGAGGATCATTTTCATCGCGTTCCACGTCTCGAATTCGCTGACGTGATCGAAGCGTTGCAAGATGCTAAGGGACACGTCGCATACTCAACAGGCTCGCTCTACAGCGCTGTCCGTCGCTCTGACGCAGTCACAGTGTCAATGAGCGTTTAAAAGTGACCCGGTTTCAGCGTTTGATTTTGACCCGCCTATTGGGTGCCAAAGCCCCCAGGCGGACCGCCCTCATATAGCGAGTCCGTCTGGGGGCTTTGCTTGCGATGCGG
>Ga0208794_1000906_pt1 | contig 15717 bp, 33 predicted proteins | sample 32_taG_FD_184106 | JGI IMG/M metagenome (GOLD analysis project Ga0208794, IMG submission 184106) | Marine viral communities from the Gulf of Mexico - 32_GoM_OMZ_CsCl metaG (SPAdes) (version 2) | ecosystem: Environmental > Aquatic > Marine > Oceanic | place: Atlantic Ocean: Gulf of Mexico... | reverse complement strand
AGGCAATCTGTCAAATATGTTTTCCTTAAATGACAAATCATCGCCAACAAACTCCTTTAAGTTTGCTGTAGCAACCGGTTCCGCAGGGGCAGCAGGTGCTGCCTCAACTTGCTCAGTTGCTGGTGCTTCTGTTGGCTCTGCTGCAAGTGGATTGGTTGTTTCTTCGCTCACAATACACCTCCACCGTTTTTATAGCCAATGTCATACTCGTCCCTGACCATACCTTTGTACCCATGCTCATCGGCGTTATACCCTAGCCGAGATCGAGCGTCTTCAAACCCTTGTCTTTGTGAGGCGACACATTGCTTAGTAAGCGACGGGCCGCTTCTCCGCTCTCGATCATTAAGAATAGTATATCTATTTTTATATCTAGCCTTGTAATCTTCAGGGTAGTTTTTATTTAGCCATGTCACAAAATTAGGGTCCTTATCTCCATAAAGACTATTAAGTCCTGGAGCATCGGGATAAGCCTCATCAATAGGCATGGCTAATCTTTCTTTAAGCGTCGGACCCTCGGGTTTAGACGCAGTTTTAGTGGCTACCTTTTTGGTAACCTTTTTTACTGTTTTCTTTGTAGGCATTATACTTCGTTGATTATCCGAAATGGACCATCCACTTCAGGTCTTTGAAAGTTCTCAAGCCCCCGCATGTACTCAATGTAATTAACTATACGGCTTAAAAGATGATAGCTTCTAAGCTCGTCATTGGTTACATTTGGGTCTACGCCAAACTGATTCATCCGACAAACATCTTTAAGATGGTTCAGAACAGTTTCGCCGTAATCGTTATTAAAACATTCTTGATATGCTTTAACTAAGTCCTTTTCTCCTTTTTCCATAAATTAAAGACCAGCACCGCCCATTTGGGATACGGCCTGCCCAGCCATTTGCAATTGCTGCAACTGCTGAGTAAGCATTGCGATTTGCTCATCGCGTTGCTTAAGCTGATCTATCGTAGCATCATCATTAACAATCTCGGCAGGCACCGTAGAGTTAACGGCAATTTCCTTTAAGCCACGCTCCCAATCAAGGGACCTTGCTCCGGCACCAGGTACAAACGCTTCTACAACCTGTGCAGCTTGAGCCACCCTAACCAAGCCTTGTGTGCGTTGTGCCTTAACTGCTAAAGCAATGCGGCTATTATATACTACGCTAAAATTGCTAATGTCTTCAAGTCCCGCTTCCTCAAGTATGTCGTCAAAGTCCCCGACTAGAGACATTTGGATAAACACGTTTTCAATAACTTGATTTAGACACTCGTCTACGATGTTCTGGAATATGGGGGTAAAAAGTTTAAGCTGTTCTTCTGCCTGCATCTGAACCTCAAATGCTGTTTTCTCAGTAGTGGCAATGTCCTGCTGAGTAAAGAACTTAAACATTTCATTGAAAAACGCAGAGCGAATCTGGCCCTCAAGCCTACGGATAAACCAGTCAACACTTTGAATGTTAAATGGGACAATGTATGGTTGAGGTACTCCGTTTGGCGTATGTGGGTCAAACATGATTTCCCCACCGGCACGGTCGTCTTTGCGATAGGAACTATCCTTGGGTACCAGCATTGGAGGACGCACACCCTTCTCCACTGCCACGCTAATGTCGCGTATAGCACGATTTAGAACTCGGACAGTTGGGTATGCTTGCGTTCCAGGAGAACGGCCAAAGCCTGCATCGTGCCTGCTTTTAAGTATGCGAGTCACAATGTAAGGCTGGTAATACAAGCCATCATTGTCCAAGATAACGCTGCTGCTTTCCTTGCAAACATACACCGACTCAAACGGACGGTTTTCTGGTGCAGCCGGTATGTTCCCTTCGGAACCTAGACGTGGCTTTACCATGTGGATAATGGTAAACTTTTTATTGCGAGAGGAAGGATGGTCAGACTTCATTGCGTCCATAATAACTTCTGGAAGCTCTGCCTTTCCATCTTCTATGTCGTCCTTAAAGTAGGCATAGATTTGCTCAGCCGTTTTACCGTCCCACTCGTGAAATACCGTAGTAGCATACCCGTCTTCATCCTCGCGGAATCTAAACTTGCCAAATGGAATTTCTACAAAGTTAAATGCACGTTTCTTAGATGGCATCATAGCCAAGCAAAACGTGCCAAACATACCGCCACTATGCACTGCTTCGTGAAACGCACGGTAGAAGTTGGACTGACCAATGCGAGTGCGAATGCGATCTGACGCACCATTATAGAAGCGACTCTCGCTTTCTATAACTTCTGGGTCAAAACTTTGTGACTCAAGTTCCAACCAACGCTCGTTTTGCGGAGTTAGATCCGACACAATGCCAGCACTAAATACCTCTAGGGCATCACGAAACGTAGTATCGAATATGCGAGTGCTATCAATCTGACCTGCGGTACGACCACCGATCTGTCCAGACTTACGCTCCTCTCCATAAATTGCTATGTTGTTTGCGTAAGACTTCCACTGTTCCATTTCTGGAAAGTCGTTGAAGTCAGCAAGGATGGCTCTCGCCCTTGATGAATCTTCTTGAGGCATTATCCTAATTTATTTTTTCTTTCTCGCCCAGCAATAATTGTGCTAAGCAAATCCATTTGGCGACGGTCTTCCGGCATTTGAGGTTGCACTTGAGCAGTCTCTACCACAGGCGGTTTGCTAATTTGAGTCGGCGTAGGAATTTCGGGAGGTTTTGGTGCTGCTGCTTTTGCTATTTCAGTTACACCCTTAGTTACAGCAGCAACCTTAACAGCTTTAGCGGCAAAAGCAGCAGTTTTTGCTGTAGCTCCTGCTCCCGCTCCTATAGTTCCTCCTTTTAAAGCACTAACAAATGCTGGTATAAAATTACCCATAGTAATAAAAGTTGCCGAACATTATACACTATTAAACATTAATTGTCAAGTAAAAAATAAAAAAACTACTCTTCAGAAATGTCTATAACTTTTTCAGCTTGCTTAATATCTTTGTTTTTTTCCCGTAGCTGTTTCATGAGTTCACCAATGAGAGCGTTGCCTTGTTGCAACTTTGCATCCCCCTGCTCGTCAGACCTTGTGTGCCCCTGCATCTCATTGTCCATACGCACTAGCTTAATGTAGTTTTCTTTGTCCCTAATCCGGTAAGCCTCGTCAATTAGCACCCGATTCTGAATAAGCTTTTCATCTTTAGTCATGGGATCGCTGGAAGTTTCAATCTGCTCAAGCCTATCTTTCTCACGAATAAACTCGGCATGCTTCATCCAGTCCCAGGCTTTTTGCTGAGCATAGCTAAGGCTAACCCCAAACACCGCAGAGGCTATTTTAGGTATAGTCTGCGATGCGTCCTTCTTGTGAATGCGAAGAGCATACTCCGCATACTTGTCATCTGTAAATCTATTGTGCTTGCCCATACCACATAACTGATTGATAAGGTTGCAGCCCGAATGTAGGCATAAATCTAAACGCTGGACTGTCGTCATTTAAGGCCACTAAGAAGTCCTGGAATCCCGCATTCAATATTGTTTTCTTGCCTTGGTTCATAACCTCCTTAAAAACATAAGGCGAGCTAACGTCTTTGGATATAAAAGCAGTTATCAACGGCACCCCGCCAATTGATAGGCTACCCTTAATCTCCCCGTCTACTTCAATGATGCTAGTTGGTCGCCATAGTCCGTGGCCGTCCTTCTTGGCTATGTCTACTAGTTCCTCTACGTCTTCTTCCTTTATGTCTCTTATATTTGTCATAATTAAAAACCATTAACCGGTTCCTCAACATAGACCGGCCTTTTGCGTTTGTCTTGAGTGTACCCGACCGTTGTGCTTAACAAGCCATGCTCAATTCCCTCTGCTACATACCTGGCAGCGTCAGCGGCGTGAGAAGTAAAATCGTGGACAGGAACAGTGCCTAGTATCCCGGCAGCGTCATTCTTCTTGGCCCTATATTGTTGCAGCATCTTAAGTCCATCTTCCATGTTGGGGCGATAAAAGTAGGACTTGTGCAGCAGGCTTCTTAGATTGTTAATGCCACGCCATACGTCTCTCGTCTTGGGGCACACCTTAATATTATTGCCGCCACAATCACGCAGCTCCATAACATAGTTCTTAGTCCCGGTCTTGTCCATGTACGCAGCGTCATGCGGCAAGATGTGACCGTACACGTCGTAGCCTGACATGGCAAGCTCAGACACATACTCCCGAGTTTGCTTTTGACTGCCTTGGGTGAACCATAGCCACTTAAGCGTAACTCCATCCCATTGCACCAGCCATATAGCCGTGTAGTCACGGAAACCCAAATCCCATACCGCCCATATTGGCACTTCCTTGCTGGCTGGCAAATCGTTCCGGTAGTGACCCTTCCTCCTAACAACCTCTAGTATGTCAGCGTATATGGCACCATCGACAGGAGCAGCCATTGCTTCTTCTGGCGTAGACGGAAACTCCCGTCCCATGAATAGGCCAAGAAGGTCGCTTTGCTTTTGCCACCATATCTTCTGCGATACGGTAAACTTTCGGTTTACACGCTCCTCTAGTTCCGCAAAGTAGTCTATTGTGCTTTGCGTAAGCAACGACTCGTCGCCCACCATCTTGTAGCTAGCGTCATCGTACCAAGGATAGAACAGGAACTTGAAGTCCATGTCGGTCCTGTGCTCATCCGTAGTGTTCATGGCTTGAACTACTTGGTTGTAAAAATGCCCAGCCTGACCACCTTCATAAGTAGACTCAATAAAAACTATAGCACCCTGACCAGCAGTAGGCAAAGCACCAGTAAGGATTTCCTCAGACCTAATAGGATCTTTAGCCGCAACCTTCCCCCATTCCGATATGTGCAACACCTGGCTTGTGCCACCACGGATCTTGACCTTTGACCTAATCTTCCATACCGGACTAAACACCAACTCGTTTAAGTTGCTGTTAACCACGTCAACCGTGGCTTTCAGGGAATCGTCTAGCTGGTTAAAAGGCTGGATAACCTTTTCCCTCAACAGATCCTTTGCTGCTTCGTCATTATGAGACTGGATGTTGAACGTGCTGTTTTCGTGAGTTAGTACATAGTCTAGGCCAATAATAGCAATGAGGGTTGACATCCCAAGTTGCCTAGCCTTAAGTATAAGCACACGCTTGTGCCCTTCCAGGAACACCTCATTAAGCACATCGCACTGAGCGTCATTCGGAACAAACTGAACCTCTACGCCTTCTTTGGTTATGCAAGTGTACAGGTTGCCTATTCGCCACACTGGGTTGGCAAACGACTCCTCGCTAATTGGCTCGGCCATAATCTCCCGAACCTTTGCTATTCCTTCTCTGTTCATTCTTTGGTGGAGGAAGTGGGATTTGCACCCACGTCCTATGCGTCATCTATGCTTCATAACGCATAGTCGAATCTATGTTTCCCCCTCTACTTTGTCTTAGTTTTGCTTTTCGTAATTTCCCTAATCAAGTAATCCATTAAGTAGGCCCCAGCCTCTTGACCCTCCAGCCCTAAATACTCCAAGGCCCCAACTACGGCATGGTACGCCTCGTGAGCATATGTGTCCACGGTAGACCACTTCAAAGGCTCTTTAACAAATATGCCTTGCACTATTCCCAGGTCAAGTCTAAAGCCAGCAGTGTTTTCGCAACTTTTTAAATTTCCAGCTTGCTCTTCTATTTCCTTTACACTAGCCCCCTCTTTTACCATAGCGTCAACGAACCCCCCATAGTCTTTATTGCCACCCCATATAATAAACGAACAAGGGTAGACATCTGGATTTAACACAAGCTTAATCATCAACCTTGCACCACTCCAGCTTGTCCCACGTTTCATGCCTAGCGGGTCCATACAAGTCACGCATCTCATCCTCTATTAGCGTTTCCCACAACTCCCGAGGCATAACCCTACGACCAGACCTCGGGTCCAGACCACCTTCCATATTTATCAAACGCTCAAGCAACGCATACTTGTCACTTTCCATAACGCCGCACATTATACCACAGAAACTTAACCCTGTCAAGTAATAACTTAACTATTCCGATTTTAGTCTTGACAATTACCTCTACATATTATATAATACGTAAGTGCAAGCGAAGCGAGACACGCAACGGATTATTATCGGAACGGAGTGTAGCTTGCGGAACGAGTACCGAACAATACGGAATGATAAGCGTGGTTGTATATGAAACATATACAGCAATATATGTAAACACGACTATTTGTAAACCGTTGAGTGTGTGGTTGATAGGTACCATGCCACGCTGCGACAGATCAAAGTGACCCCTCCCCCCGTTGTGGACCCGGGGGTGTGTTATCAGGCTGCGGTCATGATCCCTTGCCGGTCACCTCTCGATTGCTGCCCTTCCCTGGTGGCTAGCAATGCCCTTCCCTGCCCCTGAGGTGATTTTTTTTCGAATGGGGCTTGACTCGATTGGCTGATTCCCCCAAGTTTTGGCCGTCATGCAAAATCTATCATCAAAAATCAAAGTTGCCGCCCTTTATGGGCTGCTGTTAGTCGCTGCCTTGCTGGTGGCTTTTCACGTCTACTTGCTAGGCTCGTTCGCCCTTTGGGTCATATCTGCCGGGGGTGCTACTGCTGCCCTTTCCTCGATTCCATTGCTAGTTTTCCGCTGCCGCTCTCAGGTTGCCGGGATCAGGAAGGGGAGAGCATCCAGGGCGGTCTTCCTGATGGGCGGCCCAGGTAGCGGGAAAAGCTACGTTCGCAAGCGAGATATCAAGATTGAGACCGTCCTAGACTGTGACCGGATCAAAAAGACCCTGCCAGGTTATGACCCCAAGAACCCAATGGCGGTCCATGAAGAAAGCCGGCAGCAATTGAAGCGGCAATTTTTCGAGGCCATTGCTGGCACCCGGTCATTCGTCTATGACGGCACCGGTAGCAATGCGGCCAAATACCGGCGATTGATGACCGAGGCACGGCAGGCCGGGTTCAAGGTGGAGATTGTCATGGTTCGATGCTCCCTAGCTACCGCCCTGCAGCGGAATCAGGACAGGACTCGCACCGTGCCGGAGTCAATTGTCCGGTCGAAGCATGCGACCATTGCTGCCTCATTCGAGGCCATCAGAGGGCAGGCTGATTTGGTTAGGGTAGTGGATAACGATTGAGTCGAAACGCTGCAAGGCGTCTTGTCCGGGTGGCTCCCTGGCAACTGATGAGACAAGCCAACTAACGACAAAACGACAAGATTATGAGCAAAAAAATACCATATGAATATCCCAAAGAGGGCACACGAGTTCGGGTCTACTGGAACTTGCACCGGGACTGTTTTAGTTTTCAGTCCACTGAATCCGGGCGGGTCATTGCCCATTATGACCGCTGCACCCTTAGCGATGCTAAGCTAGTCGTTCGCAAGGCTGGCAACGAGAAGGTTCGCCGTGAGGGCAAAAAGAATGTCCATGCGTTCGCCGTGGGGTTTATTGCTGAGCCCGATTCACCCGGGCCTTTCGATGCTGATATACTAGAGTCAGCGTTCATAAGGTCGATCACCTACAATCCCTACAAATACACCTCTTTTGTCGATAAGGATACCGAAGAACCGATTGAGGCGGCCAACCTGGTTGAGATGTCCAGTGTTGACAAAGGCCATGTTACCGTTCCTTTTATGACCGCAGTTGACTAATCGAAACCCCGCAAGGGGTCTCATCAGGGTGGCTCCCTGGTGACTGATGAGATAAGCCACGATAACGACAACGAAAGGAAAAACACAATGAGCGGTTTAACAGAAAACACAACGGGCGAATTTATCGAAAATGATTTCGATGACGAATTCGATATTGAAGGGTTCGATCCAAATCCCATTGAGGGTCTCGGTTATTCCTTGGGGGGTGCGGCTGATGCGTTCATCGACGCTTTCGAAGAACTTTTGATCGAGTCGGGTCGATAATCGAAACCCCCGCAAGGGGGTCTCGCTGAGATGGCTACCAGCGACTGATGAGACAGGCCAAGTTAACGACAACGAAAGGAAAAAAAATGAACATTCTCGAAACAAAAACCTGGACTGGATTTACGATTAGGGAGCTGGCATTGCTAGGCCGCCTTCTCGGAAACGAAAGCGAAGTTGCAAGGCAAATTTTGCCGGAAGAAAATTTCGATCCTGAAAAGGAGACCCTAAAAGAATTTGCTCGCAGAAGAGCAAAGCAGGCCGAGGAAATTGAAAAGGAAATTATTCGCCTAGGAAATAAGGCTTGACAATTGCCCGCTTTCGCTTATTAGACTAGTTAAAGATAACGAAAGGATACTAAATTATGAATGCAAAAATTTCAAAGCACCGATTAAGCGGGGGGTTCGACCCCCAGGCTTATAATTTTATCGAGGCTTTCGATCATCGCGTTATTTATGCCAGCGATGACGAAGATGGCGGGGGCGGGGACCCTATTAACCCACTGCCTCCATATCTGCAGAGGGCAGTTGAGTCGAATGGCTATAGCTTAGAGCATTGCACGCATTGCGGGGCTGCTCTGAAAGCAGGGGCGGTTTTTGAGCATGATTCAAGCGGGGAGCATATCATTATAGGCAGCACCTGTGTTAACAGGCTTGAATTCGAGTCTGCGAGCGAGATAATCGCCGCTCACGAGGAAAACCGCCTTTATATCAGTGGTCTTAGGAAGGCCATGAGGCGGTCCTGGAGGTGGAAACCAGTTATCAGTTTTCTGGAGGCTGCCTGCAATAACGAAGCAGTTGGAAGTTGGGAGCGGGGAATCGCGGAGGATATGCTTCGCAAGTTGGCGAAATACTTCAGCCTAAGCCGGAAGCAGATTGCTTTCGTTCGCAAAATAGTTGAGGAGTCTCCCGAAAAAGAGGCCAAGATTAAGGCTCGAAAAGAAGCGGATGAAGCAATGCGGAAAAATGCACCGGATTGGGAGAGCGGTCGCTACGAAATCGAGGGCAAAATATTGAGCATTAAAAGCGTCGAAAGCGACTGGGGCAGGTCGTTAAAATGCCTTATTCAGCTCGATGACGGTCGTAAATGCTGGGGCACGGTCCCCTCTGGGGCTGCCGCCGAAAGGGGCGACCGGATTGAGATAAAAGCCACCTTTAGTCCCGCCCCTGATGATAGTAAGTTCGCTTTCTATAAGCGGCCAAAGCTTATTGACATAGTTGAAACCCCGTAAGGGGTCTTGCCAGGACGGTTACCTGGCAACTGATGAGACAAACCAAATTAATTTAAAATAACTATTGACAAACTTAAATTTTTCTGATTGAACCAAATAACAACGACAAATATATGATAAAAACTGATCTATTCGAATACACCATAGGGCAACATTTTCTGCCCTATTTGATAAACGGCGACGCCACGGGGCTCAGCACTACGGAGTCCGAGGAAATTGAGGCCTTTGAAAATGAGGCCTTTGCCAGTGCGAAAAGGCAGGGAGCTGCCTCCGCTCATTGGGCAGAACTAACTGAATGCACCGCCTGGAGAAAGTGTGAAGTTTCGGGATACTACGGAGAGTGTTCAGACATTGGTTTGATAATGCTCTTCCCTGAAGGCGGTCCCGTTTCGCCATTAATGAATTAACCCTTAACCCTAACGACAATATGACAAATGAAATAGCATTGGTCCTTTACCGGCCACACTCAACTGGTATAGCGACCCTTCTTAAAAACGAGGACGGGCGTCTTGTTTGCCGGTTCTCAGGAAAGGGGGTTCCTGAATTGAAAGAAAGATACCCAGGAACCCAGCTTTTCGAGTTAGAGGACGCGACAAACCAGGTAGTTGCGGCACAACGAGCGAAATATTGCAAAGACTGGGAGCTGTCCAGCCAGGACGAATTTGACGAACAGCTCAATGTCCTGTCGCCGAGGAGCTGGCACACTCTCAATGGCGTTGAGTTCTTCTCGATGTCAGAGAGACTCAGCGGAGAGCTCACGGGATACTACGCTCACCACAAAGCAACAGATAAATTCTTCCGGGCGTACCGCTCGGTTTATGAAGACCCAGAAACCATAACCAACGAAGTTAGAGAAGCAGCAGAATGAAAAACCTAACAAGACACAAGGGCAAGATAACAAACCTGAAAAGGCTCCCAAGCTCAAGGCACGGGAACCCCAGGTGGACAATGAAAATTGACGGCTGGACATGCAGAACAGTCCCAGACTCCATGCATGCTTACGCACTCAGTAGCAGTTCGGAGGGCCGTGAAGTCACCGCAGAGATAGGGACCTATTACGGGTCTCCCGCAATACACTCCCTCAAATTTGAACCGAAAGGAGACAAATGATTGATAACAGATAAAACCAAACCCTGCCCTGCACCTCAGACGTGCGGGTTTTGGGGTGTAACCACTAACCAAAACTTAAAAATGATTAATTTAGCACTACTGGCAGCCCTGATAGCTGTCGAGTCAGAAGGAAATCCTGGGGCGGTCGGAGACAACGGCCTAGCCTTTGGAATTCTCCAGTTGCATTCTGCCTATGTTCAGGATGCGGCTGAGTGGGCTGGAGAGGATTGGACGCACGAGGATGCGTTCGACCCCGAAAAGGCGGTGGAGATATTCGCTGCTTACGTGGAACGCTATTGCGGCGATTCCAGGCTGCCTAAGGGCATGTCTCGCGAAGAGTTCATTGCGAGAACCCACAACGGAGGCCCGCGAGGAGCCTACAAGGATTCAACTTTACCCTATTGGGAAAAGGTTAAGAAAGAGTTTGACAACTAGCCCTTGCCCAGTAGGGTGAAGGCATAACCACTAAAAAAGGAGACTAAAATGGAAACAGAAAAAGCACTAAACCAACTAGCTCAAGACATTAAAGACGCTAGACACGATGTGAGGCTAGGCTTCAAGGCATCGGCTGACATGATTCTGTCGGAAGCTTTGCGACAGATCGAGCAAATCAAAAAGGAGCAATTGCCCTTGGACATTCAAGGTAGTTATGAAACAGGAGAGGAAGCTGGCCGATCCCAAATCAAAGCTAGGCACGATGACGACGAGCGGCTAAATCACGCCATGTCCGAAGCTAGGACTAGCATCGGGACGTTTTTCGACGATCTCAGGGCCATCTATGAGCCCAAAGAAGGGAGCAACCATCATGGATAAGCTCATTGATTGGATAGCCGCTGGCCTCATATTCTTGGGGCTGGCTGGCATAACCGCCACAATTTTGTGGCACCTAGTGATAGGTGGAACAGTAGCAAAGCAACTATTATGGACATAGAAAAAGAAATCGAGATTCTTTTGGGGGTCCCTCAAAAGATTTACAACCTAACGGTACAGTATCACCGAGACGAAGGAGACGTCATTCTCACCGGAGTGTGGCTGGACGGAAACGACCAGTGCATACAGGGGATTCTCAACGAGGGCGACCTCTGCACGATAGAAAGGTTTTTAAATGCCAATACCTGAAAACGCGAAGATCGAAGATATTCAGGTCGAGGGGATTGACCCCTCTGACTACCCAGACTTCTGCGATGCGTACATTAGCTACGCAGAAATTGACGGCAAGCCAGCAAGCGACGAGGAGTTGGATGAACTTAACCAGGATAGTGATTTTGTTTACGGAGAAGTGATGAGATGGATTTACTAGCTTCAGATATTCGGGAAATCTCAAGACCACGAGACCCTATGCTTATTAAGCAAATTGAGAATCTTTTGGATGGGTCTGATTTGGACCCGCCAGAGTGCGATGACCTGGAGGAAATCGAGGACGCTTTAGAGGATTATGGATTCTATTCTTGACAGCTATTCGAGACTAGGTTATAATGGCCTAGTCGGCCTTAATTAAACTATAATTATAGTTAACTACAATTATGATTAATTATCTTTGCCTTATTTGTTAAATCATAAAAACAATTGTTGACAATACGCTATTACTAGTATATTTTATGAGGAAAATGGATAATATTCTTAATGAGATTAACCGCAGGAAGTCGCGAGAGGAGTCTTACCACGAGATGCGAAAGCACCTCAGGTGGCAGACTGCCAAGCAATTTCTATTCTTGGCCGCAATCGGGGCCATACTAACACTAACCTTCTACATAGCATACTAATGGAGACTAGATAATGGAAACACGATACTGGAAATGTAACAAGAACCTTGGGCAATTTACCACCAAGGTTGACGAGAACACAGCGGGGGCCGTCAAGTACGAGCACCCCATGATCCCTGGCGGGTTTAAGTGGCAATTGCAAGTGCCTACGCTTGCGGGTCACATTGAGAGCCTGTACATGGACGATAGCCCGTATGGGCAGCAGCTTTGCATAGGGCTGCAGAACAGTGCAGGCGTTGATGTTTTGCAAGTGCCTACACACAAGCAGAACAGCGACTGGCCCGTGGCCGAGTACGCCTACCTCGCTAAGCGTGTTCTCAACTTCGATGTTAACAGCATCTTAGAGTTGAAGATATGGAAGTTCAAACCGGAAGATTCCGATTACGATAAGCTTTTTATCATGCCCTACCAAGGTGGACGCAAGCCAGTTGCCGAAGCATTGACTAGGGACAAGCAGCCCAAGATTGACCCAGTAATTGTGGGGTCGAAGAAAGTTTGGGATACCGAGCCGCTCTTTAAGGCGTTGGAGGAGCAGGTCGAGGCATTCATCGTTGCCAACAAAGGCAAACTTGATGAGGCGAAAGCCAGCCGAGAGCCTACCGAAAACGAGAAAGCCGTTGCTCAATCAGCAGATCCTTTGGCAGACTGCCCGTTCTAGTTGTCGTTATATGCCCTGCCCTCTTCGGAGGGTGGGGTTAAACTTACCATGATTACAAAAAAACTTTTAGACTCACTTGTAGAGAACCACAATGGTCAAGATGACCAGAAGTGGAAGACCACTCTAGCCGTAAAGAAACGCAACGGGATCACAGAGGTGATTGGCGTATGTACCTACGGGAACCTTTATTTTGTCCAGCTAACCGAGAGCGGCAAGGCCCGGATTGACTGGATTAAAAAGAACCTAATTGGCGACCAGTACGCCGTCGATCAACCCAGGCACTACCGGGTTACGGATTCAGTGCTAGACAAATTTAGACAGGAAACCGTCGAATGGATTTCGTAAGACTGATAAACCCAACAGACGAGGAAGAGGTCGAGATTCTGGTCACCGTCATTGAGGAAGCTATCGAGAGGTGTTGCAGCGACGAGCAGGTCCATGACATTGGTGACTACGTTGAGCGAAGAATTGAAATTGAATTGGAGCCATTCGGCAGCGACGACTACCTGCTAGGCATAAGCGAATTACGATGAAAGCGACAATAAAAACAATACAAGGGCAGTGGGCAGATTGCCTGACTGAACAAGGAGATCGGGTCTTGATTAAGATGATTGACCCAGGCCAGCACAAGGTTGGCGACGAAGCTAATTGGTGGACCGAGTACACGGCAACCAAGGAGGACGGCACAATGGCCTACACGGAAGTCCCTGCTCCCGCTTATGTAGACCAGGATGGCAACAGACAGGAACCGCCAGAGCGTGGCTCTATGCCCGACACACAGTATATCATTGGGTTCCTGGAGGCACTGGCTGTCAGCGTGTTCGAGGCGGCCAACATTGAGATGGACTTGGAGACCATTAAGATGCTGGCAGCAGAGAGAGCGGTCAAGAACATGGAAAGGGGGCAGTTGTGACGGAGGTTGAATTGTATGGGTTTATTAAGAAGGTTGCATTCAAAAGGTATTCAGGCAGGTTGGACACAGCCTCCATACAGGACATAATCTCTGACGCTTATCTTAGGTTTGTTAAAAAGCCCGACTACAAGGAAAAAATCTTGAGACCAGCCTATGTCAACGTAGCTATTCGGAACATGATAAAGGAACTTCCGACAAGGGACATTGACCGATTGGAGAAAAAGAAAAGATTTGAAAGACGCCTCCAAGAAATTTACTACGACAGAGAGAATAGATCTTACTCGGAAGAGAGCAGAAAAAAATCTATAATGAAACTGAGATTGCTACTTCACAAAAATAGGTCTAGGAAAATACAGTCTAACCAGCTTTTAGAGGCCGTATCTGAAGTGTTAGGGGACGAGTATGTCCGAGTTGGGGATATGAATTGGCACGATAGACTTGCCGGGGTGCTGGGCATTAATAAAGTTACTTTGAGAACTAGAATGTTTAGGTTCTTTGAAAGGTGCCGGAAAAACGAGGAAACACTTAGCCCAATTGAGGAATTATGAGTTATAGCTTAAACGATGAAATAGAAGATGTGGAGGATCACGAGGTCCTTGTCGGAATGATTGGCAAGACAATTGAGGTGCTGCCAGTGGACGAGTTGAGTGTCACGGCATTCATTAACGGCAAGATTATTAGGTGCGACTTGGAAGACGACGGGGGCGTCTCTGTCGCAGTGATTTCCGGCGATGGCTAAGGTATTGGTAATCGGGGACTTGCATTGCCCATTTACCCTCAAGAAGTATTTGAGGTTCTGCAAGAACGTGGACCGCCGAATGTCATGCAATGAGGTCGTGTTCATTGGCGACGTCATTGACAACCACTATTCGTCGTATCACGAGACTGACCCAGATGGTTTCAGTGCAGGTGAGGAGCTGGACAGGGCAATCTCCGAGATCCAGAAATGGTACAAGGCGTTTCCGCAGGCACACGTTTGCATTGGCAATCACGACCGGTTGGTACACCGAAAGGCGTACAGTGCTGGTATATCCAAAAGGTGGATCAGGGACTATAACGAAATGTTCGAGGCACCTGGCTGGAAGTTTGTTGAGTCGGTCTGTATTGACAACGTGGTCTACTGCCACGGGGACGGCAAGAAGGCTATTCAGCGAGCCAAGCAGGACATGCAGAGCGTGGTCCAAGGTCACTGGCACTCGGAGTGCTACGTGCAATGGCACACTGGGGCCAAGTGTAAGGTGTTTGGGATGCAGGTGGGCAATGGGATTGACAAGGATTCGTATGCTATGGCCTACGGTAAATATGGGCCTCACCCTGCCATCGGGTGTGGTGTAGTTGAGCATGGCAAGGTGGCTACAAACTTTTTAATGGAATTATGACACACAAACAACTAGAAGAATACATCCCTGTCCTGTTTGAGAGGATGGAGGCAATCCTAAAAGGGAAAAACCACGACTACACGTCTTTGAGTGGCGACGCATTTGCCAACTTTAGGCAGTCTGAGGAGTTCGGGGTAGATCCATTGATAGCTCTTTGCATCCGCATGGGAGACAAGTTTAAGCGAGTCCAGACATTCTGCAAGAATGGAGAGTTGATGGTTCGGAACGAAGCGGTGGACGATGCGTTTAAGGACCTGATTGGTTACTCGGTTTTGGCGTTAGCAATGTTGAGCGAGAGACAATATCCATGATGTACACAGAAGAAGACATACCACATGTAGTAAGAGAATGCCGGGACTGGATGACAGGCGGCTCCCGATTTACCAATGAGAGCATTGGGATTGTGGTGGGTGGACCTGCCCACGGTAGGACTTGGCCCATTGACAGAGAGGAGCCTAACCGCGAATTTGGGCCAGCGACATACTACCTGACAGACTACGATTTCGAAGGGGAGAAGATAGCAGCATGGCGTTGCGACGGGCTTACCGACTTTGACGCCAAGGGCATGCTCATTGCCATGATATTCTCAGCAGTGGAAGCATTTACTGAAAGCCTATGAGTCACTTCTATACACAGCAAAAGAACGGCAAGGTGAAGCTGCTTAAGAGCATCGACACAATTGCCAAGGCACGAGGTCACGGCAACTGCGTTAAGAGCGTGACCACCGTCCTGTCACTGTTCCCTAGGCAACTGCGTGGCTTTGACATTAACGAATGGCGTGAGCGTAAGCTGGTCCACTTGGCTAGGGAGTTCCCCAACGACACAGAGGACAAGCTTAGAGAGAGATTGTGGGG
>Ga0208794_1000904_pt1 | contig 15725 bp, 28 predicted proteins | sample 32_taG_FD_184106 | JGI IMG/M metagenome (GOLD analysis project Ga0208794, IMG submission 184106) | Marine viral communities from the Gulf of Mexico - 32_GoM_OMZ_CsCl metaG (SPAdes) (version 2) | ecosystem: Environmental > Aquatic > Marine > Oceanic | place: Atlantic Ocean: Gulf of Mexico... | reverse complement strand
TAACCCATCAAGTAGTTTCATTCGTAGGCTTTATTGGTTTGTGTATATTAGTAGGTGTGTGTTATGGATTCTATTGTGCAGTAATGGGTATAGCTCCTTTAGGTAATGAAGCATTAGAAGAGATACCTATCTTTCAATTGTTTTGTTTCTTTGCTATATTATGTAGTAGTTTTGGTGGTTATTGGTTATCAGTTAAAAAGGTTCTAAAGTATGAAGGTTAATAGAGTAAGTGAGTTTGTTCTGAGTGATGATAATGGCAATGAAATGAGAGTTAAACATAATGATGATAGCTGGCATTTTGTTATAGATGATGATAGTATCTTCTCTTTTAGTGCAGATGAAGCAGAAGAATTTGTTAAGATGTTTAATGAGATAGGTAATAGCTAGATTATTTTTATGTGTATCTGATAGGGTTATAGTAATAATTTGTGTATATATCTAATAGGTTTGTATCAGAAATAGATGTTTTTTTATAGAAAAGTATTTTGATTTTATTTGTAGCTAACCGAGAGCGATAATACTACTGATAATACTAACAAAAGCGAATAGATAGAAAGGAATGTAAACGAGATTAAGAGAAAGTAAACGAATCCAGAAGTTAGTTTGTATTAGTAAATGATACCAGAAGTAACCAGAAGTTAGTTTGTATTAGATAAAGGCGCTCACTCCAATCAAATCAACAATCAAATTTACTTATCGGGCATCAGACAAAATCAACAGTAATCAGAATAGGGCACGAGCAGCAGAACACGCATTTCATATCTAACGAGATTATAATCGACTAACCAAAAAAGATCAACTTAAAGTTACTCAAAAAGTTAGATTAGCAGAAGCAGAGAGTTCTCTGAGAGAATCTCAGAATTGGCTGAGGTAAGTAAAGTAAAGATCGAGGCAGCTCATGTCTCTCTCGAGATCGATCAAGCTTTTTTTTGTTGATGCAGATACGGAACTAACATATAATATTTGTATGGCAGATGATAATAAAAAGTTGACCGAATCAGAAGAAATTGATATGATACTTTATGGTAAAATTATAGACAGATCAGATTGGGTCTATACTACTGAAAGTGAAGAATACGAAAGGCTTTCTGAAGAAGAATAATCTTAAAGGTATAATATCTTAATTGGTATTATACCTTTTTTACATGTTGATTGAGATAGGGAACGAGGCTATAATAGATGAAGATGATGATGCTTGCGATGATGATGATGCTGATGGCGCCGATGCTGATCGCTAACTCATTGAGCGGCAAGCAGATTTATAAGTGGATCGAGATACGGAACGAGCATATAATATTAGAGATGACAGAAATGACTGAACAACAATTGATGGAAGCTCTTCGTGAGCTTATCGTAGAAGGCAAAGTGCGTAGTTTCGTCAAAGAAGGCGGCGATGCAGGCAATCCAGATCATTGGATGTATGAAGCGATCGAGCAAGATAATGGTTGATTGAGATAGGGAACGATCATATAATAAGAGAGTAAGTTAGATAACCTGATAACATTTAAGAGAAAGATATTAATAATATGAGTAATGGAACAACTATTGTATGTGCAGTGAGTTTGAAGAGCCGACCTACGACTTATACTTACCTGCAGAATAAGGCAACAAGGCTAGGTACGACTGTAGAAGACTTGAAGAAGTTCTATGTATGTCGTGAAGTGTTGACGCAAGTTAATAAGGGTAAGGACGTATATGACTTGGTCAAAGATACAGAAGCGTTCAATAAGCTGACTACTGAGAAGCCTTGGCTTGATATTGTAGCAATGAATAGTAGAGGTAAGACTAATAAGCGTAAGGTTACGGCAGATGGTAGTACCGACATTAATGCAGTTACAGAGTCTGTAGTAGTGCAGGAGGTCAAGCTTAGTGACGAGACGGAAGCTTACTTGGCAAAGAAGGAGGAGCTTATTGGTAAGGACAACTTGGACCGTATACATAAGCAGGTATGGGGTGAGGAGGAAGAAGTAGTAGAGGGTAACAATCCTTTTTAGTGGTAGTGTAGCTAGATGGGCCCCTTCTCGATTTTTGTTTACGTTCGCGAGAACGGTTTGGTTTGCGAGAAGGGGCCCCGCTCTAGAGAGGTAACCGCTCAGAGAACAGGGTAACGGAGAATGAATATATAGGCATTCCGGTTGTTACTGGAGAGGGGCATGCCGTCCAAAAAATTTTTTTTGCTATCTCCCGAGCCCTATAATAGCGCCCCCCAGCCCGTTAGTCCGAGATGTCTAAGTGAACGATATAAAAGTTTTGATTGGGTAACGAAAATTAAAGTTGAACGCGCACGGCGTTCACTTATAATAAAGATGATGACAGACAGAACATACATTAAAGCATATCTAGTAGAATTTACTGATAAGAGAGACGGCTATTCGTTTCTTAAATTTGGAGCAACTAATGACTATGACGTCATGAAACGCTTTCAGCATGAGCCAGAGCAATACAAAGATTACGATATTGAGGTAATTGGAAGTATCTATGCTAATCAGAATAATGTTAACTATAAGAGAATGGGTGAGGTAGAGCAATACTTCTTAAGTAAGTATCCTAGGAATACCAAATACTTTAAAGATAACTTCTCTGGTATATCTGAGACTTACCAGCCGACTGATGATAGTGAACGTAAGAGAATGATTAGAGAGTTCTATGATATTAGAACTATGATATTAGGAGGTAAGGATATTAAAGATGTTAGTAAGTCGATGGTGTAATATTAATGGTAGATACTATGGTCCGCCTATGAAGTATAGAGTTAAGTTAAAGAAAGGTATATCAATATTCCATGATAAGGAACTGGCTGATAAATGTGCTAAAGAAAATGGAACAGAAGTCGAAGAACTTGTTCGTAAGACTAGAGATACACAAGATAGTAACACGACTACATCGCGGTAAGTAAGGGGGATCGCTTTTGCGCTTCGCGCATAATTATTATTATGAGCAAATACGATGGTTGGTTTGGAACGTTAATCATTAACAATAACACTGATTATAAGATAGATTGGTTTTATACATCTGGCTTAGGTGCTATTAAACATACTAAACGGCATACTATAGCTACTATTAACGCCGGTGAACAAGGAGTTACTAATACAGTTAACGAAGACTCGCATGGTATGAAGTCTAATGATATAAGTTATCATCTCTGGTTTTATAATGACAAACCAAAGCATTCATATATGAAAGGAGAAGTATCATTAGGACCTAGTGGAGGCTTTGCTAATAGAGGTGATCTAACTACTCAAGATATTAAGATGTACGGTGAATGTAATGATATCTATACATGGTGGCAAACAGGTAACTTAACAGATGATCAATCTATATTACCTTGGACCGTGTTTAATCCTTTATCAGTTATATCATATAAAATGACATTAACATTTGATAAACAATAAATGAATAAAAAAGTAATACATAAAACATTAGACGAAATAAAAAAAGAAATAATAGATAAGTTAGACGATATTAATACTAACCCAGCTGTTGTTACAAGAGCTCATGAGTATATGTTTGGATCTACTATACCGCATGCTCAAGGAGTAAACGCACCGGATAATAAATTTGCGGTAAATTATTACTTTTAAAAATAAATAGTATGAATGAGACTTATCAAGTCATGGGTTGATAGGGTAGTGTGGTTATTAACTTTAGTGTTCTTCATTTATATGTTTTTAATGATTGTTGGTTGTTCTGGAACAAAATATGGGGGTCCTCCATGCATTTATGGTTGGTTGGTAGTTTCGGAAGATAAAGATCAATTAAATATTAATTGATGACTGATGGTTCTATTAATGAAATAGAAGGGGTTTTAAAACATATATTTGCTGAACATGGTTGGATATTCATTACAGGAATCATTGTTCTAGTTTTTCAATCTAGTATTAAGAAACTAGCAGCTTCTTTGTTCGTTTTCTGGGGTAACGATTATAAAACAGACGACGTTATCTATCTTAATAAAAGACCTGGTCGAATTATTAGAGTTGGTATTATTAAAACTACATTCTTTTTATATGACGTTAAAGATGGTATAGTTACCGGAGGTACTAAGTTAGTAGTTCAAAATGAAGAATTAGCTAAGCTTAGAATAGAAAAACCTTTACCTGAATTAGATCTAAAAAGATACAGTTGATTAGAATAAGGAACTATCATATAATATTTGTATGAGCGGTGGAATAGTAAGACTAGGACCTGATAATATCATAAACGAGTTACGTAACTGGCAACTCGAAGCTGAAAGTGCACATAACGATGGTTATATTAGAAAGCATTTTCAAAGTCATCTCGATACTGTATACGAAGCAATCGATAAAATGCGAATGTCTGCAGAAGATAGAGAGGTTGAGAAAGAAAAACAGAACTGGATATGCACTGAATGCGGTAAAAGTACCTTCGAAACCGATTATGATTACTTAGCATCACCTACATTACATATGGGATGCGCTCTAGAACAATTGAAGTAGTATGTACAAATACTAAATACTATTATGAAAAAGATACTAGCAATTACATTAGCGGTATTCTTTTTGTCCGGTCAGCAAATGCAGGCTGGAGATAAGGAATGGTCAGTAGTTGGAAAGGTTCTAACTGGAATCTTTGCAATCAAAGTCCTTGATGATATTACTACCCCTAAAACGGTAGTTCATCATGTTAATCCTCAACCAGTGGTAGTTCAGCAGCAGCCGGTAGTAGTTCAGCAGCCTATTGTTACTACACCTACTGTTGTTTATCAACCGGCACCGGTAATCGTTTACCAGCAGCCAGTTGTGCATTGTCAGCCTCCAATCGTGTATCATTATCATACCCCAAGACGTAGCCGTACTACGTATACGTTTAAATGGCATGGACACTGAGGTAGCAAGCCTATCAGCAATGTTCCCCTTCGTAGATCAAGATAAAGGCGTTGCCATGACTACAGAAGAAGGGGAGCATTTGTATGATTACCTGGGTGATAGTTAGTTTAACTATACAGCTTACAGTTATCATTAGGTATGGAAAAGGTTTTGGTAACTGGTGGTGCTGGGTTCATAGGAACTAACTTAGTAAAATATCTTAACTCACAAGGTTGTGATGATATTATTATTGCAGATGAGTTAGGTACTTCAGATAAATGGAAAAATCTTACCGAGTTATCATTTAAAGATTATATACATTTTAAAGATCTTAATAATACCTTTCATTTTGACTATATTTTCCATTTAGGAGCATGTTCTTCCACCACAGAAACTGATGCAGATTATTTAGTTTTCAATAATTACGTATTTTCAAAACAACTTTTACAAGATTTTATGCATGTTCGTAAATTTGTTTACGCTTCTTCAGCTGCAACTTACGGTAGCGGTAAGCTAGGGTTTAGTGATAGAACTCCTATCAATCAACTTAAACCTCTCAACATGTATGGTTACTCTAAACACTTGTTTGATTTATATATTCAACGTCATTTTAACAATTTAGACAACGTTGTTGGGTTAAAATACTTTAATATCTTTGGACCACACGAAAGTCACAAGGAAAATATGTGTAGTGTTGTATATAAAGCAGTAAAAGAAATTGGGGATACCAAGTATCTAAAATTGTTTAAATCAGGAAATCCAAATTATAAAGATGGAGAACAGGAAAGAGACTTTTTATACGTTAAAGATGCTGTTAAATTCACCGCAGACCTTGCTCTCCAACCGCGAGCGACCGGGGTGGTTAATGTTGGGTCTGGAAAGGCATATACATGGAATTATCTTGCTGAATGTATATTTGATGCTATGGGTGTAGATATAGATATTAAGTACGTTGATATGCCTGATAACTTAAAAGATAAGTATCAATATCATACAAAAGCAGATGTTACTAAATTATCTAGATTGGTCGACAATAATATTACAGATTTACGATCTGCGGTAAAAGATTATGTACAAAACTACTTACTATGAATGTGTGTGATAAATGCAAGAGAGATAAAGATGAACAAGAGATCATGCTAGTTCAAGGTAAAGATAAGAAGATCAAATGGATTTGTTTAGAATGCATTAAAAAAGATAATGAACGTAACGATAGTTAGTGATACTAGTGAAAGTTCTCATTTTGGTTGTAAACTGGTAATGGAAGCTATCAATGAACAGCTAAAAAGGATCGGAGCTAAAGTAATTAAATCAAATAAACTAGGAGTAATTAAGCCAGAAGTTCCAAATAATACAGATTTAATATTAGTTAACGGTGAAGGTAGTGTTCATCATGGAAGGAATGTTAATTTATTAAGTGTAAGTAAATTATATCCTAAAATACCAGCTGTATTTTTTAATGCTGTCTGGGATAATAACCCTGAATGGGAATGTTTAAAAGATTTTAAACTTATTACTGTAAGAGAATCAGAAAGTTTTAAACAGTTACCATCATTTGTAAATGGTTTAATAGTGCCAGATGTAGCTTTTATTGCTAATAAACTAGCTAGTTTTAAAAAACCTAACCCTACAAAAGAGATATGTATAACAGACAATGTAATAGATGAAGGTATCTATGATTTATCAGCTAAAAATTGGAAAAACCCGTTAGGTTATATTAAAAATATGTCTAATTATTCAAGAGTGTGTACTGGAAGACACCATGGCGTGTGTGTAGCTGCTAGTTTAGGTATACCTTTTTCAGCTTGGCCTTCTAATACACATAAGATATATGGAATGATGAACGATATGGGTGTACCTCATCATCATTACACCACTAAAAAAGAAGCTGTTAAAAACGTCCCTAGTAATTTCGATTTAAAAATTAAACAATATGTAAAAGAAGCTAAGGAAAAAATTATTAATTTCTTTGATAATCTTAATAATTTGTAATTAACGGTTTGTTTATATAATAAATTTATGACTGAAGCTGAACTACAGGAACATGTAGAAGATATAACTAGAAATAATACGTGTCAAAGGCCCGATATTTCTCATTACGATACATGTAATCCCTGTCCTTTTAAAAAATATTGCTTATGTAGACTTAATACTTATAAGAACGGAGGTAGACCTATGTCTAGACTCAGATACAGACGAAGAAAAAAATGATAATTACTTGGCAACAGAATGGTAGATTTGGAAACAATATGTTTCAATACTGTTTAGCTCATGTAATAGCTGATGATTATGATTTAGAAGTTAAAACATGTCCTAATTTTAGTGAAGAAGAAACCCATTATAGTGGATTTTATGATGAGTTTTTTTATCTAGATGAAAAGCATAAAGAAAATATAGCTAACTTTAAATATTTATCTGATGATACTATAGTAGATTTTTTAAAAAATAACAAATCTATTAAAAATAACATAAGACTTGAAGGATATTTTCAAAATACGGAACTCTTTACCGGTAAAGATGTAACAAAATATTTTAACATTACCGATGGTAAAATGATTCATACGGGTGATAATGACATTTGTTTGAATTTAAGAATAGGAGTTGATTATCAAAGTATAAATTGGGTTATAAGCCCACATATTTTTAAAGCTTTGTTAGATAAAATTGAGTTTAATAGACTACATATTATATCTGATACACCAAATTATGAATATTTGGATAACTTTAAAGAATATGACCCAATAATTTATAATAATTTTAGTTCTAATCCTATAGATGACTTTTATAAGTTAATGTCATTTAAAAATATTATTATACCTAATAGTACTTTTTCATATTGGGCTGCTGTTTTAGGTAAATCTACTAAAATATATGCACCCGAAGTATGGTCTTTTAATGATTTGAATTATATTTTAACTAAAAAAGATCAAACTACTTTTTATAACATATGAGAGATAGATATATTTTAGTTTGTAACCCTCAAAGAACTGGTAGTACTTTAGTTTATAACTTTTTTAGAGAGTGTACCGAAGGGTTTATAGTAAAAAAATATGAAATTTCTCCTATGAACTTCGTTGAAGGTGTAGACTTTGCACCTGTTTTGTTTAGACACCCTGCAGCGGTTATGGGTTCCTTATTTGATTTTTTACGTTTAGACCCAGACGATATTAATTTTAATAACATTTTTAATAAAATTGAAAGAGAATTCGAATGGGCTTCTAATCTTTTAAAAGAGTTCCCAAAAAGTGCATATGAATTAAGGTATGAAAATTTTTACGAAAACACAGATTACCTAGTTAAATGGACTAAAGATAAACTTTCTTATAACTGTAACCCATTGTTAGTTAAAGAGTTCTGTAAAAATTATTCTATAAGTAAGGTTAAGGATATTGTAAAAGATAATAGAAATCCTGAAGAGAATTTATTCCAACCTAATCATATTTCATGCGTTAATGGTAATGATGATAAAAGAATTTTAAATTTACGGTTGAACGATTACAATAGAATCAAATTAAGTACTTTATGTAAACGTTATGGCTACAATTTCTGAACCAGATTTTTATGTGCATAGATGGGATGACATAGAAATGCCATTATTTTTTAAGCACATAAGAAAAAATTACGATGCGGAAGGCCTTTGTTGGGATCCTCATAGTGAGGAACCTCAAATTTGGGTTGAAGACCGATTGGGTAAAAGGAGAAAATTAAACGTACTGATAGAAGAAATGTGTCATGCTTTCTTTTTCGATGAACCAGAGTATAAAGTAAGGAAATTTTCTGCTGAGTTAGGTAAAATAATTTATAATCGCTTTGTTAAAGACGGAGCGATTGAACAATGTAGGATAGATATATAATATAGGCAATGAAGAGACTTGATAAAATTATGATTTCGCACGAGACACCAGTCTCGTTACTTGAGGACTCGTTGAGTTTCAACGATTATCAGTATTGTTTGGTGCATTTATGTGATGAAGTTGAAGAATATCGTGACTGGTTTACAGGTAAATTTAAAGCAAAGTATCCTAATGGTGAGATTTTGCTTGATAATTCTATCTTTGAACTAAGAGAAGCATTTGATGCTGAGAAATTTGCAGTTTGGGCTGAAAAGATTAACCCTAATTACTACGTGGTACCTGATGTACTTGAAGGTTATGAAGGTACTATTGAAAAGTTTGAAGAATTTAAGAAGAATTACTCTGGTATACCTGGTGCAGCTATCGGTGTTGTTCAAGGTAAGACATGGACTGAAGTACTAGATTGTTACAAATATATGTCTGATAAGGCTGATTATATTGCATTTAGTTTTGATCTTAGCATGTATGATGTAACTGGTTATGGAACTGATCGATTGAATCTATGTGTTACGGGTCGTCAAGAATGTATCAAACGTCTTATTAGTGAAGGTGCATGGAATTATAATAAACCTCATCATTTGTTTGGTTGTGCATTAGCTAAAGAGTTTAGATGGTATCGTGAAAATAACATTGTAGGTATTAGATCTTTAGATACATCTAATCCAGTTGTAGCTGGTATTAAAGGTATACCTTATAATGGCACGCTAGGATTAACGGAGAAACCATCGCAAAAGCTATTCACTATGATTAAACATGAAGTTACGGACGACGAGAGAGAGCTAATTCTCTATAACGCAGCGAAGTTTCGCGAGATAGTCCATGGCGAAGAATGGTAAGATGTGTTTTAATCCTTATTTTGACGATAGAAAATTAAATAGTAATATGGATTTCGATCAATTAGTTAAATTTGAAGAAGGTTTCAATACTTTAGGAACTCAAGATGCTAGAACAGGTGAAAGTGGTCAAAACAAAAACCCTGGTCAAAGCTTAACTCCTGATGAATATAGAAGCACAGCAGCTAGTGAGTATGAAGAAGAAAAACCATATTCAAGAGAAAAAAATAAACTTAAGCAGTGTATGGAAGAATTAATGTCTGCTAAAAGTTTAGAGGAATCGCAAGTTAAAAATTTAATTAGTAAGTTAGCGGATGTATTCCGTTCAATGAATTAATATATGAAGAAGACAGTAATCACATTAATGGCTGCAGCATTTTTGACTGCAGGTGTCTTTGCCGAAAAAGGCGAAAGACCAAAGCGTGCTGGTGCAATGAAAGAAGCAGTAACAGCACATAAACACCTACAAACAGACCCCGAAATACAAAAGTTAAGAGAACGAATGCAAGCTGCTTTTGTTAAGCGTTTAAAAGAACTTGGTATTTCAGAAGAAGTTGCTAAACGTTCGGTACAAATGAGAGCTAAGAAAGCTGCTTCATTTCCTGATAGAAGAGGAGGAAAAGATCGTAGATCTATTGGTGGAAGACCTCTTGGAGAAATTAAAGCTCCTAAGAACCCACTAACACCTGGTTGGAGTGATAAAGTAAAATCTCCTAGAAGAAAGGGAAAAAGAGATGAATAAAGCCCTAGGTATTTTTGTAGGTATTGGATTGTTTTTTACCGCTGGTTGTTTTGACAAAAGTTTAACTCCGGAAGAAGCTGCAGCTAAAAAGTTTGCTACTATTTTAACTGTAGTTGAAAACGGCACTACTTTTGCAATTAAATCTTATCTAGCTACTATTTCTGATGAAGACAGTACTAAGGTTACAGGTTATATTAATGATGCAGCAGCTGTAATTGAGGAAGCTGTTACTTCGGGTAAAATTAAACCCGACGTATTTGATCAATATGTAACTGAAAAGTTAGCTGAAAAGGTACCAGCTCCTTATGACACGGCTATTAAAAGCGCGATCGAATTAGCATTGACTGGGTATAATTCCTTTTATGCTAAAAATGTAAAAGATGAAATTAACAATAACGATAAAGCTAAACAAGTTATTCAAGCTATTGTTAGTGGTCTTCATGCTGGTACAGACCCAGTAAGTTCAGATGTTAGTGAAGATAAAAATCCTCTAGAAGGATTTGATGATTGGGAACTTTAATCTTGACTTCTCCAAGCCCCCTTTTATTAGGGGGCTTTTTTTGTAAATACAGATATGCAAGTAGTACCTAACCATAAAATAAAAGACTATATAAAAAAATCCGTTAATAGTACGGTAAAGATAAATGTACCTGATGCTAATTACTGCATGTTTAGTGAAGGTTTTATTTTAGGTGAAGGTTACAAAAATTTTAATAAATGGCTATTTAAAAGAGGTATATTTGGATGGCGTCATACGTTCGATTGCGATAACTATGCAGAAGCTTTTAGAGTATACTTACAAATATTACATACTAAAAATTCTAAAAATGAAGCTCAAAAACAGTCTGTTGCTTTTGGGGTTATTTGGTATACTCAAGATAAAGGAGGAGGTCACGCTATAAACATTTTTATTACTAAAGATGAAAATGATTTAACTTATGTAAAATTTTTAGAACCTCAAACTGGGGAGATAGTACATCTATCACAAAAAGAAAAAGAATCTATATTTTTTATACTAATATGAAAAAACTAAAACCAATCGCAATCGCGTTACCATTTATTATAGCTGCAATTATTGCAGGATGTGCACACAATCCTAAATCAGAATGGGATGTAATTCCTGAATATGTTGATTATAGAATAGATACTAACTCTATAGTTGCTTTAACAAATGCTTTAGAAAGAGAATTAATTAAATAATCTATATGGCAGGGGGCGATGAAAATAATAAACCTTCATTTAGTTATATAGGTCAACGTACAGTACAACCGTTTCAACCTAGATATGGTTATTTTCCTTGCGGTATAAATGATGATACTGCCACTGCATGTGCTAAAATTGAAAGATGGTTAGAAATATTATCTTCTAAAAATAAAGATTCAATTAATAATATATTTCGTTTTATTGATTGTATAGCATTAAAATATACAAGTGATAAAGCAGGTACTATTTGCAATTTAGCTGGTGAATCTGAAAACGTATTACAAACCGATTTTATACAAATTCCTGAATTTGTAAACCCGGTGCTTGATGCGTGTCAAAATATACCTAACCCGTTTAATTCATTAGATAGTGTGGTACCAGAATTTTTAACCTCTCCTGAAAAAATAGGAGATATATTACCAACAGATCAAAACGGTAATTATTATTTTCCAATACCTTCTGGTGTAAATACCGGTGCTTGTATAGCTGAATATTTTTTCGAAGGTAATGACGGTATTATTAATAACATAAACGCATCTTTATTTGATGTCATAACCGATGAAGTATACACCCCGGTACCAGATGATAATTATAGTGCATCTCCTGGAGAGCTTGCACTTGGGGGTGATTACCCGGATATATTTAACGAATGTTTTTTAGGCGGCTTACCTATTTTTACCCAATGTGAAGTAAAAGCAATATGGGATACATTTACATCTGTTGATGGAAGTGGAGCTAGATCTTTAGATCTAAATGCAAACGTTGACAAGAAATATAAAAAATGTAGAAAAAATTTAAAAAGACTTAATAAAATTTTTAATAATGATTTATGTGATTCAATTTACACTGCAAATGCTTTACTAGCGGTTTTCTGGTGTCAAAATACTGATATAATTGGTAACTTTGAAACTACGACAGATGTTAAAAACTTTAAAGAAAAATTAGCTAGTATTAATACTCAAATTACTGATTGGACTAATACTACCAATAACTGGGGAAATTGGATTTCAGCTCCTTTGAATAGTTTAAATTGTTTACCTACACCTAATGAAAATTTTGTAGGTACAATTTTCGAAAACTATATAGAACCCACATTAGGTATTTTACCACCAGGGGTTGATATACAAATAGACCCTGAAGAAGGAATTGAAATTGATATAGACCCTAATCAAACTTTATCTGAAATTTTAGGACCAGTTGGTTCATTATTTTTACCACCAGATTTACCTACTTTTGATTTAGATTTAAATACACTTCTTACACCCGAAGGTAGTGCAGATTTTTGTAATAGTTTAGGTAATCTTAATAAGTCAATGAGGGAAATGTGTCCTAATAATAAAAATGCATTTGACATAATAGATAGATTAGTAGCGTGTTTAGGACTAACTCCTGAAGGAAGTTATTATATACATGATGAAAATGATAACTTAATTAAAAACCCTAATTTTTCATCTATATTAGCTGAATGTTTAACTAAGGGACTAACTTTAGGTCAAAAAGTTGGTTTAGATGTTCATTTAGCTGCTAGTTTTCTTAATCAATATTGGACAAATACCGGAAGAAGAGCTAATCAATTATGGAATTTTGTAAGTGCTCTTGAAGTAAAATATGAAAGCGAGCAAGTAGGTGATATATGCTCGAGAGTAATTGCAGCATCACAAATGATAGGTGAAAACGGTGAATGGAAAACTTTAACAAAAGAAGAATTATGTCAAAGTAGATCAGCAGTTTTTACTTACGTGACCTACGATGAATTATCTCAATTGTTAGAAAGAAGAAATTTAATTGATGAATATTGTTTAAGTAGTAGAAATAATGTAGCAGACTTTTTATTGTATTCATCTACATGTGAACCAATTACTTTTTGTACAGCTACACCAACATTAGGTCAATCCATATCAGAATTTGTAAGTCAATTTTTAAATAAAGATTGTATAGCATTAAGTACTAGTTATTTCGAAAGAGTTAATAATATTAGTACACAATCACAAAGGTTAATTTTTGGGCCACCCAAACAATATAAAATACCAAGAGAGTATTGTAACTTATGCCCTTCTAATGAAGACAACCCTTCATTAGATGATGAAGCTGAAGTACCAAGTAACCCTATAATTGATGAACAATTTATAATTACATTTCCTCCTTATCCTATGCCTGGTTTTGGGGATGGAGCATTTGATCCTCCAAATATAACCCCTCCACCACCAAGTTTTAGAACATGTGCATCTTTTACCGTCCCTTATAACATGCCAATGTATACGGTAGCTCAATACTTTAGAGATGATAACGGGATTGCTCCTTCAGTAAGTCAAATTAAAGAAGTTAATCCCGAACTAGCTTTAGTATCAATAGTAACAGCTGGTACAGTAGTTAAAGCTCCTTCTCCTTATTGTAATAGAGTATTGTCTACTCGAAACGGAGCATGTTATATTATAGTAGATGGTATAACTAAACCTGTAAATTGTCCAGGAGAAGGTCAATTTAATTTAGATCCAGAAAGACCAGTATTATTATTACCTCCTAGTAATGATGGTGTAAATTTACCATTTAATATTAACATTACAGAATAAAATGACTAATCATATACGACCTCCATATCCACAAATCACGTCGACTAACACAGCTACGACGACTGAAAATTATTATGATGATGTTAACAAGGCAGGGTTATTAGTTTTAGAATATTTAAAACACCCCTCATCAAGTTTAAACGATAGTATCATTTCATTTTACAATGAAAATATTGACCAGGTCAGTAAAAAATTAAAAAATGAAATAGCTTATTTCAAATATTTTAATGTGCATGTAAAAGGTTTTGGTGTGTATGCCCAGATGTTATACACCAAAGCTTTAGTTTGTTACAATTATAATTTGTTTAATGACTTTGTAGGTTTTGATAAAACATTAACTGCATTACTTACATTTGATCATGGTAAGGGGAGTAAAAATTGTAAAATGATAAACAATCAAATTGAACAATTTAGAAATACACCTTTTTATCCTAAATTATTAGCCGTGCCTTTAGAAAGAATTATAGTAGGTTGTTTAAAATACGGTAAGTGTTTAAATGGCACAGGTACACATCAATTAACAGGAGACGATATAAAAGGATTTATACAAAACAGAAATTTGTATTATATTTTTATGCGTTTTCTTAAAAGCGATATTTTAAAAAATCAACTTACAGACACGTTTAATTTATCTATAGAATATGCTAACGCATTTCAAAGTTATTTAAATTTTACCGTGCCGGATGAAAAAGAAGATTTTGACTTTTATACAGATGAAATTATATTTCCTCAAGAGATAGGTGGTATTAAAAATGGAGCTATATCAAGTAATAATGGTAAGGTTAAAATAGTAAAAGAAGTAACAAATTAAATAATATATAACAATGAGAAAAGATGAAAAATTAATTTCTGAAGCTTATCTTGAAACTTTAGATGAAGGGATAAAAGATAAATTAGCAGCATTAGGCCTTGCTGGTGCAATGGCAGCTGGAGGTGGTAAAATGATGCAAAATGATGTTGAAGCTGCTGCAGCTGGTGGTAAACCAGCTATAGTTCAACAATCTGCAGGTACTAGTATATCTAAGCTTAAAAATGATCTTGCAAAGCATGCTGATTATTACGAAAGTAGAGAAGAAAAGGTGTATCCAGATCCAGTTACAGGTATGAAAGACCCTACAATCGGGGTTGGATTTAACTTAAATCACCCTCAAGCAGATTCATTGTTAAGACAAATAGGTACAAGCAAACAAGCATTGTTAAGAGGTGAAACGTTAAATGATAAACAAATAGATTTTCTTTTAGGCAAAACATTAGATACAGCTATTCAGGATATAAGATCATTAGTACCTAGTTTTGATAGTTTACCATACAAAGCTCAATTAGCATTAGCTGATATGTCGTTTAATTTAGGCAAACCAAGATTAATGAAATTCGAAAAAATGATAGCAGCTGTTAATAACGGCGATTTAAACACTGCTGCTGATGAAATGGTTGATAGTTTATGGTATAAACAAACTGGAAGAAGAGCAGTAGATAATGTTAAAAGAATGAAATCAGCTTCAAGAAAAGGAACTAATCAATCATTTCAAAGACCTAGCCAAAGTATAAGAGATATAGCTGGTGGTATTAGAAAAGGTATCACGGGTAAAGGGTATAATCAAAAGCATATTGTACAACAAGGAGATAATTTGACTAGAATTGCTAGACAATATGGCACATCTGTTAAAAAGTTGAAACAAGATAATGGTCTTAGAAGT
>Ga0208794_1000901_pt1 | contig 15736 bp, 15 predicted proteins | sample 32_taG_FD_184106 | JGI IMG/M metagenome (GOLD analysis project Ga0208794, IMG submission 184106) | Marine viral communities from the Gulf of Mexico - 32_GoM_OMZ_CsCl metaG (SPAdes) (version 2) | ecosystem: Environmental > Aquatic > Marine > Oceanic | place: Atlantic Ocean: Gulf of Mexico... | reverse complement strand
ATTTGATTTACGAAGTGAAAGTTCGTTTGCTTCGGAGGCCGGAAACAGGGGTTCGATTCCCCTTGGGGCCACCAATTAATCCTTTAAAAACAAAAGTTTAAGCATTAAAGTTTTATCCACTGTTTTGACTCGTGGACAATTTGTGGACATTTACAACTTCTTCTTCATCGAAAACGCTGGTCGCGTCATTTAGAGCTTCATCACTATAATGACCGTATCGCTTATGGATCATTGCTGTAGATGTATGCCCCATAAGCTTGGCGACTTTCATAGAATCAACTCCCTTATTTAAAAGAAAAGATCCGAAAAAATGCCTTAAGTCTTTAACTCGAACCCAAGATAAATCAATTTTTTCTTTCGGGAGTTTTTCCCTCAAATCCTTGGTCGTTTTTTCCCTTGCCCGCTTCCAAGCTTTTTGAAACGCTCGATCCGTGAAATTAAAAAGCCGATTGGAATTAATATTTCTAACTCGACTTTTAAATTTCAAAACTTCCATTAACTTATTGCAAATCGGAACCCTGCGAGAAACACTTGTTTTGTTCCTTGGGCAATTAACCATTTTTTTGAAAAGGTCAATTTCATTCCAAGTGATTTCTAGCGCTTCAGTTAAGTCTAATCCTGTATAAGCCATTAATAGAGCTATCGCCTGATACCTCTCATCTAAATTCGAAACGATAGCGCTTAGCTCATCTTCTCTTAAAAACTTTGTTTGGAAAAATCCCTTATTCTTATAAACGATGGGCGGTAATTCAAAACCCTTGTAAGTAGTTCCAATAATATCTCGTAGTACACGAGCGTATTTTTTCAAACTGCTTTCTGGAGTATCCGACCTTAATTTAAAGAATTCCGAGATTTCCGATTTACCTGTTCTAGGATCAAGATAAACAATATCGCCTATTGTCTTCCCTTTAAAGGCAGGTAGAAGATGAACCCTAATAATGATTTCGTAACGTTTTTTTGAGGCTTCAGTTTTATCGGCTAATTGGTTTTCCTTATAATTTTTTACGCATTCATCAAAAGATGTGCGCCATATTTGATACTCCCCATTATCGACTTGGTTTTTTAATTCAGCAAGAATACGTTCAGCAATACGCTTGTCAGAGGTTCCGCTCGTTTGGCGTATTCTCACCCCCCTATAGCGGCAATCAATATACAAAATATCGTCCTTGCCGCGTGGATACATTTGATCGGGAATCCTTTTTTTCATTCCCCCTCCTAATTCCATGAGGGCTCGAATCCGATCACCAGCTTTCCTGGGGTTGAATATTAGCATAATTGATAATTTGGGTAATATTTTTTTATAATCAAAATTGTTCTTCCACTAGTATCTTTTCCCTGATTTTATTTTCAAGCTCTCTTAGAAAATCGGATTCAACCTTTAGACCATTGACGCCAAGCTTGATTTTCTTATCTGGAATCCACTCAAAACGCTCCTTACCTTTATTTGTGTGAAACCACACGCGATTAAGGCCCCGCTCTTGGTTGGTGATAGTGCCATTTTTTAGGGTTTTGAATGTGGCCATGACTATTCAAACCCCAACAAATAACTAGCGTTCAGATTCACGTCTAAACGCTTAAGAGCCTCCACGATATTTATTAGATTCATTAATCCAGGGAATCTTGAACTACTTTCATAATGCGAAATCAAGGAATCATGGCAATTACATTTCCTTGCAAGCTCGGCCTGAGACAAGCCTAGTTCTTTTCTTTTTTCTGCTAATCTATACCCAAAAAGTCGGGCTCTTTTCTTGGTATTCGGTTTCTTTTCCATGCCTCTCCCCTAAAAAGGTATATCGCTATCAGGCGGTTGATTATCGTTACCGCCCTTTGGTAAAAATTGAACGGTATTAGCAACGATCTCCAGCTTGCTACGCTTTTCGCCGCTATCCGTTTCCCATGAGTTCATTTTTAAATATCCTTCAACGAATACACCACTTCCCCTACTTAAATACTGAGCACAATTTTCCGCTTGCTTGCCCCAAGTGGTAATGTCGACAAAACAAACATCAGTTTTCCAATCGTCGCCTTTTTTATATTTACGGTTAACGGCAAGGCCAAACCCCGCGACAGATGAGCCACTGGAGGTAGATCTAAGCTTAACGTCACGGGTTAGGTGACCCATTAGGAGAGTTTTGTTGAAAGATGTCATTACGCGCTCCTCGAAACTAGCGTTCTATCGTTATAAACGCGAATACCGTCAATATCCGTATCGCTTTTTATCTCTTTAACTATTTTGTTTATTTTATCTTGATCGATAACGAGCTTCTTATAGGTCACGGGTACTTTTGATTCATCTATAAGCTCCCATTTCCAGTTGTCGCGATAAGAAAGGCCCCTGGTAACAGGTTTTGTTGGAATTGGTAATTCGGGCTCAGGAGTCTCCATTATCTCCTTTACCTTTTCCTCGTTGCCAGAAACCGCCGCCATTGAAGCCATTTCTAGTTTTGACTCTTCTGCTTCCCTTAAGGCTTTTAAACGCGCTTCCTCTTCGGCCTTGCGCTGCTCCTCTCTTTTTAAATCGTAAGCAACCAGGGCCTTTTTGGTTTCCGATTCCGCATCATTTAATGAAGTAAGAAATTCTTTTTCTAGCGCAACAATCTCCGAATGAGCTTGCTTTGCTTTGTCCTTTGAGGGCTTAAACGCGGACTTAATGCGCTTTATCATTCCCTTGATAGTTTTATGGAATTCTCCTGCCTCCATATAGTCAAAATCGGTTTTAATCTCGATAACCTTGGAGCGATTAACCATTAATTCTGTTTCTTTCTGTGTCCCTATATCTATAATTTCAGCAGCAGTTGTCATTTTGCGTTTACCTCCTCCCATTTATCAGGGCCAGCCTTGATGATTTCTAGCGCTGATTCAAATTGATCTCTAGTTAGATCCAGAACAGCAGGAACCTTGAATTCTTCTTTTAGTATTTTAATTACAGCGTCATATGGCCATTTTTGAGCATCGGCAAACCTCACAAAGAGGTTTTTATCTGAATCGTTAACAGGTCCATTGCTGGGCTCATTTTCGCTTTGACTTGCCCCTGAATTATCCATAGGGATATCCTGTTTTTGCTCTTTTTTAGCGTCAGTTTTTTTGGAATTTGATTTCTTTTTTCCTTCCTCGCTATGAGGCTTTGCATCTATATCCATGTCCTCTATGTCTTGCGTAAATATGTCCGACGCGGCGGTCACGGTAAGAACCATGTCTACTAAAGCCCGTTTCTTTGCCATTTTTAAAACGGTGTTAGCATAATCATAAGGCTCGGTCCTAACTTGATTCATTGGCCCATAATTTGTATATTTTTGCCGTCTCCTATCGTCTGCTGTAGCCTCGTACTCTAGCTGACTCGAACACCTTCTCCATTTAAACTTGTCTTCCATCGTCGAACATTCGCCAAGACCTTCCCCCAGGAACACACCCGACGAACTCAACCCCCTGGCCGTGACCCTATACCGAACCGAGTCTAAAGTTGATAAGTCCTCAACCTTGAACTCTGGAGCTATTTGAAACGTTGATAATAATTTTTCAGCTCCTGGCTTCAACAAAGTAGGTTTTTTCCCACACCCTGGGATGATTCCGTAATGCTCCCCATCCTTCATTACACCCGCCATAACCTCTTGAATAAGGTTGACCCTCTGACGTACAGCAATCGCTTCTGGCTGCGACCCGCTTACCACTATCTCTACAGATTCTTTCCCCATTATATTTCTCCCAATATATGAATTGACGCGACGGTCTAGCGATTGATAAAAAAGCCGTGAATAGTGACCGCCGCGCCAAATTTTAGTAAGTTAATTCTTCATATGAATTGACGCGACGACCGTTGACAATCGTTGAAGAGTCATAGTGTTGAGCTATTTAGCCGCCGCGCCAAATTTTAGTAAGTTAATTCTTCAAATGTTTCCTTAAGCTCTCTACTTAACGCAGGAAGTCTATATTCAAAAGCTTCGTCCGCCTCGTTAACAATATCCTCAACAACACTTATCGCTCTCTTGATAAGCGACTCTGCCAAGTCAAGATCGTCGTAAGCATCGTCAACAGCCTCTTCACTCACGTTCCCATGAAAATCGTCTATTGAGTTTTCAATATCGGCGGAGAGACCCTTTAACTCCCCCAACTTAAGTTCCAAAACCGAAATTGTTGAGTTTAGCCTATCCATTGCTTTGTTCATTATTCGCCTCCGATTTAGCATTCCTTATCGCTTGCTCTATTTTTCGTTTCTCGTTGTACCTGGCCGCGCTTATTTTGCATGAACGTCGATTTCCCCTTCGTCTGCACGTGTCGCTACAGCGTTTTTGGTTACTGCGCTTTGAGATAAAAACGTTACCGCATTCAACACACTTGGCTTCCTTTGAGACAGAAGAACGGGTTTTAGCAAGACGTTCATATTTGGCCTTCTCGTTGCAGTCTTGGGAGCAATAAATCTGATTAAACGATAGCTTCATAAACTCTTTTTTGCACTGTTTACAATGCAAGTAGACGCGTTTACGGTCCTTATGGCTCCCATTTTCTGCGACCAAATGAGGGATAACTTTGCCGTCCTGGACAACAGACTCTGGCCGCCAGTGTCGCTCGTGAAGAGCCTCTTCGCTAATCGTCTTTTTCAATTTACCGTTCCCGTCGTAGACTCTGACTTCGTAGAACATTTGATTCTTTTCTTTGTAAGCGGTTTTAGTGGTTCGAGTCGGCCCGTCTCTTTATTTAGCTTGTAATAAAGTGGGCCGTTCTTAATCACCAATGCGTTCAATTTAACTCTTCCCATCATTGCCTCCGTTCGGTTACAATTGTGACTTTTTTGTAACAAAGTAAAAAAAAACTTGCGTATACTCAGTAAAAGACTATCTTTAACTTTTACGCAAAAAAAAACCCCAATGCGCTCGAACAGAGGGATGGTTGACCTCAACGCAAAGGGGCGTAACTGAAAGCCCACAAGGGCTTGATATGTATATGCTTTTGTCCATCTTATCCTCGTTCGAAAGGTTAGTCAGTAATTGGGATTTGTTACTGATCTGTAAGGATAATAATTACAAATTGTAATAATGTCAAATAAAAAAATTACGAAATCAAAAATAATTTTACAAAGAGTAAAAGAATTTTATGATATCGGCAGCGATGGGAGTTTGGCTAAGTTTTTAGGCGTGAGTCAACCCACCATATCAGCTTGGGGGAAGCGCGACAGCTTGAATTATGAACTTATAATTACAAAATGTAATGATATCTCCAAGGATTGGCTGCTAACCGGAGAAGGGCCGAAGAAAAAAACCATTGACGACTTCGGAATAAGTGCTGATAATGATAGAAAATTCCAAACTCAACCAAGGGACGAAGATATTATGTATCAGCATAAATACGTTCGCTTACTTGAAAAAACGAACGAAAAACTTGAAAGAGAGAACGAAGAACTACGCAAAAGAATACGGAAGCTAGAGAGAGGCGATAATGTGGAGGAGCTTCTAGCGTAGGCAGTATAAAGAAAAGTAGGGCCGCTTACGCGCCGTTTTGCCCTGTTTGCAACGACCCAACCAAACGCTTAGCGAATGGGAAACCTGCGTTTCATAAATGCGCGTCTCAAATTACCCCTTAGACTTACCATTCCTCTGCCGGATATCCTGCTCAAGCTCTTTGCGCTTATGGCTCGCCTCGCTCCACAAACGGTAATCCACGGGGTTGTGTAGGTGTTGTTCCAACGCGCATCGTTCTTCGATTGAGGACCAATGGAGCAAATTCACCTTGTCTATTAGACGCACGGTGATTTTCTCGTTTTTCGCAAGTTCTGCCGAAATTTCGTCCCCCATATCTTTGATTGTCCCGATCAAGGTACTCTTTACCCAATTGAGTAAAAAATAGACCAACGCGCCACTTGCCACAGTAACGGCAACCGGCACGCCAAGGTCCGATATTAGCGTGGTGATTTCGTTCACTTGCTAGTTCCAAAGAAATCGTAAACCTTCCAGATCAAAGCAATGATGCCGCTACTGGTTAGCCACTTCATTTTATTAACGTCGCCGACAATCCCGTTACGCTTAGATTGACCTATTAGAATAGTTTCATGGGTGTCGAGTCTAGCTATTACAGGATCTAGCTTATTGTCGAGAGTTTCCTTGAAATACTCCTTCAGCTCGGTTGTGTTGTCGTCGGCTCGGCATCCCCCGTTTTTCCTTCGACAATCATCCATTACTCTATACCCATAGAATCAAATACTACGTTAACTATTTCCTTAGAAAACTCCCTAACGAACTCCTTTAGATCAGGAACACTTTTAGCCGCATCCATCTGAGCATCTATGTAAAGCAAAGCATCTGTCTTATTCTTAAAATTAACAGTGCCTTGGAACCTAGCTCTATTGTTAACGGTATTCTTATTAGTGCTTACCTTTAATCCCATAACTCCTCCTATTTGTATTTAAGGCTCACACCTTTAAGTTCATAAGATTCACCAGTTCCTCCATTCCTGATCCGAAACAACGGGTCAGTCCTTGCGCCTGTATCTGCCGTTACATTGGTTTCTGCAAGTCTAGCAACGTAGCTGTTTGCCATTGTGCTTTCAGTATCCCAACTTGAGATAGTATTCCATGTCGTTCCTCCATTAGAAGATACTTCGTAGGTAGGGGTTCCTGATACTTGTTTGTCAATTACCATCAACACTAATGTTGTAATGTTAGACCCTGGCGTTGCTGGCATACCAGTATTGCCAAATGATCTATTAGTTAATAAAGCATTCGATGAGGCACTATCATAGTTCAAACGGTATTGAGAAACGGAAGGGTTTTGAGAAGAATCGTTGGAGTAAAGAGTTACGCCGCGGACAATATTATCCGTGGATAATGACCATCCTCCTGATTCTTCCCATTGCGTGTCGGTAATAGCGGCTAGATTCGTTCCCGTCATACGGTTGCCAGATTGTGTCGAAATGGCTTGTGATATAGCGTGCAACATATCGTTAACCGCCGCATTAGATCCTGTATAAGTCGCGCTATTGCCGCTATCGTTATTGTATTCCCATGTTCCAGCGTTATTTTTAGCGATGACGCGCCAAACGCTGTCGGTTGAATTAAAGATTTTTATTTCCGTTCCGACTCCAAAGCTTGAAGCGGAATCAAACGCTAGCCAGTAATAAACGTTTTGTGAATTCAGCGTTTCTGTAACCGAACCGCTATGGATATCGGACCATGAAGAAGTATCTGTTTTTTGAACTTCGCTATCGCAAATGGAAACGTATTCACTTGTAACGTTAGCTCCGGTTGACCCATGAAATTCAACCTCGCCAAACCCCACATAAGAGCCGTCGCCATCGGCAATATTTGCGCTTACGTAAATGCGATAGTAACGATAGGCGGTGGCATTATCGAGGGTCACGCCTTGAAAAGAGTCATGCTCAGATGTTGTATAATTAATATTAGTTCCATCTCCATCTAGCGTTACCGTTCCCTCTACAACTGCATCAGTATTCACATCAACCCAAGTTGAATTATTAGTACTGCGCTGGATTTTAAATTGACTCACGGTTCTTTGGCCGCTATAACCTTTTTGGAAAACCCTTATTTTATTAATTACTGTTGCGGAACCAAAATCAACAGATGCCCATGCGCCATTTAGGTCATTACTTGTAGTGAGCCAGCCGTTATCGCCTGCCGTTATACCGTCAAACAGCTCATCAACCGCGTAAGTATAATTAAATTCGCTCGAAGCCGCGAACGTATTACCTGGAGCCAGGTTTGAGCTTCCGCCTCCAGCTTCGCTTAATCGCACAACCCCTGAAACAAACTCACTCATGCGGATAACATAATCATAAGAATTTGTGGTTTCCGTCGCAGTTGAATCAAGTTCTATCGAAGTTCCGCTTGTCCTAGTATCAATATCGTACCACGTTGAACCGCTATCAAAACTAATCCTTGCGTTGGCGCAATAGGTAGGCCAAGTCCCCGAGCTTATAGTTACCGTTGCCGACCCATTAGTAACAGTAGCTTGGCTAGTTGATTGTAAGGTGTTACTCCATTCTTGTTGTTTGTAGTTAGCTTCAGTTGTGTAGTCTTTGTCTGAGTTAGTGTTAGTGGCACCAGCCGTATTTTTCCAAAGATCATTAGTGCCATCATACGTAATACCGTTACCTGCATTATCACTAATATCTATAGCTGTATTATTAGTCGTAGTGCCATCCTGAAAATCATCTATAAATCCATCGACAGTGAGAAGTACATTATCACTGTGATCTGCCATATCGTCCAGCTTAATAGAAAAGATATCTAAGGCATTTATATTTATTTGAGAACTTGTACTAGCCGCTTCACCTACTAACTGGAATTGAGTTCCATCATAGGTTAAATGATAGATACCTCCACTCGTAATGTCACCTGATCCTAATGCAGAGCCGTCAGGTTTCTGAATAGCCTTAGCCCCAACTGCGTCCACGTTAATAGTCGCAGGTCCAGTGTTGGTGAAACTAGCTTTAATGAGCAAACCATAACCGCCTGACCCATAACTCGTAATGGTAGGAGTAGCCGCAACTACATAAGCATTAGAAGATCCAGTAGTAACATAATAGACACCAACAGATGCTCCACTTGTAGCATAAGCCGCCGCATTCGTTTCACTGGTGGCCGCATTCGTAGCAGATGTTGAGGCGGCAGATGCAGAAGAAGCCGCATTTGCCTCACTAGTAGCGGCATTCGTTTCACTTGTAGCTGCATTACTTGCACTCGTAGCTACAGCAGCAGCATTAACTATCAATGTCCATTTTGCCGCGTCAGCATTAGAACTTATAGGAGTAGTCCCCGTCGAAGTATGAGCAGTTATACAGATATAAGTATTGCTATTGCTGGAATCGACTACAATATCCCTTAACGCATATGCCGTCGCCGTGGCCCAATTGCCCTGGGACTCGCCTAACTCTTGAGTCGCGGTTAAATCGCCGCTTGAGTCGAACGCCAATACCTTGCTTCCGCGATCCGAAGCGTTCTTGTCTATAGTAACCGTCCCCGCGTCAGTCACGGTATCCGCAAAACGAAAAGCCGCGTCAGCGTCTAGCTGAACGTCCTGGACTAACATAGTCAACCGATCTAAAGCGGTTTCATGCGTTTCAGCAGGGAAGGGGTCGTTAGCAACATAATCGACTAGTTGTGTATTTGTAGTATTGCGGATCAATACAACGCTATTACTATTAGCTGGCGCAGTAACAAATGTAACAGTACCGCCGCCCGCGTCGCCCGCGCCGCTTACGGTGTAATGGGTTGTTAAGGTTTGCAAAGTCCCACCATCGTAAACCTGGATCTCCGCGTCGGCTAATATGTCAAATGTATACGCGAAGGCCGTAGTCGAGCCGTTACCCGTATAACTGTTCTTATTGGTCGTGGTTGAAATGGTCATTTTTTACTTCCCTTTCGCAAGCGATTTAATTCCGCGTAAAATGCTGTTTCACGTTCTTGGTCTTTGGATACTATGTTTAATCCACCCAGTAATTGGTCGTAAAGCTTCCTTGTCTCTTCTTTTTTTGTTTCCCACACACGATGGTAAGCCGCCGCCTTCTCGATTGGGTCTCTTACCGTCTTTAACTTAAACCAAAAACCTTTGTTGGGAACGCTGCCAAACTTTGACTTTAGTTTTTCCATGTCGATTATGTTTCCCATATATTTTTTTAAGGCTTCTTCTTCGGAATCCGCAGCGTCTCTCTCCCCTTTACGCACCATAGTCACTCTAATTTTTTCAATCACTTTATCCGCCGCCGCTTCGCGTTCACCAAGGTTCTTGCCCTCTTGGCTTAGCGCGTCTAAGACTTTCCTTTTGTTAGCTGACCGCGCGGTGTTTTGCTCTTTCAAAACCTCATCAACCAAGTCAATATCATTTCGGGAGCTGGTCGAACTCCAACGCAATATTCTATTAGCGAACAAAGCCGACCCCCACTTGTCAAACATATCTCTTTTTTGTGCTCCTGGGACTTGGTCCAGAACAAACCTAGTCGCTTCGCTAAATATTGGCCTAATAGGGTTGCTATGCGCGATCAACGAGCCTATGGAAGCGTCTAGCCCCTGTGGTGAAATCCCGATTATAGGAAGTGATTTCCGCCCCCGATCTTCTGTTTCTACACTTGTCAACTGGCCTAACCCGTAGCTTAACGGGTGAGTGTTACTTGTGTATTGCTCCCAAAGCTCTTTCTCCGGCCCTTTGACGATCTTGTCCCTAAAGAACAAAGAGTAATTTTTCATACCCAGGATAAAGCTGGCTGTAGGCGGGAAAAAAGACGCGTCGCTGGCAGGGATTCCATTAAGGAAAGCTTCGGCAAATTGCTTGGCATTAAAAGTATCCCCCCTAATCCATGCGGCTGCCGCATCGAAGAAAGTTGCGAACATTTGCTGACCCTGGTCTTTAGGCATAGTCAAATAAGGAACCCTTTCATTACCGTTCTTGTCCTTTTGCTTAAACATCGGCAACATTATGATAAAAAACCTGGCCTTAATTGCGGGGCTTATGTTCTGGTAAGCCTCTGGGGATGACTCCATGTTATACATATAAATCCCCCCTGCAAGGCCAGCCAGTTGCACCATTTTATAAGTGAATATAAGCTTATTGTTTTTGGCGTACTTGAGCATTTGAGTCGTTGCAAGCACTGCCGGATTTAAATAAGGGACTCCGTGGTCAAGAAATTTCGTCAGGCTTCCCCCTTGTGCAAAGTCAATCATATCCCTCGCGATAAACGCTGCTTCTTCTGGGCTTTTGCCTTGCTTCAAAGCTCTTTCTCGCGCAGCCAATCGGATAACAGCCTCCGCAAACTCTGGGAGTTTGCCCATAAAATCAGCCGCCATCTTAGTTTTACCTTTTAGTCCGCTTATTTGTCCCTCTGATGTAAATAAATGTCCAAGCCCACCACTCATTGCCGCATCAATATAACGCCCCTCTTTTTTCCAGGCATCTTTCGAGACCACAACTATGTCTTTTATTAGCTCCGCAAAGCCTATAGGCATATGTGGGCTATATAAATTTCTATTGCCCCAAAAATAAAACGAATCCCTCAATAAAGCGGTGACCGCAAACACAGGGTTGTAGCCCGTCGCAGTCGCTTTTAACAAAGGAACCCCTAAGGCCCAAGATGTGTATCGAAGGTTTCTCTCTATCCCGTCGTGCTTTTCGTCAAGGAATACCCTTCCTAGATCCTCTCGGATATAAAAATTTTTCGTCTCCCCTTCTATAACCGCCGACAGCTCCAGCCAACCTTCAGGAACACCCTCACCTTCTTTGGGGAGTGCAAATGCCTCGGAACCAATTTCCGCCAACCGATAGGCAGCTTTAGCCGACCTATTATTCATTATTCGCCTTTGCGTTCTTATAACAACTTCTTCAAGCATTTCTGTATGGTTATTGTTTAAAAATTCAGGGTGGCCTTTATCCAGTTTTTTTAAGCCCGATCCCATTATCTTTTTTGTTGAATCGTGTAAAGAGATTCGCTCTTCTGGATCGTAAGCTTCAATCAATTGGCGGGGGCTATAAAACTTTCCTTCGTGAGCTATTGCGTTGTACGCCTCTTGTGTGAGGAGCCCTTCTTCTAGCAATGCGTCTAACTGCGACCTCATTGCAGCATGGAAAATCTCGGCGCGTCCCTCTAATTTAGCCTTTCGTTTGGGGGGGATTGTGTCTAAAGTGTCTTCATATTCATTAGGTTTTGTACCTTCTTGATGGGTGAAACGAGGATCATATTTTACTAACTCTTCTTCGGCTTTTTTCAATAATTTTTGTATTGGGGCTATTCCTTTCTTAACTGAAGAAGCCGCGCTAATGTCCTTCTGATAAGCTTTGCCGCGCTCCATGCGGTCTTTTTTTTGTTTATCTTCTATCGCTTCAAGCTTCTTTTTTAAAGGGGCTAGTTTCTCCTCAAGTATGTTCTTAGCCTTTAACAACTGTAACTGCTTGCGTCTGCGGTTTCCGCTTATCTCTATCGCTCTTTTAGACGCTATTAATATGCCCAATTCAAAACGTTCCTGCTTGCTTAAGCCTTTGTTAATCTCAAAAAGCATTGGCTCTAAAATAACGTTGACCCGCGCTTTATAGCCTTCCCGTAAAACTAAAGCCCTCTCAAATGATTCCGCTTCCTTTTTAAATTCTCGACTATATAGCTCTTCTACCTTGTCTTTTATCGGGGCCTTTCTTTCTACTATCAGCTCTTTAGCTTTCTTTAAAAACTTTTTGGCATTAAACTTTTGTAGTTTCTCCTTTTCCTTTTCTGCCGCTAAAAATACCTTATAGATCTTTAGGGCGTTCTGGATCTTTGGGTCAGGGTTTTTCTTATTCCTTTTTAAGTGTTCAAATAGCGATGGGTCTTCATCCCCCTTACCAAACTCTCCGCCTCCGCGCTCGTTTAATAATGGGTTTGGCTTGTATATAAACCGTTCCCTAGTGCCAAAATCCGTATTTCTGCCCTTGTTTTCCTTAAATCCTTGCCTCTTATAAAAAGCCTCTAAGCGTTTAACCGACGTTGCCCCGAACGTCTTTGATGGGGTAAGAACAATATCCTTGCCCGTTGAGTCAGCATATTCTTTTATTTTTGCTAGGACATCACTCCCTATCCCTTGCCCCCTTGATTTTTTAGGAATAACAATTTTAGATAGAGTTATCCGCGCATCGTCTTCAAATAAATCTAATTCTATACCCCGACTCTCTATGTCCTTTTTAAGCGCCTCAAAATCCCCCCTGCCGAACTCAACACCTCCGCGTTCGTTAGAGATGGGAGCCATTAATCGTTCAAGCGTCACCTTAGATGGATGGGTACCAGTTTCCGCATAAATTTCTTTAAGCTTCTTCACGGTACTAACTAATTCTCCTGCGCTCTTTGCGGCTCCCTTCATTGCGCCTAACGCGACCGCAGCAACCGCAAACTCTCTTGGCGTTGGGACTCGACCCTCTAAACCCGCGCCCACACTAGTCATAGTTGCAACTTCGGAACCTCCAACCGCAAGCTTCTTTACAAACGCGGAAGCTTCCGCCATCTCTGCGGCGGTCGCAGCCGTTTTGCCCGCTCCTCCAGTGGCCGCGCCCACGATAAATCCTTTACCGCCTTCCTCAAGCATGTCGCCGTAACGTTGCCACCAATCTCCAGCCGAATTAACCTCTCCATTTTCTACGGCATCGGTCATTGCTTTCTTGACACCCTCGACCATTGCGAATCCACCGCCCATGCTTAATACAGGGTTCGCGGGTCCACCCATGCCAAAGTAACCCACCAGGAATGTCGGTAAATCTCCGGCAATCGCGCCTAATGAGGTAACAACGTCCTCGCCAAAGCTCTGCTCTTTTGATTTAGGAGGAGGACCATTAATCGCCATACCAAGAGCGGTACTGCTGAAACCATCCTTAAAGGCTTTTGCGTAATCGGTTTCCGGCTCAACCTTCTTAATGCGAACGGGGGTATCGTCAACCATAATGTCCGCATGGGTGTCAGCTTCGCCGATAAAATCATACACGCCTATATCGTCTTCCCAAACGATTTCGGGCGAACCCGAAACACCTAAGTCGTCTTCAACTCTTAATGGGGGCTCGCCTCTATCTACAGGGTCTAACCCCGCGTCTGGGATATTAGAGAAAACCTCATTGCTAGGAGAAATCGTAGGCTTTGGCTGCTCGGACAAGGACTTGGGCTTAGTGATATTAAGCTCAATCTTTGTGCCGGATGGACGTTTTGCAGACTCTGCGTCTTTCTCTATTTCACTTGCTGACTTAGTAGCTTCAACCATTCCGATTTGACTTTTCCCGAAAAAGGATTATAGTTTTATTTATGAAATCACTCACCGGACTACTCATACTGTTATTTGCCTCAACTGCGTTTGCTGAAACTCGACCTATCCCTACGTTTGAATATTGCCAACCCATCAGGGACTTTGTGCATATAGACCATCCGGCAAAGGAATTGGTTAATGCAATAAGGCTTGCCCTGCTTAAGGACTACGACCTTCTCTGTTTCAATGAGAAATTCCAAAATAATGCCAGAGATAAATATTCGGTCGAACTAGCCAACGAATGTATCATGGACGAAACCGCAGATTACTGCCTTGAGGAAGACTACTATCGACGCCCTCAACGTAACTTGCTGTCTCCCAAGGAAGATAATCAAAAATAGCTTCCATTTTGTAACTTCCAGCTTCGTTTATTCTTCTATACATATTACCCGCCCCATGATTGTAGGCCGCTACCGCCAACCAAAAAGCATCAACCTTGTTTTTAGTTTGGTAACGCCCCCTGTTAGAGAAGTTATCCATTAAGTCAGCCAAATACCACATCCCCGCCTTAACGTTAGTTACTGGGTCTTTTAGTATTTTTTCTTTAGTAAAACCATATTTTTTAGGCGCTCTATCAACGATATCCTTGGCTGTATCAGGAAGGATCTGTAGTAACCCAAGCGCACCGTCTTCACTCTTTGCCTTATCGTTGTAGGCCGATTCCTGCGCTATTAATTGCTTTACGATATCCGAAGTTCCAGGTATCCCCCTCAATGAGAATTCGTTGGCGTATTTATTGACCCACTTATCAACCCTGGCCTTAGAAGTCCTTAATGTTTTATCCGTTCGCAAATCTTCGAGCTTTTTGATTAATTTTGTCCTATGTTCAAACATCTTAACCCCCCGCTTAATGGTCTCCTTTAACGATCTTTTCTTCCCTTTCCGTACTGTTACATCTGTTACTGCGCCAGCTAAATGTATAGGAATTAAGGGCTTACCGTCTACGGTTATCTTTATAGGCTTGCCATCTATGCCCACAGGTTGCTTGCCAGTAGAAACAATAGCGATCCTCATAGCATCCTGGGAGTTTAGCTCTTCCATTTTCCTAGCCGCAGGGGGAAGTCCATCAACTTTTGCCTTCCCTTTGGCTACATACGTATGTAGTTTGCTAAACTCTACCGTTCCTTTATGCTTATCAATCTTAATTGGTGTATTGGCTTTCTTGCCTTCTGTGATAATTAGGTCTACCTTTCTGGCTATTTCAGTCTCTTTTACTTCCGCCATAGCTCTAGGACGCCCAAGAATAGGCTCTGCGGAATGAGATTCTGTCGGGTCCATAGCCCCGCCGATCTCGTAATTAGTCAACTCCGGAAGTTTACGCCCAGGGACTTCCCTTTTATCTGCGCCTTGCCCTGCAAGTCGGTCAAGGATAGATCCAATCCGTTGCTGGACTTGTTCAAGCCCCACTTCACCCTGAATGGCAGGGACAACCCTAGGAGTCTTAGCTTTATCCTGGATATCAGGAGTCTTAGCTTTATCCTGGGTATATCGCTTCCTTTGCCTTGCTATTTCGGCTGGGTCATTTACCGAGCTTTCGTTCATAGCCATATCCTCGGTTAATTCGTCAGGTTCTTCACCGGCCATAGCAGCCTTAACCGCCGTTTCCGCGTCTGGCGTAACTGTTGGCTCAACCTTGTTTTCTTCTTCAAAAACAGTAGCCCCACCGCCAACGTCATGCCTGGAACCTTTTATCATGGCCGCTTGTTTTTCTTTGTATAGCTTTTCTATTGCCTCCATTCTGGTCCCAGGGGATACCTCCACCTCTGGCAGTTTGGCGATTGCCTCATCCACCTCATCCCTGGCCGCCGCCCATAAAGGTTCAACCTCTCTCTGGGCCTCATACTGTTCACGCAATTCGCCCGACTGTATGATAGGGTTCTCTCTATTGGGGCCGGTTGTAGAAGGATCGGATTTCATGTCTTCGTCGTTGTCACTAGAATAAAGACTCTTCCCATTCTTATGAGAGTTAAGCCATTGTTTACCTTCAGG
>Ga0208794_1000900_pt1 | contig 15743 bp, 32 predicted proteins | sample 32_taG_FD_184106 | JGI IMG/M metagenome (GOLD analysis project Ga0208794, IMG submission 184106) | Marine viral communities from the Gulf of Mexico - 32_GoM_OMZ_CsCl metaG (SPAdes) (version 2) | ecosystem: Environmental > Aquatic > Marine > Oceanic | place: Atlantic Ocean: Gulf of Mexico... | reverse complement strand
ACGCTAAACGTAGCTTTTTAAATATCGCTACCAATAACAGTGTTGTAAGCGTTGCTGAGATTTCGAGACCGTGCTTCTCCAATCTGACCACCTTTAACCATATCTTTCTTGTATTGCTCTAAGTAAGACTGCGTTGCTTCTTCACGATCATTCTGTGCCGGAGCAGATTCATTAGCCTTACGGAAGGCAGTGGTGGGAGGTTCAGAGGCAGCGGGAGCAGCGCTTTCGAACATAGAGCTAGAGGTGTCGTAAGTGCCGCTACTGAGGCGCTCCTTAGCAGCTTTAAGCTCGTCACTCTCTGTGTACTCAACCTTTTCACCAGTAGCTTGTTCTTTAGCTTGGTTCATCAAGTCCTCTTTAAGAGAGCTCAAGTCATCTTGAGAGGCGAATTGTTGTTCATAGCCAGCAGTCTGAGCATCACGGTCTTCTTTCACTTTGCCGAAAGAGACACCGGCATAGTCAGACTCACTACTAAAAGAGCCGCCGTTGCCCATATCTTTGTGAAAATCACGCATTAAGTTGTTGCGGTCAATCAAGTCAGATACATTTTTAATGCCTTTCTTAGCGAACTTCTTAGCTTTCTTATCACCAGACATAGCCGCCGCTTCCATAGCACGGCGAGAGTCATAGTCATTGCTTGCACGGTACATCAGCTCTTTATTGAGCTCTTTGTACGATTTCTTGCCGTGAACTCGTCCTTGACTAATAGCACCTTCTGAAGCGTAGTCACTTTCATTAAGGCCGTAGCGCTTCATTAAGTCTTTGCGCTGATCATGGTTGCCACCTGCCATATGAGCAGCTGACTGGAAGCCCATGCTGTCAGCGTACATATTGTCTCTCTTTTTAGTCTTTTTGTCTCTTTTCTTAGACATCGTTAGTAGAAGTAAATCCTTCTATTATTTTACTGGGTCAGGTTTGTCAACGTCTTTAAGTTTGGGAGGACGGTAGTTACCGTTAGCAAGACGTTCACCGAGCTTAAGTTTGTAGCGGTCTAAGAAGGATGAGCTGTCCGGTGCCTCGCCAAAAAGTTCGTCGGCAGACCGTCCAGAGTTGATGTCTTCTTGAAACTGAGTGACACGCGCCTTAGCGTTAGCGTACTCAGGAGACATCTCCATCTCTTGCCTGTTGATTTCTGTATCTCCAGAACCACTGCTATCTTTAGGCTTGATAGCAATGTTGGAGTTGGTGAAGTCATCGCCATCCATATCGATAGCTTTGACATCGAAGCCAGCAGCACCATACTCCTTGACTAAGGATGCGTACTCAGCTGCGGTCTTGGGAGGTGAATCACGTTTGATTTCACGCCAGCCAGCACCATCGTCTACGCGACTACCACTATCTTCTTCTAGAGCTGCGTATTCCTTAGCAAGAGCAGAAGAGGAGTTATAACGACCAGTAGAAGCGTAGTCTTGATGTACTGCTTTATTATCCCAAGACATATCAATCAGTATTGTCTGTCTTATTCATTTTATCAGGAGATGACCAGATAGAAGGAAAGGAAGGAATGATTGGCAGTGCTTGCTCTTCATCAATCAGAGCATCAGTATCATCAAAGGGAAAGGGGACGCTGCCAGCAGTCGAGGTATCTGTCGGTAGGGACATTGATTTCACGGATAGTTTGAGTACGAGGATTAAGAACTTCTACGTGCATAGTTCCTGGTGCAACTTCAACGGCACCAACAACCATTAGCGAAAGTATGTAAGTACATATATCCATTAGTCATAATTGAGTAACATTTGGTCGGCCAGTTGTTGTGCCCGTGAGTCCCACAACGGAAGCTACCTTCACTTTTGCAACCGGCCTATGCTTCGGGAGAGATTCGAACTCTCAATCCCATCAGGGCGAGACATTTTAAGTGTCTAGCGTATCTCCAGTTCCGCCACCGAAGCTATAAAGAAACCCTAGCAGATAGCCAGGGTAATTGGGTCAAGCAGCTCTGACAGCCCCAATCTTCATTGAAGGGTACTGATCTTTAGCGAACTGCTTTGCTTGTACAACGTTTGTCGCGTTGATAATGATCTCATCAGAGGCACAGCCTTTACCGATGAGTTTTACTTTGAAAGGACGAAAGGCCATAGTAGATTAAATATCTTGTTTATTCGTAGATTTGAGCGTATGCTATGTGGCGTGCTATTCATACAAAGGTGCGTACACCGGTATTACATAGCGACCGCCAAGTACACAGTTATTCTTAAGAGCATTATGGTCTGTTTGACCTTTCCAGCCTGAGTAACACTCAGCATAATGTGTCATCATTCCTGTCACATCATCAAAACCGTCCAAATCATTATCCCAATAAACGCCAAGATTGCCTGCAGCTCCGGCGTCAACCAGACGAAAGGATCGTTTGGCAGACATCCGATAGGTACCTTCGCCTTGAATACAGAAGATCTCTGTTTGGTCATCGTTGACTTCACAGTTCTCAGGTACTTCAGGAAGCGTATAAGCAATGTTAGCTGCATCAGCAAATGTAGATGCAGCAGCTTCAGCTTCAGCGAAGTTGGCAGAGCGTTTCTGGGCAATGAGCGGTTGAATGGACATATTTGCGACTTGGGGAGCCGCAATGCCCATAATGGATAAACCGATTAGCACAGAAGGGATATTCATATATCAGCTCTCGACAGGAAGACCAGGGATGCCGTCAGTCAGAGTGACGGTGTAGGTAGTTGCAGCAGAGCTCTCAGAAGTAGAGACAACAGACAAACAGTCACCGGTAATAGCTACATTGGTGTATTGAGTAGCATCTGGGATGGTGCCACCAGCCAGGGAATACACAGAGCATTCCTTACCAGCAGACACTGCTTCTTGACGAGCGACAGAATCTTTGGCGCGGTCTTGTGCAGCCATCAACTGAGGCAGAGCAACTGCCGACAGAATGCCGACAATTACAATCACGACCATCAGTTCCACAAGAGTGAAACCTTTCTGGAGTGCGTTCTTAGACTTCTTATTCTTGAGAAGAGCTTGTTGCAGGAATTTGTTGGTCATTATGATTTCGCGTTGTTATATACAATATGGCAATAAAAAAGCGCCTACTTCTTAGTAGACGCTTAGAAGATAATTCAAACTAAATGATATTCAAGTGTTTGAATAATATCACGCATAGTTGCTCCAGCAAAGCCGGATGCACCTGGATAAGTGCGTGTTGGTTCATCGTGTACCGGATCAATGTCCGGATCACGACTGGATTTGGCGTGAGCACAGTAGTACTCAGCTTTGGTTAAATAACGGAGCATCCGTTCACATTCAGAGCGAGGGATGCGTACCATTGGTTGTTCCATAGCCTTATGTAAAGGGCAATGGACTTGAGAGGCGCTGTTAAGCGCCTTTGGTTCTAAGCTACGTTCAATCGTTTAGTAGCGATATCGAAGTATTCAGCTTCACGTTCGCAACCGATAAAGTCAAACCCTTCGTTGATAGCAGCTACACCAGTAGTACCTGAACCCATAAATGGGTCAAGAATTACACCACCGGGAGGTGTAGCCAGACGAACTAAGTAGTTCATCAGCTTGATAGGTTTAACAGTTGGGTGCTTAGAAGCTTCAGCCCGTTCAGTACGCGATGGCTTCGCACACCAGAAGAACCGAGCAGCAGAGCCAAGAGCATCTACAGCACCGTTACCTTCGCCAACTTCTCGTGCTTTACCCATAAGTGAATTACCACTACCGCCAGTAGTAGCAACAGTACGAGTAGCAGAGAAAAGAGCACCTGCTTTTTCAGGGAACATCTCTACGACTGGGTCAGACCCATCGTGAATAATGTTAGCCGGCCAACGTGAGCCAGGGTCGGGGTCAGCAGTTCTAGTTTCAGGACGAATAGACCCAACAGTTGTATCTGTTGAGTACTCACCTTCAGGGAAGGTAGGTTTGTCGTCTTGATTACAGGGAACACGGCAGTCACTTACATTAAGGACGCCAGTACCGTGAGCAGCAACGTTAGCTTTAATCGTTCCTTTGAAAGGTTTACGAGCTACACAGATAGGTTCGTGTGCTGGTTTGAGGTTCTTACCTTTAGGCATTCCTTGGCCGTAGACCCACATAATCTGATCTCTAATTTCAAAACCAGCGTCTTCAATACAAATAGCCATACGGTGGTATGTACGGGCACTGCTAAATGAAAGCAAGTGGCCGCCGGGTTTAAGGACACGCAGGCACTCTTTCCAAATATCAATACTTGGAAGTTGATAGTCCCAGCTATGTCCTAGCAGGCTAATTCCATATGGTGGGTCAGTAACGACAGAGTCGATAGAATTTTCATCAAGTTTCTTGAGTACATCAAGGCAATCGTTGTTATAAACAATCATATTATTAGTTACCCTCCATATCAAATACTAGAGGATTAACTACATTTAGGAGAGTATTTACTCGGTCTTGCTGTAACTTTAATGAGATAGTTGAGTTCTTATTAGCTTTACTTACGCCTAAAAGTGCGCCTATACCATTGTTAGTGGTAATGCGAATTCTTAGGTTTGTAGATTCAACACGTCGGGAGCCTTTGGCTTTACCGGAGATACGAAACTCCTGTCCAGCACTTAAGGCTTGAACGACAGGGTTATCATCAGGTGAGTAAAGATTAAGTTTGTTACCATCGGTTACCGCCATCAGATCGATGGATTGATAACGAGTTACAAGAGCATCGACAAGAAACTCGGTAACTAATTCAGGTGTTAGATCATTAAGAGCTTTAGAGCAGGCATCAGCCACTCGTGCTCTGATTCGATCAACAGCCTTTAGTCGTGCTTCAAAGGAAGGGTCAAGTCGTATAGCAGCAGCTTCTGTTAATACATCCGTAAAATACGGAGCAATGGAAGTAGGCAGCTTACTTGTATTTAGATAGTCAAATGAACCTTGAGAGGCACTTTTCTTACGCTTAATACTGATTCCTTTAGTTCCGGCAATCGCATCAGCTTTATGTTGTGTTCCGCCAAGCGGGGTAATTGGTTCAGGATAGTATTTAATTGAGTTGAGAAAATTAATTACTCTCTTTTCATTGGATAGTCCACCAGTGTGAACTGATCCATCTATTCGATACGCCAAATATGGTCACAAGTTTTGCGCGACGTATGCGCTCTGCGCACGTCCCAAGTCGCACTCAACAGCTTGAGTTATTTATCGTCGTTCTTAGGGTCACTACGACTAGTTCAAGTACTAGTTACTTACGGTTTCGGCAAGCTCTGCCTTAGTGTTGTCGTGTAGCTAATTAGTTTGTATAGAACAATGAGCGATATAGCCGCTGGTAAGCGGCCAATCAGTTGTATGGGTTAGGCGACATATCCGTGCGTCCGTAAGGATTAGGAGACGCATACGGTGTATTCATTAAGTCAATCTCAGCTTCACGACGACGGATTAACCCTTGGTTACCGCCGTTGTTGTATAGACGTATAGCTTCAGCAATCTGTTGCTTATCGCCTGAGCGCACAGCACCTTGAAGTGTGTTGTAGCCACGCTCAGCAGTGAACACATTAGGTCCAGTGTTGTAAGCAAACGAAGTCAACGCAGCTTGCGTACCTTGGTCTAAATCAGTGAAGCCGGGAGACTGACTGATGTGGTCATTAAATTCACCAACGTGATGTTGGAAATAAGTATCAGCAACGTCTTCAGTGATAGGTTGGTCATTCATTGTGACCGCACGTCCATCAGGATACTGAGTAGTTCCATAGCCAATCGTTGGTACACCAACGCTGTCTCTATAGGGTTCAGAACGGAACTTCTCAAAGTCTTTAATTAAAGCATCGCGCTTCTTTTGATAGAACGCTTGGACATTAGTAGACATATCAAACTCGCCGTGGGGCACGGAACTCTGGTTGCTGTATTTCAGGGAAATTAAAAGGGGAGTCAGACATATCAGACTGACCAGTTTTAGCCATTTGATTCGCATTCACTTCTTTCATATTCGTCATACCACCAACGTTTGTTGGATTTGAGTAAGTACTACGTCCAGACTCAGCTCGCAGACGAGGCATACGTTGGTCAGGTTGATATCCACTACCTGCCCTAAACCTTTGACCAGCAAATCTCATAGCTAGCAATTATTTGTATTCATTTTCAATTGTAATAAAAATGCCCCGATTAACATCGAGGCAAAGGATATCCGAGTCAGGCACAGCGTAATCAAAGCTTGATGATGACGATAACTAACGCCGCAATCTGACGCCACGCGGTATTTACATGATAGATCAAATAAAAGGTAATTAATAAATAGTCGTTAAGATAATAGAGATGATGATGATAACTAATGCCTAATAAGCGTAGTTATAAGGACGAGTGGGTAGAAGGCCGATCAAAAATGTATCGTTTGAAGCGGACAGTGGCTCAACAGATTCATCGAGAATTATTGATCAGCTAAGTGATATTTATATAGATCCAGCAGAATTAAGCAGACGAGGTCTATTACCTAAACCTGAAAATTTAGCTCAGCACAGAATAGATTCAAACGAAAGAGGTAATGCTATTCAGTGGGTACAACGATCAGCAAATAGTGAACCTGTACCGTCTTATGTAGTCAAAGGTCCTGATGGATTAGAGATTGGAAAAGCATTAGTTACAGAAGGTAAGCAAAAGCTGGCTAAAAATGATCGAAGCCCAAAAGGTCGTGAACGACAAAGGTATGCGTTAGATTTAGAACTTCTAGCGAATAGATTTTTTCCAGATATGTCTAACAAAGAGATAACACAAAGAGCGGGAACGAAGTATGAATACATCAATGCAAGAGGCAATGAGGCACATCACATGTTCCCAATCAGTTACATAGGGAAAGTACTAAACAAACTTGAACAAATGGGCATCGATGGTCCGGTTATAGATGAAATGGTTAGGAGAAAAATAGCTGTAGGTGACGTAGCTCCTAATTTGATTTCAGCTCAAACTAAAGCAACACCTGGTAGGGAGTTTTTAGATGTACAAGATAAATCAAATGTAGAAGATAAACACGATGTAATACACGCAACAGCAGAAGATTTTCTTGAAAGCTTGAACCTTCCTCAACAGAATAAAGGAGCATATCGTTTGGAAGATTTTATGGATGATCCAAACGTTACTGATTATCAGAAGCAAGCATATGCTATGGCGCTGGCGGAAAGCCATAGATTAGCTGTACAAGCTGCTCAATTAGATCCAACCAAAGTAAGGAATCAAAAGCGTTTGATGGATACGATTGTGAGAGTAGCAGCGGACAAAAACCAAGCTCAAATGAAATTGAGTCCGTTAAGTCAGAAGCTGCTACAGCAAGTACACAACCAGTCGTTCTAATCCTTAAATTGGATGATCAGGTGGTCATCCAGGTATCGTACGATTTCACGCAACGCCTTTGTGTATTCGTGATCCACCAAACTGGGGTCATCTAAGTCAGTCAATTGCTGTCTTACATGATCAATAATCATTGGTCGAAACTCGTTAAGGAGCTCGTTTCGGATATCGTCGTTTGTATAGTCAATAAGCATAACGTAAACCTCATAGAGCAAAGAAGGAGAAAGGCGCCGGTAGGCGCCCTGTAACGTAGGCAAAATTTTGTATCACCTTGTTACATCAGTCGTCACAGACAGTGAAGTCTGAAGGTCCAATACCAATGGTTCTCAGAGAGTCCATCATTGATTGGAACTTACCGGCATCACGGTACCAACAAGCAGCTGATTGGATATTATCGTCCTCAAGCTGACGTTGAGCACAGTGATTGTGCCACTCAATCATCCTGGAGACGATCATCATAACCATCACTTTATGGACGAGAGGGTCAGGACACTTCTCACTAGCAAGCTCAAGAGCTTCCTGGGCAACATTTTGGATGAACTCAGGTGAGAAGTCATCCGATGCCTCTTTAGAGGAATGAATCTCATCCTCAGAGCAAGCAGTCTCCAGAAACTCGTGAAGATCGTCCATAGAGATATTGTCGGGAACTGATTGAGTCATATATAAATGAAAATGAACACTAAAAAGAGGAGGCGCCGTTAGGCGCCAAGTGGTCACACCAGCTCACAGCAAAGGTGAGCATGACCAGCATCACTTACAAAGTCACCAATGTTCTCATCAAACAAAGCAGCACTTCCATCGGAGAAAGTCGTGAAGTGGACTTCATCTACCAGATAGGTATAAGCTTCTTCGTTTTGAGGAACAATTTGAGATATACCGAAGATATTGGAGTCAACAATTTTGAAATCGAAGGTAGTGGACAATAGACGCACCGAACATGGAACACCTTGAATAAAAGGCGCCAATAGGCGCCCCAGGGTTCAGACTTGGTAGCCCAAGCGTTTACGTATAGTATTTACATAAATGCCGGTTTCTTGAGAAACTTGTTCCCAAGACATACCAACATTACGTAAAAAACGACAGAGGTAGTTATCTTCAGCAAAACGCTGAGTAAACATCTCTTTTCTATCAGAGCCATTCTCTAATCGTGTACCATAGGCAAGATTAGAAAGTTGGTTATCTAGAGGATTACTATTAAGATGTCGGGTTTCAGGACAATCAGCAGGTCTTGGTCCAATAAAAGCTAAAAGCACAAGGTTATGTACTCTAAAGCCTTTATAAGTACCATCAAGCCATAGCTGAATTTCTCGGTATCCCTTACGAGATACAGTACCAGTGATAATAGAATTCTTCTTTACAGAAAAAACATTACCTAGGTTGGATACTCGGTACTTACCTTCATATCCAGGTACATCCCGCCATTCTTCATTAGTAATCATAATTCGCTTAAGTAAACGCCAAAGGTATGGAGTTGTTCTCCTGTGAAGGCAAGGACTTTCCCAATCACTCGCAAGTCACGCTTAGCGTTACTACGGAGTTCTTCACCGTCGATGTTACGGATACGGTCCAGTACATCATCAACTGGTGGGAAAGAACGCAGTTCAGTAGAAGTAGTCATTCAAATGTATCCAAAGGACACTAAACGGTAGAGGCGCCGTTAGGCGCCCTAACCACGGACTTTTAACTTACGTTTTAAAGCCTTAAGAGCATCTAAGCGAGCACGCTTCGCCTGAGGTTTCAGACGAATTTTCTGTGCTTTCTTAGAGTGATGATACCTGTTAGGAACGTTCATCGTATTACACAGCAATACCTTTAGAACCAGCTTGACGCAGGTACATCAGGTCACGAGTTTGCTCCTTAGAAGCCGCAATCAAAGCAGCTTTCTTACGCAGAGCAGCAGCAACTTGGATAGGAGACATAGTCATCGTTATATAGTACATAAAACATTAAAGGCGCTGGTAAGCGCCCCTAACGGTAGTGAAAACGTAAGAAAAAATTTTCACGTCTCGTCACATAAGTCTTATTAACGCTTACCTTGGCCCACACGAAGTTTGTTGTTGTGCCTTGGTTTCGAGTTAGAACTTTGACCTTGACGTGTAGTTTTAGGTTTACCTTTAATGAAGGTATCTCCGTTTAATGATTTAGACATCTTCTTTAGCAGTTTCTAGTTTCGGGTAATCTTTACGGAGGCTTTCGACTGTCGCCTCCAGACGCTCAATCGAGGACTTATGTCCGTCAATGAGCTTGTTTAATTCAGTAATCTCTTTCTCAGCTTGTTTCTGTTTCCAGGTAGCAAGTTGACTATCAGAGACTACGTAGATACTTGGTCTATGGTTATAGCCAAAGAAATCATCAAATAATGAATACATTTGGGGTATGTGCGTAATTATATTACTCTCCTATTTTCTATACAGCTGACTATTTATGTGATAGTACAGCCGTACAAATAGGGTAGTATTAGCCGTCAGTATCTTGAAGAGTACAGACTTCAATGAACAGTTCTTCTAGTTCAGAAGATGTATAAGCATTAGCACCAGCAAACGCTTCTAATTCAGTGAGCCATTGACTACGTGGATAAGTTTGAGTAATCCATTCAATCTCTCTAGGAGTGAGGTTAGCCTCAGCAAAATCCATCAACATATCAGGGTCATCGATGATAGACATATTAGTAGATGTACCACGAGCTACATTCACACAATGTTGAATAGCGTGGATAACTTCGTGACGCACAGTCTCGTGATCACGAGCATCTACAGTACGTCCAGGGCATAAACGCAGTTCACGTTGGAACCCAAGCCATCTGTATTGCCCTGAGTAAGTACCAGTAGCACACTCTTCGTGATTGATAGTAACGAGAATACCGTTCTCATCAATGGTACGAATGAGTGAGTCAGTACCAGGTTGTATTTCAGCTGATACAGGGAGGATTGTAGCTACAGCAGTAATAGCAGCTAGACACAGTTTCTTGATGATAGACATATATGTATTTAGGTAATAAGAGCGATAGGCAAGCTCTAAGGGAGCTCCGATGTACTCCCTACGCTCAACCAAGCGTCAAAGCAATAGAGACACACATAAGTCCACTAAGGAGGACTACAACTGATAATTCAAACAGCTTCATTGATATTTGTCGTCACCAGTATGGTTACGTCGGAAGCTATAGATAACTACAGTGAGTGTACTTAGCAGTCCAATCATCCCTACAGTAGCAAGGATGATATTTGATTGAGACCAAATCATTCGTCAGTAATTACAATTTTACGTGTGAGCTTTGAACATCTCTTAAGTATCTTCTTAGCTTCTTTACGGCTGGTACATTGTTCAGCCTTAGAAAGAAGCTTAGGGAGGTTAGTGAGTTTCATAGTATTCAGTTAGGTAGTGATTATTGAGACCTCCTGTTTAGCAGTGAGGTACGGAAGTAGGATTAAACCAGCATCCGTAGCCTCAATATTGAAAGCAACAGAGAGGAATAGATAAATGAGTAAGGACAACTCTCGTTTGCTATTTAATGGACAAACAAGAGTAAAGGCGACGGTAGGCGCCTAGAAGAGACCCAAACGTTTATGGAACTCAAGTTCGTACAAACAGTCAGCTCTATACTCAGTAGCTTCTTCAAGAGTTGAGAAGTTACGTGAGTGACGCTTTCCATAAGGGATAAGCGTTATCTCAAACCGGTGCTTTCCATAGGGAGTAACACGGATATTCGAAGCAGGCTGACGATTAGCAGACTGAGTTAAACGACTAGCCCATCGGCAATTCTCAGGGCAGTAGTCTCCGTTAGGGTCAATACGGTCAATAGAATGACCTTCAGGGCGTTCGCCCATATCTTCTACAAAATGAGCAAAAGTATTCCAACGTTCGCAAACACTAATACCTCTAGCTCCATACCATTGATAGGCACGCACATTAGGATTAGAGCAACGTTGACGCATAATCGCCCATACAGAATACAAAGGATGTTTAGATACAAGCATAATTAAAGTGAAATATCGGGCGGTCCCGCGCAGCGGTTGTAAATCTCGTTTGCCTCTTTATAGGTAAGCAACCCCTCTTCCACAGCATCCAGCAATACGCCGTACAGTTCGGAACAGTCCGTCTGTACTTCCGCAATCGCAGGAGTAGTGATAAAGAGGGATAGTAGTAGTAAGGTCATACAGTTATTATAAGTTAACAATCGGTAAAGGATATAGTTAACTGGGAACAACAGTTACAATAAACGTATGTAAAGAGTAGCCCGATGTCCTACAACGCAAGTCAATACTTACGTCCAGGTATGCGCAAAGCAGCAGTCCATTCGTACCGACCAGACAGTCAAGCTAAAGCGCAAACGCAGGGAAGCGACGAAGAAGGGTTCTTCGGGCAACTCAATAGTGCCGTTATGGGTGGACTGAGGGCAGTAGACGACAGTACACAAGCGTTCGTCAGAGATAACATCCTTCGTCTACCCACAGACGGAACAGAATTAGCTGAAGATGCGACACTCAGTGGGCTGAGGGCATCGTTAGGACACAATGTATTCGCAGCACGTAATCAATACGATGGTGATAATACAATCTACCGAGGTTCAGGTAGCACTAACGACAACATTGGTCTAGGCCTTACTCGGGCATTACAAGGGGGTACCATCACAGCAGCTGGAGCAGGGTTAGCAGCTTTGACTAACCAGTTCGGTAGTCAAGCTGATTATCAAGAACCCAACCAACTGTCATTGTGATAGGTAAAAATAATGAGACAAGCAGGACAAGCGCTCTGGAACTTCTATAAAAACAATGCGCCAGTACAAGATGCAGCAGAGACACTCTTAGGAGCAGGTCTATCAGCAGGCTATCAAGCAGCCTTCACTGATATGTCAGCAGAAGAGATAGCAGTCTCTACAGCACTTGGCGCAGCAGGAGCATTCGCACTTCGTCCAGCTATGGGACACATTGGTTACGCAGTAGGTAAGCCAATGGATAAAGCCTTCCCCGGAGCCAAGAATATTGACCCAGGGATGGCAATGTTTGTCTCGCCAGGCAGTCCACAAGCAGTCAAAGCTTACAAGTCAATGGAAAAAGGTCCAATGCAAGAAGCAGGACTAGGTTTCGCACAAGCCAAGTACAACCAGAACTTTAAGAAGAAAGATGGTAGTGAACGTGGCTTCCTTGAAGGGACTATTGGTACCTGGGGAAGACAATATGGAGATAACGTCGCCCAGTTAGGTGTAGCAGTAGCCACACCAGTAGTACTTCAACAATTACGTGGTGAAGACGGGCGACTAAAGGAAATAGCAAAGTTAGAGAAAGCTCTAGCTGAGCTAAGGGGTGAACTACCGTCAGCAATTACACAGTAGGAGCTGCGTCTTCAGAGACATACTCTTCGTCTTTATCAGCACCACACCAAGAAGAGAGGGAGCTGAAGTTACCACCGACAGCAATACTGTCAATACGACCAGTGTCGTACTCCAAGCCAGTATCTACAATACGGTAGGTATCATCGACAGTCTCAACTTTTTCAAACAGACGCACAGTACAGCGATCGTTGAAAGGTAATTTAAAACGCATAAACAAGTTAAGGTAAATGTACATACCCCGTTAAGGGGCAGCAGCCGGTATAGGCGCCGGTAGGCGCCCTGTAGCAATAGTCAGTCAGTCGGTCGGTGGATCCCTAAGGTATTCACCAAAGCAACGTTCTGCTTCTTCAAGGTAAACATCATAAGCTTCATCAGCAGTAGCATATTGACCTAGATAATGGACTACACCCATATAACCAATAGAAGCTTGATAACAGCCAGTCCTGAAATTATAGGTAACACCTTTATAACCAGAGCTGTTATTACAATTAGAACCTCGGTTCATTTGGTTCTGAGCTTTAGTACAACGTCGTAGATTTACCCAACGATTATCGTAAGGGTCACCATTAATATGGTCTACAACATCATCACCTAAGTCATCACCAGTCATCCATACCCATATAAGTCTATGGACGCGACCAAGCCGAGTACATAAACCTTGACGTTTACTATCAGAAGAACCTACTGGTTTACCAAATAATTTGGAGGTCAGTATTCCAGTATCAGGGTCATAATCATAAAGAGATTTAAGTTCAGTTTGGGTCTTCATACAAATACAATTAATAACTACAATTTTCCGTGAACGGTTGCTTTACCGAGGGTAGACGTAGGTCCGTCCCACTCGCCTCTCATGACAGGTATCCGAATATTCTTCGTCACATAGTCACAAGCCTCACGAGTTAAAGCAGTAGTACCACGGTCGCCGTTAGCAAAGACCGAAGTGAATAAGCCGTAACGACTTTCAATGATTTCATAGGAGTAATCGTACATATCAGTCATGGAGATGTCTTTCGTAGTAGCAGATGCCCTTATCAAGGTCATCGTAACTCTCTGCTTTCAATAGAAAGGCAGAGCAATGACGAGGGTCAGTGACTTCAGGCCACTCCAATTCTATGTAGTCAATAATCTCAGTACGAGTAAACATAACAGTCAGTCCGTCAGTAACATGAACAATAAAAATAAAGGTCCTCAGTAGAGGACCAATAGTTATCAGAACAGAGGGGTAATAGCCTCTTCTTCGACACTAGGGGTAGGGTCAACCGGAGCAGTCTTGACGACCTTACGGATAACCTTAGAACCACTAGCAGAAGCATCGGTAGCTGGAGCAGCACCAAGCTTCACTTGAACAGTCTTGCTATCCAAGGTGAGTTGAGGACGCTTACGCAGTTGAAGCTCACCGTCTTTCTCGTACACCTGGGAGATACCGGAGATAGCACCAGTGACGTGAACACGACGGCCCTTAGAGAAGTAGCCGTCTTTGTGAAGCTTCAGCAAGCCATTGCTGTTATTGAAGGTAACGGTAATACCGTCATCACCGTCCACCAAGTTGGTGATAACAGTGATAGCAAGGAATTCGCCGTATTTACCATCAACAATGGTAGCGTCAAACACTCGACCCTCGAAGGTAGCAGTGTTGAAGTTGGAGAAGGACTTGATAGTCTGAGACAATGAAACAATCACCTACGTGGGTGATATGAAATGAACATAGTGAATTAAAGGCGCCGGTAGGCGCCTAGGGTTTAAGTATGTAGAGCTAACTCAGCACGCTCTTCAGCAAGAATTTCTGGAGTACTGATATACCAGCCATCACCAAATTCTTCAGAGAAGTACTGTTTAGCAGTAGCTTCATCACGGAAATGGACAGTCCAAAGAGGTTCACAACCGCAACAGCAGTCGTAGAAATCTTCGGGACTTTCATGTAAGTGAAGAGTAAACATATTAAACAAAGAAATTAATTAACACTAAACGATAAAGGCGCCGGTAGGCGCCCTGTAACGGTAGTCAGTCAGTCAGTCAGACGACCGAATAAAAAAAAGCCTAGGGTCACCTAGGACTTAGAAGTAGGGGTATCACCGTTGCTGTCTTTAGGGGAGGGGGCAGTCCACTTCTTCAGAGAAGAGAAGCTACCACCTACAGCCAAGCTATCGATACGTCCAGTAGCGTACTCAAGTCCGACATCAACAATGTCGTACTGAGGGTCAGTAGTTTCAACACGTTCAAACAGACGAACGGTAGTACGGTCATTGAACGGAAGTTTAAAACGCATAGTGATAACGGAATAATTTGAACGCCAAGGAAGATAGGCGCCGGTAGGCGCCTTGTTCCAAAGGTGATGATGACTTAGTGAGTCAGTCAGTCACAATAAAAAAGGGAGGGTAGCTCCCGTTAGCTACAGAGATGTACCCGAAAGTCAAACTTTTGACGGGAGGGGTCCATCAAGGATTGATACTCAAGAGCTTTCATACTTGCGTCTTTGAAGGACATATAGTGAGGAAACTTAACACGTTCCCACGTCTTCAAATCGGTGAACAACACCGTGAAGCAGTGACAAGCTTGAGCGTGAACAATAGTGCTATACATTGTGAACTATAAGAAGAATATTTACACCAAGGGGTATAGGCGCCGGTAGGCGCCCTGTAACAACGGAGTAATATTCAATGACGACGTAAGTCAGTCAGTAGGTCAGTCAGTCAACGACGACTGTGTACAAAAATAAGTACAAAAGACATCTCAAGTAATAGGCGTCGGTAGACGCCTTGAGGTGGCTGTTAATGGTAGGCGTGGTAGGTTATAGAACACAGCGACACACGAGCTGGCGAACAAAGTGAGCGCTCGGGAGCGGGGGAAAAGATAATATCCACGAGTGATACACAGAGATACTTAAGATAAATACATTCGTACTCACGATTGTTACACGAGAGTAAGAAACTCAAGTAACAATGAGTGATTACTGAATGTAAACGAACGATACAAACTTACGTAACATTACATTAGTAAAATTAATGTATCAACGAAAGTAATCGTTCGTAAATACCTCAACCAGAACACAAGCTGAGGAACAAATGTTAAACGCAGAAAATATCTGTCGCTTACAATCGTGAGCGAGCGAAGCGAGCGGTTAACAACTGTAGAAACTACAGTATATTTTTTTTGTTCCACCAGCAGTTCG
>Ga0208794_1000899_pt1 | contig 15752 bp, 16 predicted proteins | sample 32_taG_FD_184106 | JGI IMG/M metagenome (GOLD analysis project Ga0208794, IMG submission 184106) | Marine viral communities from the Gulf of Mexico - 32_GoM_OMZ_CsCl metaG (SPAdes) (version 2) | ecosystem: Environmental > Aquatic > Marine > Oceanic | place: Atlantic Ocean: Gulf of Mexico... | reverse complement strand
AGTAGACGCTATCAAAATGATGGAGAACTTTCATATTGTAGTTTACCAGACAGATGAAAAGGACAGCTTCTTTGTTAAGGAGATCACAGAAGACGAGTTCTTAGAACACCACAAACCACAATTAAAAGAAGGATAATCTTTGAAGCACTAAGCATATTACCAATACTATACTTAATCTGTATAGGATGGGCTATAATAATGTATATAATAGAAAGATATGGGAAAGAATAAATACATAGAAACACCAGAGAAGATGTACGAGCTATTCGAGCAGTACAAAGGAAGCCTTAAACCTAGAGAAATACAAAAGGCAACCCCAAGAGGTGTAGTGTCAGAGTTCCACAAACCACCCCTCACTATATCAGGGTTCAGAGCTTACGGTCATTCAGTAGGGCTTTCAATAGAACATTACTTCGCTAATACTGATAACTCTTACTCCGAGTATCGCACAATCTGTTCACGTATAGAAAACGAAATCAGACAGGATCAAATCGAAGGGGGAATGGTAGGACAGTACAACGCTTCAATAACTCAAAGACTAAACGGACTAACCGAGAAGCAAGATATAACATCAGACGGTCAAAGCATATCAGAGATAAACGTAAACATCAAGCGAAAGGGATTGTTTGAAGATGAAGAGTAGTGAGTTATATTTGATAGTAAGACAATTAATAGAGGCAATGCCACCTGAAGCACCTTCTAACTATAACCATATACACCTATCAAAAAACTACCTACCAAACGACCTTGAAGAAAGATTTAAAGATTACCACTTCCACTATTTCAATCACTGGTTTATAGGTGATGCGATATATTTAGGACAGAATATGTTTATGGATGAAGATTAATTTAGATGCTACCGTAGTATTTGAAGCAAACCTTAACGCATTAGAAGGGGAGAAACGCTTTATAATTAATCAAGGGGGGAGTAGGTCAAGTAAGACATATTCCCTTTGTCAGTTGTTCATATTGCATTGTCTACAGAACCCCAACGAAAGAATCAGCATAGTACGTAAGACACTACCCGCACTTCGTAATACTGTGATGGTTGACTTCTTTGAGATACTTCAGGGAATGAACCTCTACAGGAAACAGAGCCACAACAAAACCAATAACACTTACACCTTTGCTAATGGATCACAGGTGGCTTTCTTCTCAACCGATGACGAACAGAAGCTGAGAGGTAGGAAACATTCAATCGTATGGGCAAACGAAGCTAACGAATTACTACATGAAGAGTTTATGCAACTCAATATGAGATGTGAGGGAAAGTTCTTTGTAGACTTCAACCCTTCAGAGAATAGCAGTTGGATATACGACTTGCCAGAAGAAGACAGCGTAACAATAAAAAGCACTTACAGAGATAACCCGTTCTTACCTCAATCCATAATCAACCAAATTGAAGACCTAAAGAGAACAGACGAAGCACTCTACCAAATCTATGCACTAGGAGAGAAGGCAGTATCTAAACAAAACATTTATGACGGATGGGAGTTTGTAAAGAAGAAGCCTGTACGCTTTGAGAACTATGTATACGGGTTAGACTTTGGATATAACCACCCCACTGCATTAGTTAAGGTCTACTGGCACGAAAGAGATATTTATATCGAGCCTGTTATCTATCAGTCTTACCTAACCACTCCCGAACTGATTGAGAAGATGAAGCAAGAAGGGGTTGAATACAGCAGGGAGATACTAGCAGACTACGCAAGACCTGAGATAATAGCAGAACTTCAGATAGCTAACTACAACGTCTTAAACGCAACCAAAGAAGTAAAGAACGGTATTAACAACGTAAAGACCTTTAAGGTATATTGTGAAGACCACCCCGAACTCGTAAGGGAATACGACAACTACAAATGGAAGAAGGTAAAAGATCATATAACAGATGAACCCGTCAAGCTCCACGATGACGCTATGGATGCCATAAGGTATGCAGTTCAATATATCAAACAGGAATACTACACGGATAACAGCTATCTATCGTTCTAAACCTAAACGCACCTTTAACCAAATAATAGAAAAGGTAAATAATGGCTATTAACTTAATCGCAAAGGTACAGGATATAACACCCGCTTACAACCCTATTAAATTCATATACGACTCAACCAATAACGCAGAGGCAGGGTTTAAGTACATCTTTGATATTTACGAAGCAGGCGGGGGAGCTAAGATAGCAGAATATAGAGTACTACCTAATATAGACGGTTACGGAGAGGTTGACTTATCAAGGCTATTACAGAACTATGTATCTTACGACTTTGACCCTACGAGTACAACTTACTTTGACGCTACCAATTCCTATTATAAATACGATGTTAAGGTAGGAGAGGAATACGTACAGACCTACAACTACACAAGCAACCTAACACAGAACGGAACATTAGTACAAGTTAACTACGCCTCACAGCCTTTTAGCGTAGGTGATCAAGTACAGATAACACCAGACACTCCTGCAAGTAACCCAAACTTAGAAGGGTTGTTTACGGTAACAGAAGCAAACGCGAACGACTTCACGGTTAATTCTCTATGGTCTGAGATTGGAGATGCTACAGATAACGGTTCATTTCAATTCGCTGATAATAGGAAGTCAGTAACAAGAGACATTATAACGAGCATAGATAACTACGTATTCAACGGAGCTTTACCTTTCGCTGACTTCAGAACCTACGACAAGGACGATTACCAGATGGTAGCTATTGGAGCGCAAACGGATAAGCTACTGTTAACAATGCCACAGGATTTCACAATGACACCAGAACAGGACTTGTGGCTTAATATGATGCAAGATGTAAACGCCAATGCAAATGTTTACTTTGAGAACTCAGACGGAGACATACTCTATAAGGCAACACCTTCAACGGAGCTAATCAATCAGGTAGCGGTAGGGGCAAACAACCATGGCACACTGTTAGTAGATACGGGTTCACTTCCTTTAGTCAAGTCAACTACTGAATGGTATGATGTCTGGTCTACTTCCTTCAACGCTCAACGCTCACTTAAATACAGAATCTATATAGATAGACGTTGTAAAATTAACGATTACGAGATTGTCTTTTTGGATCGTATGGGGTCTATTGGTTCGTTCAGCTTTCAACTTAGAGATAAGCTAACGGGAAAGGTTACAAAAGAGTCGTACAATCAAGACATAGCAGGAAGCGTTGTTTCGAGTGAATGGACTTATAGCAGTGATGAGCAGGGAATGAGAGTAATCAACCCACGGATAAAGGAGACATACGAGTTAAATACTAACTGGATGGATGAGAACGATTCAGACTACTTCACTCAATTAGTAAGCTCCCCTCAGACTTGGATAAAGATTGACGGCAGTTACTACAGTTGTATAGTTGAGACTACGAACTATGAGAAGCAGAGACAGAGAAACCGTAATCTTATTAGAAAGAGTATTAGTGTAAGTCTATCAGTTCAAGACGTTATAAATGGTTAGAATACAATTAGACGGAGATAGAGGTTATCTAAACGTAAAGGAGCAGAGCAACTTTCCTTTAAACTTTGGGGTTGCCGATATTAGAGATGTGTCTAAACGGTCAGGAACATTCTCTAAGACGATCAAACTAATAGGAGACGATAACAACAACACCCTATTAAATAACTACTATGACGTAAACATAGAAGCAGGAACGTTTAATATAAACACCCTAACGAAGTGTAGCGTAATAGAGAACGGTATTCCCATTGTTGAGGATTGCTTTTTACAGTTGGTATCTATTGACAAGGAACAACACTCAGACGGACACGACGAGAAAGTAGAATACAGCGTACTCGTTAAAGATGCACAGGCTGACTTCTTTACTAAGTTGGATAATTCAGAACTAACAGCGTTAGACTTCACAGACCTAAACCACACTTATTCGGCTTCTAATGTCGTTACAAGTTTCACTCATACGGTAACAGATGGCTACGTTTACCCTACTACAATAACCCCGAACAGTTACTACCCGTTAACAGAGTTGCGCCCTGCTATCTATGCTAAGTATTATTGGGATAGAATACACGCACAAGCGGGGTTTAGTTATACGTGGTCAGACATAAGCACAGACAACTTTGATAAGTGTGTAATACCATACAACGGAGAACAGCCACAAGTAGACCATGACAGTTACATAGTAGACTTTAACAAGAATAGTTTTATACCAACGTTAGGGGGTGCTATTACGTCATTCACTGAGACACTAGATGATGAGAACATATTCAACCCTACAACGGGGGTCTATTCAGCACCGTTTTACATATCGGGTTCTCAGGCTATCAACTTTCAAGCAACATTCGATATTGATATTGAATTAGTAAATGCAACAGGATTGGACGCTGACCTTGTTAACCTTTCGGGGGTTGCTGGTTCGCAGTGGATCGTTTACAATGCTGTATTGAGTGTTTATAATGCTGGTCAGTTACAGGGGTCAGTTCCTGCTGTTATTAGTGCTGAGACTTGGAATGAAACAGATAACCCATTGGCTAACGGTACTACTTCAATAGGTAACGCAGTAGCTACGGTAAATATTCCGATTAGCAACGTACAGCCTTCAGATGCTTTGACGTTTGTACTAACGATAGACGAAAACCCCTCACTACCTCCCGCTTGGTTAGAATGGCAAGGTACAGCTTCGGGGCTTCCTGTTACTATAACCTCTCAACTTAATGTTACGTCTATGAGAGTTAGGGGTGTTGTAAGTGCTAACAGTTTAGGCTTTGGGCAGACTATTGAAATGAATCAGTTCATTCCTAAGAAGATCAAACAGAAGGACTTTATTAAGTCTATATGTCTTAGATGGAATCTATTTGTAGAGCCTGACCCCGATAACCCTAACAAACTAATCTATAAGAGTAGAGATGCTTTCTATGACGGTGGGGCTGAAAAGGATTGGACTTATAAACTAGCAAAGGAACGTACTCATCAATTACTATTTTTACCAGAGCTTACAGCAAAGAAAGTAATACTATCCGACAAAGAAGACGATGATAGTTATAACCAAGTATACATAGAGGCTACGAACGAGATATACGGACAAGTAGAATTTACTTATGATAATGAGTATGTAAAAGGCATAGACAGAAAAGAAACTATCTTCAGCCCTACACCGTTAGCACGTACTCCATTCAATGCAATAGTACCCGCTTATGTTGGTTCTGCTCCTGCTAACAATATTAGAATACTACTACACAACGGAACGGACTCATGCGATGCTTATAACATATTTGATTACGGTACAACAGGACAAACCAACTTGACAAGCTATCCAATAGTAAGCCACTTTGATAATAACCTAAACCCTACATTCGATTTAAATTTCGGGGTGTGTGATTACTACTTTTATGATGACTTGACGCTTACTAATAACAATATGTATAACCTGTTTTGGAGGCGTACCATTAACCAGATAAACACGGGCAAAATGTTTGTTGGTTACTTTGATCTCAACGAGGCAGACATTCAAACGTTAAGCCTATCGGATAAGATACGAATAGACAATAGTTGGTGGCATATCAACAGGGTAATAGACTACAACGCTAACAAGCAACAGTTAACGAAGGTAGAGTTGATGTCGGTAGATACTGAAATAGACTTCGCACCTTTCCAAACTAAAGACCCTAAGATACCAACTCCGACAATAGACCCTTCTACCGATGCCGTAATGAAGTACTACATAAACAACAACGTAAACTACTCTAAAGGCTCAACCCAAATAGAAGGGGTTAATAATGTAGTTGGAGAAGGAACTAAAGCCTATGTGATTGGTGATGACGGAGAGATAACTGATGACGGCTATTGGTATAACGGAGAGAGAATCCACGGAGAGGTAGACAGCGAACTAACCAAGTCAAAGTGTTATAATGTTATAAGTGTATCTTCAGACTACACGGCTGATCCTACTTATGACGAAACGATAGTAGCAACAGCAGACAGTATAACAATAACAATACCTAACCCTAGAGATTGGGAGTGTAAGGAGTTAGTAATAAAGAGCAAAGACGTAAAGAATATAGATGTTACAAGTGCTTCCGCTTCAATAGATGGGAACGTAACAGTAACAATAGGTAAGAACGACTCTATCACGGTTAGAAGTGACGGGGCAATATGGTTAATTATATAATTATGGCGTACAAGTTTAATGACGATTACAGATATAAAATAGCACTCGGACAAGTTAACGGGGCTACAACAGTTAACAAGTTCGGATATAACCCTGATGTAGACACTACAACAGACCCCGAAATAATTGCTTTCTTTGGTGGTACGTTTGCTATAATGACTTCAGCCGATACTTTAGACGTTGTTTCAGATGACGCTCAGGATGGAGTAGCAGGGACAGGAGCGTTAACGGTTTTAATTACGGGGATAGACGGAAGTCACAACACAATAACTGAGACTGTAACAATGAACGGAGTATCTGCCGTAACGACTTCGAACAGCTTCTTAGGTGTTAATAGGGTAGTTGTTTTGTCAAGTGGTACAGATGACGCTAACAAAGGAAACATAACTATTGACGATACAGCGGGAACAGTAGGAACACAGGCATACATTCCTGCTGGTCAGTCAGTAACTCAACAATGTTTGTATCATACACCAATAAGCAAAACGCTTTTATTAGATTGGTTATGGGCACACGTTACTAAGTTATCGGGCGGGTCAGCCCCAAAGGTTACAATAGTGGGCACGTCTTACAGTAGGGTAACAGACACTAACTATGAGATATTTAGAACAACGATAGACACAAGCGTAGAGAATACCGAACAATTTACACCTAGTCAGCCTTTTGTGTTAGGTGGTAGAGAGGTTATATACTTCACGGCTGAGACAGACACAAATAATACAGAGGTAGTAATGCGCTTTAGTGGTGTACAAGTAGACTCATAAACAAAAACAAATGGCAACATTCAAAGTAAAATATAGAACCCGTAACAAACTGCAGAGAGCAATCCAACAGGAGATACGAAAACTCGGCTTAGTAGATACTAGAGCTATGATGGATAGTATTAGAATCAGTTCGGTAGCAGGAGACTTGAACCAGATTGAAATAACGGTAAACGCCTTGTATTATTACTTCTTCCTTGATAACGGTACTGATGAGATAGCGCCACAGAATATAACAGCTAAAGCGTTGCGGAGTCCAAAGGGTCAACAGTTCCTAGAGGAAGTCGTACAGGCTTATATGGAGTTCTTGACTGAGGAATATCCTATCTTAGAAGTTGCAAAGCTAAAGATCAACCCTAACGCTACTTTGAACTATCAGTTATTCGGTGATCCTTCTGGAAAGTGGAATGGTACTTTTGAGGAAACGATAAAAATTAATGTTCGTTAGTCTAACTCAGCTTTCATAGATAACATATTAAGCACGTATATTAAAGACTTGTTTAATACTTCATCCATTTTAGTTATATCGTTATTTGCGAGGCTTAGGGTTATAGATTCGTAAGACCATTTATTAAACTTCTCTTCCTCTGCTTTTTCCTTTTCCCATTCTTTGAGGTCTTCCCCTTTGAGGTCTTCAGGTGCTTCGTAGTCTTCACCACTATCAAAAAGATTGCTGTACTTAACATTTATTAAATCGTTTCTGAAGTCAAGGTAAGAAGTAGCAACCCCGTAAACAGATGTAATAGGAAGTGTCTTAAACAACTCAGCCCTTACTTTAGGATCATACTTATAAGGCTCAATTACAACATTGCCCCACTCATCTTCTTTTTGTTGACGGTATAAGATACCACAGATAACAGGAAGGTTCTCAATATAGTCTGAATAGTAATACTCTAAATCTATAAACATTCCCCACGTTATCTTTTTAAAGTTGATTATAGAATACTCTCCTACGTTCTTAGCGTACTTCTTGTGTGGCTCTTTCCGTAACCACCCAAGCCCTGCAATAATGTCTGTAAGCTCATCTATTGACATATCCTCTAACTCTTCGAGGTCATACTCCGAAACAGTTAAGAGGGTGTCTATATATCTATCGGTTAAAGAATCAGAAGGAGTTACACCCAATTGGCGCAACTCCTGAAACTGACTTACTGATATTTCATTCCAGTTACTCGGTATCACTTACTATCTTTTCAGTGTTCTTAGTTATCTGCTCTATAATCTCATTTAAGTAGGGTACTGCTATCTTACAAGGTTGAGACTCGAATAAGGCTTCCTTGTGTTTAAGGTGTGCGTTGGTGTAGTGTTCTGTTCTGCTTAGATCGGTGCGTTTAAATAAAACAGCCATAGCACGTTTAGAAAAGTTCTTAGTGTCAGTTTTCCAAGCCTTTTCAATTAAGCTAAAGTCCTTTGCTCCTATACGCTCCTTTGATTGGTAAGTATAGCCGTCAATCTCTATTGACATTGTTTTTTCATTTGGCATAACTGCAAAGCCCTTGTTAAACTCTGCTACTGTCTCTTCTAGTTCGTCAATTAGCATATCATCAAAAGAGTCTTCAGGCACTCCGAGGTAAACAAACTTACTGATCCATTTCTCCATACTGGATAACTGACTATCTGCTTCAATAGTGTTTAGAGCATCAAACTGTTTTATCGTTAGCTCATCAAATGTGTTAGGTATTTCTACTTCTCCGATTTTCATACTTCTATTTTATTAGATGTTTATTTAAGTTCGTATTTATCTTTGTTAGCTTCGTAGTATTGTTGACCATTTCTACAAGGTGCTAAAGGGGTACTGTTTGTCATTTCTTCTCTAATTTCATCAACAGCCTCAATAACTGCTTCTTTTACTCTTTGGTTTTCCCTTTCCTTTTGTTTGGTTAGGCAATCATTAAGCAAGGTTAATAAAAGACCCTTGTTCACTCTTTCGTTGTGTTGGTCAGAACTATAATACCTTATCAGTTCCTCAATAGGAGATAAATTATCTGTTAACTCTTTGTTGTCCATAGTTAAAAATTTAAAGTTTGAGCGCAATATAACACTATTAAAAATAAAAACCAAATAATAGAGATGGAAGAATTACCTATTTACAATGTTTCAATAGACCCCGAATTACAGAAGGGAGATAACGAACTAGGAATGGACGAGATAGCTTTTACTTCCGACCCCGCTATTTTAATCAAAGGAGTAGCCTTTAAGAACCAAGCTAAAAAGTTATTTGCTGACGAAAAGAAGTACCGTATCACTGCACCCGCTATGATACCGATGGACATTTACAGAAGTGATGAAGATGGTGATTATGAGGTTCGTTTTACTGAGCAAGTAATAGAAGAGCTACACTCTAAGTTTATGGGCAACCTAAAGAACAGCGACATCTTTAATGTTGAGCATAACTCAGAAGACAGAGCACCCGCTTACATACTTGAAGCGTGGATAGTAGACAAACCTTTAGAAGATAAAGCCTATTCAACATTTGGAATAGAAGTACCTAAGGGAACTTTAATGCTAACGGCTCAGATCACAGATAAGAAATTCTATGAAGAGATTGTAGAAGCGGGAGCGTTCGGTTTTAGCATTGAGGCTTTCTTAGCACTACAAGAACCACAGGAACAATTTAAACAACATAAAATGGAGTTACCAAACGGAATCTTTACAGCCGAAGACGGAACGAAGTACAAATTCAACGAAGAAGGAGTATTAGTAAAGTTTGAGGTTGAGGAAGAAAGCGAAGCGGTAGTCTCTGAGGAAGTTACAGAGGTTGCACCAGTAGCCGAGGTAACTATGGAAGACGAAGAGGAAAAGGAATCTGAAGTTGAGGCTATGGATGAGCCAAAAGACGAAGAAGAGGAAATGAACTCGGAATCTAAAGACGAAGAAGAGGAAGTAGAAGTTAAAGCAGAGGTAGACCCTTCTGCGGATGCTGAAGCAGTACTCGCTATCGTACAACCAATCCTTGATGAGATTATCCAAGAGATCGCTAACATTAAAAATGAAATGGGAGAATCAGCAGAAGAAGCACCTGCTGAGGATGCCGAAGTAGAAATGAGTGCTTCACAGAAATTTTCAAACGTACATAAATTCTTAAAAAATGGCTAAAAAGTACAAATTTGATTTGACGGTTGACAGTACGGCTCTACTACAGGCAAACCCTACAGAGTTCTACGCACGTCTTTTCGGGATGGAATCGGCTTCAAGCAATTACCGAGTTCTTCCCAACGTAAAGAACGCAACAAAAATTGCTAATGTTTTATTCGATGAAGTTACTCAGGCAGGAGCTTGTGACTTCAACGCTACTAACTCAACAGTATCAGCTTTGACAGTTGATGTATGTGGTCTTATGATCAACACTTCACTTTGTCAGTATGAGCTTGAATCTGCTTGGTTGGCTGACTCAATGACACCAGGGTCTAACTCTGACATCACAGGAGGTATCGCAAACTTTATGTCTTACTTCTGGGAGCAGTTCGCTAACAAAGCGCACGAAGAATTAGCAGTTCTAATGTGGCAAGGTGATACAGCAGGAGCTACTTCAACTTATCTTGATGACTGTGATGGATGGTTAAAGCGTCTTTGTGGATTGTCTCCAATTAGAGCAACACAAACGACTGTAACTACTGGAAATGTTATCGCTGAGATGGGTGAGTGTTTACAACTTCTTCCAAATGAAGTGCCACGTTCACAAGTACAATTCAAAGTGTCTCAGAACATCGCAGACGTTTATAGAATTGCTACGGCTTCAACGAACACAATTGCAAACGTTACAGAAGAGTTAGCACTTACTTACTTAGGTATTCCTATCGTAGTTGAGTACGGACTTCCTGATAACACTATGCTATTGTCAGATAAGAACAACTTCATCCTTACTACAGATTTAGAAGGTGACATTGATTCTCTTCAGATTGTTGACTTCTCTAAAACTACACTTGATAGAAGAGTTGGAGCAAGAGCAGACTACAAGGTAGGTTTCTACATTACAAACGATACACAAATAGTATTTTACGGAGACTGTACTGCATCGTAAATAAATTAACAACCTAGAGGGGGTGAGATTCCCCCTTTAACTTAAAACTAAATAAAATGGCTTGTACTACATTAGAAGACATAATTAAAGGTTGTGATAATAACATAGGTGGTATTACTGCAATCTATGTTAACGATATGGATAATATTACTTCGACTACTGAAGACGATGCAACGTGGACTGTAACAGCTCAAGCGGTTACTACTCGTTACCAGACTTTTCAGTTTAGAAGAAACGTAGGAAACTATACAGAAGATTCAGCTATCGACCTTGCGAACGGATCGAGCTTTGTTACTGCTACTATTAACCTTATGTTGCATAGACGTGAGGCTTCAGTTTCAAGAGCGTTGAAGATCACAGGAGAAGGGCAGAGAGATTTGGCTATCATCGTTTTAGATGCTAACGGTAAGTATTGGTACTTCCCATATTCTCAGTTGACGGCTACGGGTGAAGGGTCAGGTACTGCAAAAGCAGACGGCTCTAAATACTCTGTAACTTACACAGCAGAGAATGAGTTTCTAGCTAAAGAGGTTGATTCTTCAATCATATCTGGACTATTAGAACCGATTTCATAACGATAGTTATAATAGACTAACAACTTTTAAAAGAAAGGAGAAAAAGAACCCTGCTCTAACGAGTGGGGTTTTTCTTTAAAACTAAATTGGACTTTTACCAAATAATAGAGTAAACCAAAATTATTATTACTTCGTAATGATATACATAACCAAAGGAGCAACAGAGACAGTAGTATTAACACTAACAGAAAAGGTTACTATAACTGACCCTGTTTTTTTGTTTAAGTTCACATGGGAAACTGACGTAACAGACGTTGACCCTTTATATTGGATAGGTACAGACTCAAGCTCTTATACTTATCGCTATAACAAATTCACGTTAATAGAAGGAACAGACGTAACGTTTAGACTCGGACAATATGTATATGAGGTTTACGAAGCACCAACAGGAAGCACACCAACAGACGAAACAGGCTTAGACCTTTTAGAAGAGGGTATATGTTTAGTTAGTGGCACAGGCTCAACAGTATATGACTAAAAAAAATGGGAGTACTAGGAAAACAAATTTTTAACAACAAAGTAGAAGCGGTAAACTTAGACACGGGAGCAAATCAATATCAAGCGTTCTCGACACCGTTTCAAAAGACACCACAGGGGAACTTATCACTCCCTTTAATTTGGGATAGATACACTTCACGTAATTACATTTACTTTGGAGAAGATAACCTTTATCCTCAGTACTTAAACCAAGTCTATTATAGTTCACCCCTTCACGGTGCTATCGTTGATTTTAAAACACAGGCAAGTGTTGGGGGTGGTTATGAAGTGGATGATTCAAAATTATCGGTTAAGGACAAGGTAGATTACTATACTTTCACTAAGCGTTTACAACTAAACAAACTTGTTCCGAGTTTAACAAAGGAATATATCTTACATAATAGAGTTTACTTCCTTATACACCTAAAAGCTGGCAAGTGTGTTAAGATGGAAAGAGTCTACAGCGACAAAGTAAGAAAGAACATTGACGGCTCTATTTATTCGGTTGCTTATGATTGGAAAGATCAACAAGGAATAAAAGAATACAAGCCTTACACTAAGAAATGTAAGGACGGTGTATATATGTTAGAGTTTGCTGAACAGTCAGTAGGACAAGACATTTATCCACTCCCTCAATATACGAGTGCTTTAAACTTTGCTTTCCTTTCTGGTGAGCTTTCCTACTTAGCTAAGTCTAATATTCAAAATAGTGTATTCCCTTCTTTCGCTTTGAAGTTTCCTAAGAAGCCACAGAACGATGAAGAGATGCAATCTATTAAAGATACGGTAAACAAAATGAAGGGAGCAGAGAACGCAGGGAAAGCCGTTGCGTTTTTCGCTAACAACAAAGAACAGTTACCAGAACTTGACGCAATACCAGTAAACCAAAACGATTCTTTATTTAAGGAAGCCTCAGAGCTTATCACAGAACAGATTTGTTTCAGCCATACAATAGACCCTATACTGTTAGGAGTTCGTACAACAGGGAGCTTAGGAAACGGGAGCGACATTAAACAAGCCTACGTTATCTTTGAGAAAAATGTTATTATGGGTCTTCGTCAACGAATAGAGGATATTATAAACACCCTTTTCGATATTGCGGGAATTAACGCAACGATGGAAGTAAAGAACTATCAGATAATTGAAGAGGTTATAACAGAGGTAGAAGAAAACGAAGTAGTAAACAAACTCAATGCGCTACCTGATGATATTAGGGCTGTTGTTATGGCAAATATGAGTCCAGAGCAAATACTAGAACTTGCAGGACTTAAACCAACAGACAGCGGAACAGCAGAACCTAACGTTAAACCCGCAACCCCTAACGATCCAGAAACGCAGTTGAATGATAATCTTAAAGGGCTTTCAGCTAAAGACAATATGGATATTGTTAGGATTGTTAGAGACTTCAACAAAGGGAAACTAAACGAAGCGTTAGCGCGTACTCGACTGATGGCTTACGGTTTTGACCTTACGACTATAAAAGAAATATTAGAACTTTAAAATAAAGCTATGAGTGTATATTTTGTAACAGAGAACTACTTAAAGAATAACACACCTATCACTAAGAACGTAGATGTTAACGATGTTATGCCTTATGTTGCCACTCAAAGTGATATGAGAATACAAGCAATATTAGGAACTTATTTCTATGAGTACTTACTTGCAAAGTATAACGCTCAGACATTAACAGCAGACGAAACCGACCTAGTAGAAAAGATACAGCCTTGTATAGCTTGGTACAGTGCTACAGATGCTGTCTTCGGTTTATCATACCAACTAAAAAACAAAGGGGTACAAGTTCAGTTCGGAGACTACAGCACAAATGTAAGTCAATCTGAAATAGCTTTTAATATGGATCACTACCAACAGAAAGCACACTTCTACGAAAAGAGGTTGACAAATTGGCTACTTGATAACAAAGATTTATTTGCAGAGTTCACAAGCACAGATAACAAAGACAGCGACTTAAAACCCGCAGATGACTGTGATGACCTAGACAACTACAACAACACAATGTTAGTTATATAATGGCAGTAATTCCATTAACTATATCGGGAATAAAAGAAGCCCAACAGCAACTCGAAGATTTAGGGAAGGAGTTTGAGAAGTTCAAAAAAGACCCTATTAAATCTAAGAAGTTAGCGAAGGAGTTTAACGACCTTTCTAAAGACATAGACAAGGCAACGGAGTCATTTGATGAAATGAACCGAAGCGGGAAACATCTTACAGCTACATTCGAAGAAATCTATGGTGAAGGTATTCAGCCTATGACTACTCAAATCGGGGAGCTCGAAGACAGATTGTATCAGATGAGTCTAGCGGGTGAGAGCAACACCGAGGAGTTCAAGAAAATGTCCGAACAAGTGGTGAAGCTAAAAACCACTATCCGAGAGACTGACAAGCAAATAGACTTGATGACTGAAAGCAAAGGTCTTGCCGTGTTTGGTGAGGGGTTCAGTCAGATAGGTGCTTCACTTCTTAGGTTAGACTTCACGACTGCGGGAAAGGATGCCGAAGCGTTAAATAATGCAGTGGGCAACCTTGGAAAAATAGGTAAACAGGCTTTCACTGGATTAGCTAAAACAGTCGGGCAACTATCAAAAGCATTTATTAAAATGGGTCTTGCTTTACTTGCAAACCCTATATTTTTAATTGGTGCTGTAATTGTAGGGGTCGTTGTAGCTATAGGGAAACTACTTGACTCTTTGGGGTTTCTTCAACCTATACTTGATGGAGTAGCTTATGCGTTCGGAGTTATCAAAGACGCTATTAATGCTGTGGTGCAATCCCTGAAGGACTTCTTAGACTGGATAGGCTTAACTTCGTTTGCTGTTCAGGATGCAGCAGCAAAGGAGCAAGAGGCTTACGAGAGGGCAGCAGCAGCAGCAGAGAACAAACAGAAAAGAGTTACTAAGGCTTACGATCAAGAAATAAGATTAGCTAACATAGCGGGGGAAGATACAACGAAACTAGAACTTCGCAAACAGTATGCAATTATAAACACTGCTAAAGCTCGAAGGGATGCTTTGGCGGGTCAGATAGAAGCTAACAAGAAAAGTAAGAAACTTTCAGAGGAAGAAGTACAGACCTTAAAAGACCAATTAAAAGAGACCAAACAACTTATTGGGGATAGTGTTTTTGAGGTTAAAGCAATCAAAGCACAGCAAAAAGCAGACAACGACAAAGCTAACGATGAAGAGAGAGCCACAAATAAGGCTAACTACGAAAAGATGTTAGCTGATAGAATACAATTTGAAAAGGATAGATTAGACGCTCAACGCAGAATTAAAGACTTAGAATTAGACCTACTTGACGAAGGTATAGAAAAGGACTTAGAAAAGAGTGCAGAGGAATACAAACGTAAGCTAGAAGACTTAGAGGCTAACGAGAAACTAACAAGTGAAGAGAAGATAAGAATTAAGGCTTTGCTATTAGAGCAGGAGTTTGAGGCTGAGAAGGATATTAGGCTTAAATACGCTGAAGATTTAGACAAGGCACTAAGGGATGCCGAGAAAGCAAGAGAAGAAGAGAGACAGAAGGAAGAAAAAGAAAGACGAGAAGCACAACTAGCGGCACAGGAAGCGTTTAATAAGGCAACCGAAGAACAGACCGCTAAACGCTTAAAGATTGAAGAAGACTACAACGATGCAAAAGAGAACCTTGACGAAGTGTTACTAAGTTCTTTTCAGGGAATGGTGGCGGGTCTTGAGGCGGCAGGTGTTCAGTCTGCGGGGCTTCAAAAGACATTAGCTCTTGTTGAGATTGCGGCTAACACTGCGAAAGCGTTATCAACCGTTATTGCGG
>Ga0208794_1000898_pt1 | contig 15753 bp, 9 predicted proteins | sample 32_taG_FD_184106 | JGI IMG/M metagenome (GOLD analysis project Ga0208794, IMG submission 184106) | Marine viral communities from the Gulf of Mexico - 32_GoM_OMZ_CsCl metaG (SPAdes) (version 2) | ecosystem: Environmental > Aquatic > Marine > Oceanic | place: Atlantic Ocean: Gulf of Mexico... | reverse complement strand
CAAGGCCGACATTTCTCGCCTGCGCTACCTGCATGACCGCGAGCTCGATTCCATCGATAGCCCGTTGGCACGCGCCCATATCGGCGCAGGCCTTGCCATGCTGGGTGATCGGGCGCGGGCTGCCTCGGCCTTCAAGGCAGCGGAAGACGCGCTCGGTTACGAGAATACCGGCGATTACTACCAGACCCCGCTGCGCGATGAGGCGGCCATCCTGGCCCTCGCATCCGAAGCGGACATGCTGGATGTGGTAGAGCGTATTGCCGCCAAGCTGGGCGAGGATGCGCCAGACCCGACCGGATTGACCACGCAGGAAAAGGCTTTCGCGCTGCTGGCTGTGGACTCCCTGAACAAGGGGGCTGAAGGCTTCCGGCTCACCGTCGAAGGGCTTGGCCGTGGTAATAATAATGACCGGCAATATGCCCTGACCGAAGCGCAGGCCACGGAAGGTGTGACGTTCACGCTGGAAGGCAAGGCGCCGATGTTCCGGACAGTTATGGTCAGCGGTTCGCCAGAAACGGCGCCGCCCGCTGCGACATCCAAGATGGGCGTCGACAAGACATTCTTTACACTGACCGGTGGTCGTGTGAATCTGTCCCGGGTCAGCCAGGGGGACCAGCTGATCGTGCGCTTGACGGTGTCGCCACATGAGCGCCGCCTGAACCCTGTGATCGTGGCGGACCTGCTGCCCGCCGGCTTCGAGATTGAATCGGTGCTGCGCCCTGCAGATGGCAGGCGTGAATATGGCGGATCGGGCGCGTTTGCCTATCTCGGCCAGATTGCGAATGCACAGACTGCCGAGGCACAGGATGATCGGTTTGTGGCCGCCGTCGATGTCCATGCGCAGCCGGTCACGCTTGCCTATGTCGTCAGAGCGGTAACGCCGGGCGATTTCGCAATGCCGGGTGTGGTGGCCGAGGATATGTATCGTCCGGAAGTGTTCGCCCGGTCCAAGCCTGGCCGCGTCACGATCAGCGCAGCGCCCGGAACGATGGGAGGCGGTCAGTAAGCCATGCTGACGCCTCGGCGTATCGTCATCGGGATAGCCGCAGTGTTTGCTGCGGTTATCCTGATGGACTGGGTACTGCCGCCGCCAATTGACCGCGCGGGAGAAATCTCCGCGCTGGTGACCGACCGGGAGGGCAAGCCCCTGAGGGCCTTTCCGACCGAAGACGGACGGTGGCGGTTCCGCGGAGATCTCGACAAGATCGATCCAGAGTTCATCGAGGCGCTGCTTCGGGTCGAAGACAAACGTTTCTATAGCCATCGCGGGACAGATTGGACGGGGCTGGGCCGGGCTGTGGCAGACTCGGCGCGGGCCGGGCGGATCGTATCTGGGGGCTCCACGATCACGATGCAGACTGCGCGCCTGCTGGAACCTCGGGACCGCAATGTCGGGTCCAAGCTGATCGAGATCGCGCGCGCCTGGCAGATCGAACGTCGCTTGTCGAAAGATGAGATCCTCGAACTCTACCTTACGCTGACGCCCTATGGCGGCAACCTGGAAGGTGTGCGGGCAGCAAGCTGGAGTTATTTCGGGCACGAGGCTGACCGCTTGTCCGCTGACGAGATCGCACTGCTGATCGCCCTGCCGCAATCGCCCGAAGTGCGCCGCCCGGATCGTCGGCCACACCAGGCGCAAAAGGCGCGCGATTGGGTTGCAACCAAGCTCGGTTGGTATGGTGTTTTCAGCAAGGCTGATGTGGAGGATGTAGCTACATCGCCGGTCCCGACGCGGCGGCGTGATTTTCCGATGCGTGCCTGGCACGGCACAGAGAAAGCGCTGGCGAGCGGATCGCGCGAGGATGTGCGAGCCACGCTGGATGCGGGTCTTCAGGCTGAACTCGAATCCATGGCCTTGCGCAAGGCTGAGGCGGAAGGCCCTGACGTTCAGGTCTCGGCGATTGTGGTTCACATTCCGACACGTGGTGTGCGCGCTCTGGTCGGATCTGCCTCGCGCGACCGGGCAGGGGGCTGGCTCGACCTGACCGCGCAAGCCCGCTCGCCGGGCTCCACCTTGAAACCGTTCATTTACGCCATGGCGTTCGATGACGGGCAGGCCGCACCGGATACGCGCATTTCCGATCTGCCCAAACGGTTTGCGTCCTATCAGCCGGAAAATTTCGACCGGATGTTTCGCGGTGATGTGCGGGTTTCGGATGCTTTGCAGCATTCGCTCAATGTGCCGGCGGTGCTTATGCTGGATCGGGTCGGGCCAGAGCGGTTTGCGGCGCAGTTGGCGCTGGCGGGCGCGCGACCACGCATTGGCGGCGGCGCAAATCACGACGCTGGCCTTGCCCTCGCGCTGGGCGGTGCAGGCCTGACAGCGCGCGAATTGGCTGTCCTCTATGCTGCACTGGGCGATGAGGGTGTGGCCAAGCCTCTGGTCTGGCGCGCCAGTCAAGAAGCTGCAAGTTATGAACGGATGGGACGGCGGCTGGTCAGCGCCGAGAGTGCGTCAGATATCGTCCGTATCCTGCAAAATGGTCCCATGCCGGAAGGCCGCATGCCAGGGCGCCTGACTGCGGGCGCGCCACAAGTTGCTTTCAAGACCGGCACGTCGTACGGCTTCCGCGACAGCTGGGCAGCCGCAGTTTCCGGCGAACATGCCATTGTCGTCTGGGTTGGCAGGGCCGATGGCGCGCCGCGGCCTGGCAAGACCGGCCGGGTGACCGCATTGCCCTTCCTGTTCGAGATTGCTGATCGAACTGCCCATCATTTACGAGATGAAGGCGAAGCTCGCACACGCCTGACCACGCAGCGCAAAATCGAAACACGCGGCGCGCTACATGACTTTTCGCCTGAAGCGCCGCCCGTAATCCTGTTTCCACCCGCGAGCGCGGAATTGTGGGCCGGCAGTGTTGATGGCAAGTCGGCCCGGCCCTTTGTATTGGCTGGACGCGGGGAGGGGCGCGTCTCTTGGTATATCGACGGAAAGCCCAGCCAGATCGATGATGCCGGTGCGCCGGTCTGGCAGCCGACGCAGGCGGGATTTTACACGATTACGGCCGTCGATCAGAGCGGGCGGTCCAGCCGGGTCAGGGTCCGTGTGCTGATGGGGCCGTCCTGACATACTTCCCGCCATGCCAATCAGCCTCATTGCTGACGCAGTTTGGCAACACGCAGGCAACACATTTATGTTAGGACTGACTTTCTGGACTTCACGGCGGACGGGAGACCGCCATATGACGGACAGAACGCAGCGTGTGTTTGCTGCGACTGTATAGAGTATCGGGAACTGCCATGCGTATGCCATCCGCCCCCACCTTCACCATCGCCGCTGGCTTGGCCGCCATGGCGCTTGCGTTCTTCTCGAATGCGGGCGCGCAGGACCAAACCCTGGCAGAAACGGCCCCCAAGCGGCTGTCTTCGGCCATTTTTGCGGGCGGGTGTTTCTGGTGCGTTGAGTCTGATTTCGACAAGGTTGATGGCGTGATCGAAACCGTGTCCGGCTATACGGGCGGTGAAATCGCCAATCCGACTTACAAGCAGGTCTCCAAGGAGAACACCGGCCATTACGAGGCCGTAAAGGTTACCTACGACCCGGATCTGGTCAGCTATGACACATTGGTCGAGTATTTTTTCCGGCACGTGGATCCCACAGATCCCTATGGTCAGTTCTGCGACAAGGGCGACAGTTATCGTACCGCGATCTTCGTCAACACTGATGACGAGCGCGCGGTGGCTGAAGCCGAGATTGCCGAGATCGAGACGTCAGGCGTGCTGAAGGACCCCGTCGTGACGCGGGTGATTCAGGCCGAAACATTCTGGCCCGCTGAAGATTATCATCAGAATTATTACAAGAAGAACCCGCTCAAATATCGCTACTATCGCGCTTCATGTGGCCGGGATGGCCGGGTCGAAGATCTTTGGGGCGAGTCAGTCGGTCATTGATCGGTTGGTGATGGGCAGGGCTCAGGCTTGAATTCCGTCTGTCCATCAAAACGTTCCTCCCATTCGGGTGTCCGGTCCTGACGGTCATATCCGGTACCCAGATAAAGTTGGAATTCCCGCAAGATCGGGCATCCATTGCTACGCGTTCCAAGCGGAATTGAAATTTCGCCCACATGGTCGAAGGACTGGAAATCGCTTCGCAGTTTCGGGCGCATGCCGGGATGTAGCGACGCGATGAGTACGCGATCGGCCAAACCGCCCTCAAGTGGCTGGGCCTCTGAAAAACTCTTCGGTCCAGCATAGCGGCGCCATGAAATCATCGGCGTGGTGCGCTCGCGTGCGTAATAGTCCAGGCCGTGCCAGGCTTCTCGCTCATCCACGAGCACTGAGGTTGCGCCAAGTGCATCGGCGCGCGCAAACAATTGCTCAGCGGCGCTATCCCAGCCACGAGTGCGTTTGAGGGCATTGTCGAAACCAAGCGAGGTCGACAGGGAGGCGGGCAGTAGCGCGAGGGTCAGCAGGGCCAGCATCAGAGCAGCGTGCAGAGACAAACTGGTCCAGAGCAGGCCGGACGGGGAATGGCGCACAAAATGGCCGTAACTCAGAATGGCTGCTGCGACTAAGGCACCAATCAACAGGCGCGTGGCGAATGACACATCCGGCGCGAGCAGGAAAGCGACGAAGCTGACCGCTGCAATGATGTACCAAAGATTGCGATTTGGCTTTGCGCGGGCGAGCCATGAGGCCACCAGCACGCTCGCGGCCGGATAGGCAGTTGCAGCCCAATTGGCATTGGCGCGCGACAGGACCGCTTGTGCCATGATGATCAGCAAGACCGGTAGGATAAAGCAGAGCAGCCAGCGGTCCCGGCCCATGATGCCGTCATCCTCGCTACGCATCACAAAGATGCCGAAGACGAGCGCCAGGAAACTGATTGGCCCGAACACGCCAAGCTGATCGACCAGGAAGGTGAGGGCGTTCTCAGGATTGATAAGGTCGCCGCCAAGATTGGCATTGTCGACCGTGTGGCTCACCGTCTTGAAATCATTCGCGGCATTCCAGGCAAGATGTGGCGCAAAGATCGCTGCTGCCACGGCCAAGGCTGCGAGGCCTTTCCAACTCAGCAGGGCACGGCGACTCTGTGCGTCAATCAACAGGACCAGCACGACGCCGATCGCGAAATATAGCATTGCGTATTTCGACAGGAAGCCGAGTCCGACCGCGACGCCGAGACCCAGCGCGCTGACCCATGCGCCTTGCCCACTGCGCAGGCGCCACAGAGCCCAAAGGGCGGCGCACCAGAAGGGGATGAGTACGCCATCTGTGGAGATCACGACAGAAGACAGTATGACAGCCGGCATCAGTGCATAGCCAAGGCTGGCAAACATGCCGACACGTGCACCATACATGTCTCGCGCAAGGAAATAGATGAAGGTGGCACCGGCCGTGTGCAGGAAGGCCGCGGGAAGCCGTACGGCCCATTCTGCATCACCCAATACAGCTGTCACAGCATGGATGACCCACGCAATCATGGGAGGCTTGGAATAATAGCCCCATTCCAGCGTATCGCCCCATCGCCAGTACTGCGCTTCATCTGCATATAGGTTCAGAGGCGAAATGCCTGTGAATACAACCCTCAGTACAAGCAGCATTGCCAGCGCGGTGAGTGTGATGGTCTGCCAGCGGCCAGGCGATTCGGATTCCTCGACGGTCATGGGGTGCTATTCCTTCTCAACTTGAGACTTATGCCGCCCCACCGAGGCAGAATATACCCTGAACCGCACGCAATCTGCGCATGTCCGCCTCCAAACCGTGTCTTTTTTGCATCGCAACATATCGATCCACCGTGATCGCAGCCTTATGTGCTGAACCTTCAAGATCTTGTCACTAATCTGTCATCCGGTGTCGTTATCCGACCCGCAGTACCGGCGACCCGCAAGGGGCGGTTGTCGGCGCATCACCGACTAGGGGAATAGTCATGACAAATTGGACCACTTTCGGGCGTGGGGCAGCAGTATCTGCCATTGCGCTGAGCATGGCCGGCGTCGCTATGGCGCAGGTTACAACTTCAGCCGTCCGCGGCGCAGTGACCGATGATGACGGCCAGGCCGTATCCGGTGCGCTGGTTACCATCACCGATCCTTCCACAGGGCTGACACGGACTGCGACGACCAACCAGACCGGTCTGTACAGCATCCGCAACCTGCCTGTTTCCAGCGGCTATGTCGTTACGGTGACTTCGTCAGAGTTCCAGGGCCAGTTCATCGAAGATGTGGGCCTGAACCTCGGCGATGCGACCCAGGTCGACTTCACGCTCACCAATGATGGTGAAGCGCGTCAGGAAACGATCGTTGTTACGGCTTCCGTCTCCGATCTCGCACCGACTGCTGCGGGTCCTTCGGCGACCTTCGGCCTGGAGACGCTGCAGAGGGCCCCGGCCATCAACCGCAACATCACGGATGTCCTGCGCCTCGACCCACGCATCTATGTTGACGAATCCCGTGGTGATATCAACGCAGTCCAGTGTGGCGGTAAGAACTCCCGCTTCAACTCGCTGACCGTTGACGGCATTCGCATGAATGACAATTTCGGCCTGAATTCGAATGGTTACCCAACCGAGCGCATCCCATTTTCTTATGATGCCATTGAGCAGGTTGCGGTCGAACTGGCTCCCTTCGATGTGCAGTATGGTGGCTTCTCCGCCTGTAACATCAACGCGGTCACGAAATCCGGTACGAATGAATTCCACGGCTACCTCTTCGGCGACTACACAAATGACGGCCTGCGCGCCGACAGCCTCGAAGGCGACGACATCACGACGGGTGAGTACGACGAAACCCGCTACGGCTTCGGCGTCGGTGGTCCGATCATCAAGGACAAGCTGTTCTTCTTCGCGGCCTACGAGAAACTTGACGGCGTGAACCTGTTTGACCGCGGCGCGATCGGCTCCGGCGCTGTCAACGAAGTGAACATCACTCAGGCCGAAGTCGATGAGATCCGCAACATCGCCATGGAACTCTATGGCTATGATCCGGGCACGATCCCGAGCAGCGCTGATAACTCTGACGAGAAGATCCTGGTCAAGCTCGACTGGAACATCAGCAACGATCACCGCGCATCCTTCACCTATAACTGGAATGATGGTTTCAACATCGCCCAGTCGGACGGTGACTCCGATGAGCTGGAATTCTCCAACCACCTCTATGAGCGTGGCGCGGAACTGACGTCCTATGCCGGTTCGCTTTATTCTGACTGGACGGACAATTTCTCCACTGAAGTCCGTCTTGCCTATTCCGAACTGGACAATCGTCAGATTTCTGTCGGCGGTACCGATTTCGGTGAGATCACGATCGAGACCGACGATGTTGATGTCTACCTCGGTGGCGACGACTCCCGCCAAGCAAACAAGCTGTACTACGAGACCCTCAGCCTCGCGCTGAAAGGTTACTACACGACGGGCAACCACAATTTCAGCTTCGGCTATGAGCGTGAAGCCCTCGACGTGTTCAACATGTTCGTCCAGCACGTCGAAACCGAAATCGACTTCGATGGCAATCCGTCCTCTGGCGGAGCATTCGACGATGCGATTGAGAACTTCCGTCTCGGCATCGCCGACAACGTGAACTACAACAACTCCCCAACAGGCGATCCGAACAATGCGGCTGCTGACTGGGGATATGAGATCAACACGCTGTACGCCCAGGACGAAATTGACTTCGGCAACGGTATCGTGGTGATCGGTGGCCTGCGCTACGACTGGTACACAACCGACGACGCACCTGAAACCAATGCAGACTTCCTGGCTGACTATGGCTTCACAAATGGTGAGACGCTGGATGGTGAAGGTCTGCTTCAGCCACGTCTCGGCTTCGAGTGGGACTTCTCCGACAATCTCGACCTGCGTGGTGGTGTCGGCCTCTACTCCGGTGGCAACCCGAACGTGTGGCTGTCCAACACCTACTCAGCAAACAACGTGCTGCAGTTCGGTTCGGACGGTGGTGCATTCGGTCTTGAAAATGGCGTGACATCGCTCTTCGACATTGACTACGGTCTTTGTGAAGACGGCGTGCCGACGGGACCGGGCTACTGTGTGCCACAAGACATGATCGACGCTGTCGCAGCTGGCGAAGGCTCGAACTTCGAGATCAACTACCTTGATCCGAACTTCGAAATTCCATCTGAGCTGAAATTTGCTTTCGGCGGTACATACTATGCTGACGCGCCTGGGCTCGGCGGCGAGTATGTCCTCTCGGGCGACATTCTGTACACCGTTGCTCAAGATAGCGCTGTCTGGATCCGCGGTGATCTCGAGCAGACTGGCACAACCACAGTCGATGGTCGCGAATACCCGACCTACAGCAGCGTTCGTGAGGCAGCCTTCGTGCTGACCAATGCGAAAGAAGACGCCAAGTCTCTGCTGGTTTCCGGCTCGATCTCGAAGTCCTATGACTTCGGTCTCGACTGGGCCCTGGGTTACGCCTACACGGATGCAGAAGACGTGCACCCGATGACGTCCTCGGTGGCCTTCTCGAACTACGTCAACCGCGCATTCGGCGACCCGCAGGATGTCAGCGCTTCGACGTCTGACTACAACACCAAGCACCGCTTCACGGCACTTACCAATTATGAGCGCGCTTTCTTCGGCGACAACATGACCACGTTCTCGGCCTTCGGCCAGGCTGTGTCGGGTCGTCCATACAGCGTGGTTTACGGTGGTAGCGCGAACGGTATCAGTGGCTTCAACCCTTACCTCGAAGGCAACCCGTACCTGGCTGCTGGTGCAGAGCGTAACGGCGAAGAAGGTTCCTGGTGGGGCAAGGTCGACATCAAGCTTGAGCAGGAATTCCCTGGCTTCCTTGATCACAAGGCTTCCGGCTTCATTGTTGTCGACAACTTCACAAATCTGCTGAACGACGAGTGGGGCGTACTGCGTGAGCCTGGCTTCCCAGCGGTTTGTGCGGTTGACGACTTCCAGGCTGGTGATTGTGAATCTCGTCAGGGCGACGCGTCGCGCTACGAAATTCGCTTCGGCCTGCGCTACGAGTTCTAGTCACTCGGAACTCCGAAACTGAAAATCGGGAAGGGCGGCTCTGAGAAGAGCCGCCCTTTTCCTTTGGAACAAGGTGTGGCATGGCGCGCTCAATGTCTGACATGAAACCTCATCTCCTGCCCGAATGGGCCCCTCATGCTGCTCTCTGGGTTGGCTGGCCGCGTCTTCTTGAAGAGTGGGGCGGCAACCTTGAAGGTCCACGCAAAGATATCTCCGGATTCATCCGCGCTGCATCAGACTATGTGCCGATCCGGGTCGCGGTAGGGTCAGATGAAGCCGAGGCAACGGCGGGTGCAGCCGTAGGTGATTGCGCTGAGGTCTGCCGAATTCCGACCGGTGACATCTGGATGCGCGACACCGGGCCAATCATTACAGGAACGGGCGATGCGCGCCGCGCGCAGGCCTTCCGCTTCAATGGCTGGGGCGGAAAATACCTGATGCCAGGCGACACGGAAACGGCGACGGCCATTGCGCAGCACGAAGGCATTCCGGTTTCGCAGCACGAGATGGTTCTGGAAGGCGGGGGCATTGATGCGGACGGCACAGGCCGCCTGCTGACAACCGGACAATGCCTGCTCAATCCAAACCGAAATCCGGGTATGGATCAGGCCGAGATCGAGATGGCGATTGCCGAGGCGCTCGGCGTACTGGAATTCATTTGGCTCGGCGACGGCTTGCTCAATGACCATACAGATGGCCATGTCGACAATATCGCTCGTTTCATCGCGCCGGGACATGCGATCTGCCAGCATCCATCGGGCGCAGACGACCCGAATGCTGATACGCTGCAGGAGATTGAAACAACGCTCCGCAGGGCTGGGCTCGAGGTTACCACCATTCCCTCACCCGGGCTTGTGAAGGACGAGGATGGAATTCCAATTCCGGCAAGCCATATGAATTTTACAATCACGAACGGCGCGGTCCTCGTGCCCGTTTACGAAGACCGTTACAGCCTTGTGGCGCAGGCCGAACTGAGCGCTCTGTTCGAAGGTCGCAAGGTGATCGGCCTGCCGGCACGCAATATTCTCAATGGCGGGGGCAGCTTCCACTGCATGACCCGCGAAATTCCAGCTTGATTTCCAGGAGCGAGCCATGCCCCGTACCCTAACGCTTGCCTGCATCCAGTTTACGCCATCAGACGATGTGCAGGACAATATCGACCGCGTGGCGGAGCGTGTGCGCGAGGCCGCAGAGCAGGGGGCCGACGTTGTGCTGCCGCCGGAACTCTTCACGGGGTACTATTTCTGCAAGACACAGGAAGAAGAGCATTTCGCGCGCGCCTATCCCTGGCGCGAGCATCCGGCTGTCGAGCAACTGTCGGCGCTGGCCGAGGAACTTGGCGTCGTCATCCCCGTCTCAATCTATGAGAAGGACGGTCCGCTCTATTACAATTCTCTGGTCATGATCGACGCGGATGGGTCGCCTCTGGGCGTATATCGCAAGAGCCACATTCCGGACGGGCCGGGCTATCAGGAAAAATACTATTTCCGCCCAGGCGATACCGGGTTTCGCGTATGGGACACAATGAAAGGCCGGATTGGTGTGGGAATCTGCTGGGACCAATGGTTCCCGGAAGCTGCGCGCGCCATGGCGCTAATGGGCGCGGATGCGTTGCTGTACCCCACAGCGATTGGCGCTGAGCCGCAGGATGCGGGCCTTGATACGGCCGCCCGCTGGCGCCGCGCGATGCAGGGCCATGCTGTCTCGAACACCATCCCGGTCGTCGCGGCAAACCGTGTGGGCGACGAGGAAGGGCAGGTCTTCTACGGAACCAGCTTCATCGCGGACCCAACCGGCGAGATCGTGATTGATTTCGGTCGTACCGAACAGGGCGTGCTGGTGGCAGAATTCGATCTGGATGAAATTGAACGCGAACGGGCCGCCTGGGGGTTTTTCCGGGATCGGCGGACCGACCTCTACAATATTCTCACCTAATTTCGACGAAGCGGCGGGTCATTGCGGACAAAGCGGGTCTCTTCCCGTTTTTCAGGCTTGGGCGCTTTCAGGTCGGCCACGTGAATGATGCCGGAATCCGAGGCGTAGTCTGCGGCGAGGCTGGTGAGAACCGTGTCGAATTCGTCGAAACTGGCGCGCCGATCCAGATTTGGGTCGAAGCGAGCCGGATTTCCCAGCGTGTCGTCGCGGGTCGGCTGGCTTTCGGCCCATGAGAGCTGTTCGAGCGGGCTGAGATAGCCGTCCTTATTGGAATCGGCCTCAAGGAAGGCAGCCTCAATGCCCGTGGCGAGTTCTTCCGGGGTGACATTGCCATCCAGGTTGGCATCGAAACTGACAATCAATCCACCTCCCGCCACAAGGCGTTCTGGGACATGTCCATTCGCTTTGGCACCGCGTCTTGTCGGGCCGGGATAAGACTGCCCCGGCAGGCGCACAAGATCGTCGCCCTCATCTTCGGCACCGGCAGATGCAGGTGCACCAAGACAAACGAGTGCCGCCGCGGAAAGGGCAAGGGCCAGATTACGCATGAAGAGACTCCCAGAAGGTTCGAGGGATCAGACTATGTCGGTGTGGCGTTTTTGCAACATGACGTTTCAGTTATCTTGTCTGGACATCGGTCTGGCATTAGCGTCTCGTTAACGCCGCCTTAACGCAAAGGGAGCAATCCGTTAACCAGTTGCGGCCGCCGACCGGTGGTCGATTCGTGCGATTTGGATTGAAGACACTATGGCAATCACGGCGGACCAGGTCCCTATCATCATGTCTGCTGGTGCGACCGCGCTGGGCCTAGCCGCCTTGCTATGGGCGCTGCGCGTGTCTGATGGGGCACGTGGCGCGGCGCGCAAATACAAAGACCGGTCGTCCGATCTCGAGACCCTTCTGGCAGAGCACCGCTCAATCCTTGGTGCTCACCCGGGCGTGATCCTGGTCTGGCAGGGTGAGGCGCTTGAGCCCGATAGTGAAGAAATGACCCCGCCGGAGCTTTACGGTTCGCCGGTGGCATTGGCTGGCCTGCTCAGCTTCACCGACGATGCGATTTCGCCCGATCCGGCAGTGCGCATCATCGAAGGCCTTGCCGACCTCGAAGCGCGTGACAGTTCCGGACAGGACACGACGCTGCGGATTCGCATGCGCGAGCTGCGCGATACTGGACAGGCTTTCTCGCTCACCATCATCGGGCCGTCTGGCCGCTTCCTTGAGGCGGACGGGCGGACGGCTGGCGCGCGGGCGGTCGTCTGGGTCACCGACACCACCATCAAGGGACTGGAAGAAAGCTCCGCCCGCGGCAAGCTGGAAGAGGCGCGCCAGGTTATCGCGCGCGATCCGACAGCCTTCCTTGACATGCTGGGTAAGGCGCCGTTCCCGGCCTGGCGCGTATCCGGCATGGGCAAGCTGCAGTGGGTGAACCCATCTTACATTGAGGCAGTCGATGGGGTGAACCTCGACCGCGTCCTGGATCGCCAAATCATGCTGGACCAAGCTTCAGCTGACCAAGCCCGCAAGACTATTTCTGAAGGTGCCGATATCGACGAGACGCGCCACATGGTCGTGAATGGAGAGCGGCGCGCCATGCGTGTGCTGACCTTCCCTCTATCCGGCGGGGCAGGGGCGATGGCGTTCGATGTGACCGCCCAGGAAAATGCGCGCGAGGAACTGAACCGCCATGTTCGCGCGCATGACGAGACACTGAACCATGTTGCCGATGCTGTCGCGATCTTCGGGGCGGATCGCAAACTGACCTTCTACAACAAGGCCTTCCGCGACATGTGGGATCTCGATGAGAGCTTCCTGCTGGACCGCCCGAACCACGGGCAGTTGCTGGACCGCCTGCGCGAGCGCCGCAAGTTGCCGGCCCGTACAAATTACGCCGAATGGCGGGCGGAGGAGCTGTCCTATTACCTCGATATTGATGGGGTAAAGGAAGATACATGGTCACTGCCGGATGACCGGACTCTGTCCGTCACACGCCAGCGCCATCCGATGGGTGGCCTGTTGCTGTTGTTCAAGGACATCACAGGGGAACTGAACCTTCAGACCAAGTTCAATGCCATTGTGAAGACGCAGGCGTCCACGCTCGACAATCTGCACGAGGCAGTTGTCGTGTTCGGCGGCGACGGGCGGCTGAAACTGTTCAACAAGGCTTTTGAACGGCTCTGGTCCCTGGACCATGACGAGTTGAAAGACCATCCGGACTATAGCGATGTGATCGAGGACTGCGTTCCGCTGTTCCATGACCTGGACGTCTGGGACGCGATCAAGGGCCATATTACGGACCCGTCCGCCCGCGCGCGCCAGTCCACCACCGGAGAGATGCGCCGGTCTGATGGATCTATCCTGACATATCTGACCCATCCGCTGCCGGATGGAAACACGCTGATCGCCTTTGCGGATGTGACGGCCACACGCAGGGTTGAGTCCGCGCTGAGAGATCGGGCTGAAGCATTTGAGGCTGCGGACCGTCTGAAAACGGAGTTCGTGCGCAATGTGTCCTACCAGCTGCGGTCGCCGCTGACGGTCATCTTTGGCTATGCTGAACTGCTGGAAACAAAGCGCAATGGCGATCTGACCGAGCGCCAGACAGACTATGTCAGCGCAATCCTGTCAGCTTCCGACCACCTCTCGAAACTGATCGAGAATATTCTCGACCTCGCCATGATCGAAGCAGGCCGTATGGATCTCGATCTGAAAGATGTGGATCTCAGCCATGTCATCGAGGAAAGCATCGACATGGTCGTGTCAAAGGCAGAGGACACGCAGATTGCCGTTCGCGCCGACATCAAGGGCAAGCTTGGAGTCATTCGGGCAGATGAGCGCCGCATCAGGCAGGTCTTGTTCAACCTCATTTCCAATTCGCTCCGCTTTACCGAATCCGGTGGTGAGATCGTCGTCTCGTCCCAGCGCGTAGGCGACATGGTGACCCTGTCTGTGCGCGACAATGGCCGCGGGCTAGCAGCCGATAAACGGGCCACCAGCTTCGACAGTTTCGTTTCGGGCGACCAGCGCGGGGCCGGCCTCGGTCTTGCGCTCGTGAAGCATTTCATCGATCTGCATGGCGGAACGGTCGGTATGAAACCGGTCGATGGCGGCGGTCTGGAAGTGACCTGCTGGCTGCCGGTGAAGGTCACGAAAGTTGTGCAGAACCAGGAAATGTTGCTGACTGAGAGCCTGCCAGCCTGATTACCTGAGGGCCTGTTTAGGACGTCTCACAAACAAGTTTACTGACTTTCTGCGCGCCATGCCTACATGTTGGTTTGACAAAACCAAGCAAGAAGGCACGCTACATGGCTGACGATACTTATATCCCACCGAAGGTCTGGAAATGGGATGCTGAGAGCGGCGGGCGTTTCGCCAGCATCAACCGGCCGATTTCGGGCGCGACCCATGACAAGGATTTGCAGGTTGGGAAACATCCGCTGCAACTCTATTCGCTGGGCACACCGAACGGCGTCAAAGTCACTGTAATGCTCGAAGAACTGCTCGCGGCGGGCCATTCCGGCGCTGAGTATGATGCCTGGCTGGTCAACATCATGGAGGGCGACCAGTTTTCCAGCGGATTTGTTTCCGCCAACCCGAACTCCAAGATCCCGGCCCTGATGGACCATTCGACCAATCCGCCCACCCGCGTGTTCGAATCCGGATCGATCCTTCTGTACCTGTCAGAGAAGTTTGACGCTTTCCTGCCCAAGGATCCGCGCAAGCGCACGGAAGCGCTTTCCTGGCTGTTCTGGCAGATGGGATCGGCGCCTTATCTTGGCGGTGGCTTTGGCCATTTCTACGCATATGCGCCAATCAAGATCGAATACGCGATCGATCGGTTTGCGATGGAGGTGAAGCGGGAACTGGACGTGCTGGACAAGCGGCTCGCCGATAATGAATTCATGGCTGGCGACGAGTACTCGATTGCAGATATGGCAATCTGGCCATGGTACGGCGCTCTGGCGACAGGTGTCGTGTATGATGCGGGGGAATTCCTGCAGGTTCATGAGTACGAAAATGTTCAGCGCTGGACCAAACAGATCGCCGAGCGTCCGGCAGTCAAGCGTGGCCGCATGGTGAACCGCACTTTTGGCAAGCCGGAGACCCAACTGCGCGAACGCCACGACGCCAGCGATTTTGATACCAGGACCCAGGACAAGCTGGATCCCGAAGGCTCCAGCTGATCCTGTCTTTGGTCAGGATTTCTCGAATTTGAGAATGTAGCGATCCGTCTGTCTCCGGATAGACGGATCGAATACGTTCAGCGTGCCATCGTCGTCGGGATTCGCGAGTAGGTCACTCTCCTCGACAAGGACGAGGCCGACATCGCCCATCATATCCATCAAGGTGTCTTGCGCCAGCCGATGTGTCACGCCGCCAGTTGTTGCGGGCGCACCGTCAGGCGCGCGGTGATCAATCACGACGAAATGCCCGCCGGGTTTCAGGACGCGCGCAATTTCGGAAAAGGCGACATCCGGATCTCCGAGTGCACCCGGCTCCGCGCCTTCCGGCGTGTACCAGAGCTCATGTGGACCGAGAAACCAGGTTACGAGATCCACCTCCATATCGCCAATGGGTTCGAAATCATCGAACGATGTCTGGATGTGAGTCACGTTGATCAGCCGGCCATCCATGCGTTTCTCGACCGCATCGCCGAGGAAGGTTTCAAACTCTGGTGGGTTCTGAAGGTAGACTTTTCCCTCTTCGCCCACGACCAGTGAGAAGAGTTCGGTATAGATGCCGCCGCCAGCTTCCATATCCAGCACTGTCATGCCCGGCATTACTCCGGTGAATGCAAGGATCTGCCGCGAATTGCGAAGCTCATACTGCTCGAAATCATCTTTCGGTCGACCATCATGCACGAAGACGGAATCGTAATC
>Ga0208794_1000895_pt1 | contig 15782 bp, 13 predicted proteins | sample 32_taG_FD_184106 | JGI IMG/M metagenome (GOLD analysis project Ga0208794, IMG submission 184106) | Marine viral communities from the Gulf of Mexico - 32_GoM_OMZ_CsCl metaG (SPAdes) (version 2) | ecosystem: Environmental > Aquatic > Marine > Oceanic | place: Atlantic Ocean: Gulf of Mexico... | reverse complement strand
GGTCCACCCCGCAAGGGTCCGGCATCAACATCCGCGGCTTCGGCGCGAACGATATCTACGGTGCGGATTCCAAAGTCGCCGTGCAGATCGACGGGGCCACCACCGGGGCAGAGCGGCTTTACCGGATCGGCACCCAGCTGTTCACCGACCCGTTCCTTTACAAGTCGGTCGATGTGATCCGCGGGTCTGTCGGCAGCTTTGAATACGGGTCCGGCATCGTGGGCGGCGTCGTCCGGCTTGAGACGAAAGACGCGTCGGATCTGACGGGCGGTGAGCTTGGCTATGTGCTGGGTCAAACGCTGGAGTTCAGCACGAACGGCGACGGCATCACGTCTTCCAGCGTGCTGGCGTGGCAACCGACCGAAGATATGGAGTTTCTGCTGAACTACACGTGGCGCGACCAGAACGATCAGGTGGATGGGGACGGGGCGACTATCGGTAACAGCGCCTTCACCCTGCCGTCGGGTCTGATCAAGGCAAAATACAGCTTTGGCCAGAACCGCGATCAATCGCTGACCTTCAGCCTGTCACACACCACCGCAAGCGACCGTGACGTGCCCTTTGACAGCTTTACCACCACTGCGGATTCCTTTGGCACCGTTGACCGCGATACGGAGTCTACGACCGCGGTGCTCAAGTACAACTTTAACCCGGCTGACAATGATCTGGTGAACCTTGATGTCGTGCTGTCCTACGCCGACCAACAGATCGACCAAAGCTATGTCTCGGGCAGCTCACCCCTTGAAGGCACCCCGCAAGGAGCCGGTGTTCTTGCCTTGGCGAATGCGGATCATCGGTATCAAACAACGAAACTGGCGTTCAAAAACCAAAGCCTGTTCACCACAGGCGTTGTCTCCCATGATCTGCGGACCGGGCTTGAACTGATCCACAAAGAACGCCTTGATGCCAGCAACGCCCCCGGCGGCAAGGACCGTCGCGTCGCTGTCTATGCGGTGGATGACATGCGCATCACTGATGCATGGACCGTGACACCGGCGCTGCGCTACGAGACATCGAAGATCACCGGATCAGCGGCCCCGAATGACGGCACCTATGAAAACAACGCGCTGATGGGCGGGCTGTCGGTGCGCTATGCCTTCGGGAATGGTTTGGCCCTGTTCACCAGTGCCGCCTATACCGAAGGGCTGCCGATGATCGACCATCTGGGCACCGATGCCGCGATCACCTCATCCGAGAAGGCCGAGACATACGAGATCGGCGCCTCGTTTGACCGCCATGATCTGTTCCGCAGCGGGGACCAATTCGCGATCAAGGGTGTCTACTACGAGACCACCTTGACCGATGTCAGCAGCTATTCGGTCTCGGGGGTGCGCCCGCCTGCACCGGCGCTGGACCGGGTCGAAACCTCGGGGCTGGAGCTTGAAGCCTCTTACGCGTTGGACACGGGTCTTTACTTTGACGTGAATGCCAATGTGGTGCGCGGGACGGAGTATGAACCGGGCGGTGTTTCCGGCGACTGGCGATTGCTGCCCGCGGACAGTCTGCGGGTCACCGTGGGCAAGAAATTCGGCAAAGAGCTTGACCTGAGCTGGGAGGTCGTGGGCAACACATCCGTAACAGACGACGGCGAGACCTCGGCAGGATTTGGGGTCCATAATCTGCGCGCCACCTATGTCCCGCAAAACGGTATCCTCAAGGATACGCAGTTCCGCGTCGGGCTAGAGAACGCTTTCGACAAAACCTATACGCCGCATCTGTCGACCCGCACGGCACCGGGTCGGAACGTGAAATTCTCGATCTCGCGGATGTTCTAAAACGGCACGGGCCCCCGGGGTGCAACGTACCTCGGGGCCTTGCCCTTTGGCTTAGTCGATCCCGTTCTCGCGTTGAAGGCGGCGGATATAGGCCACAATGTCCATCACATCGGCCTGCGTGATCCCTTCGACGGGAGGCATGTTTCCGAACGGCCAGTGATGCCCCCGCACCCCGTTTTGCGCGGCCAGCAGGAACGCCCGGTCGCCGTGGTGGCTGGGCTCGTAGATCACATGCACCAAAGGCGGTGCGACGCCGTCCTGCCCTTGACCATTGGCCCCGTGGCAGGCCGCACAAACCGCATCATAGGCGCGCTTTCCCAGCTGCTCCTGATCGGTGAAACTGTCCGGCACCTTCACGGGTGCCAAGGCACCCTCCGCAAGCTCGGTCGGGCTGGTCTCGGGTTGATCATGATGCGAGAAATACCACCCGCCCGCCGCTGCCGTCAGCAGCGCAAAGGGGACAACCCACAGCAATACACGCGATGTTTTCATGTCTTCGCCTCTTATGGGGCGGGCACCGATGCATGACCGGAGCCCGCGCATGGGTTACTTCAACTCGACGACGGTCAGCTTGCCTTTGACGGGCTCTGCGACGAATTCGATGCTCTGACCTGCAGAGAGCTTGCCGATCATGGTTTCATCGGCGCGAAACACCATGGTCATCGCGGGCATATCAAGGTTGACCAAAGGTCCGTGATCGATGGTGACCTTCCCGCCTTTGGTGTCAACTTTCTTGACGGTGCCCTTGGTATAGACGACCTCTGCCGCTTCGGTTTCTGCCTCGGCTTTGGCGCTGACTTCGATGGGGCCGTACATGCCGGATTCATAGTGACCGGGGATCAGGCAGGCGAATTCAAACGAGCCAGCATTGGCAAAGGTCCAGATGACCTCGCCCGACTGGCCGCCCTCAAGACGGACCGAATTGGGGTCGTCATGTTCCATATCCATCTTCGCCATCATTTCCTTGTGCTTGGCGTTGCCTTCGGCGTTATCGATCACAAACTCATGCTCGAGCTCGCCCTTGTTGGTGACCTCAAAGCGGATGGTTTCCCCCTGCTCGAACGCAAAGTTGTCGGGTTCAAAGATCATATCCCCGTCTTCGGTCTCGCGCATGGTGACAGCGATGGTGCGGGTGACGTCAGCCGCCGTACCGGGTTTGCCCACTGCCATCATTTCGGCATGCTTGTCGGCGTGGTCGTCATCATGCCCGCCAGAGTGGGAACCCGCCGCAAAGGCAGGGCCGGTCAAAGCAATGGCGAAGGCGGTGGTCATCAGAAGGTTTTTCATTGTGTTTTCCTGTATAGTTTTCAATGTTTTATGTGGATGCAAAAGGGGTTATCCCTTTTGCGTTGGTTTCGGGGTCAGGATCGTTTTGGGGCTGTTGTTCGTAGCGAATTCCGGTAGTTCTCCGGTCCACTCATAGGCTTCCTCGCCGGGGGGGTTGTCGTACCATCCGGGGTCGGAATAATCGTCCGGCGCAATGCCGTCGCGTACCTTTACAACAGAGAACATGCCGCCCATTTCGATCGGCCCGTGTTTGCCCCAGCCGTTCATCATGGGGATCGTGTTCTCGGGCAGTTCCATCGACATCTTGCCCATGTCCCCCATGCCCGCCGTGCCCATCGGCATGTAGCCCGGCTTGAAGCTGCGCATCTTGGGGGTAAGCTGGGATTTATCGACACCGATAAAGGTCGGCACGTCGTGGCCCATGGCATTCATCGTGTGGTGCGACTTGTGGCAGTGGATCGCCCAATCGCCCAGATGGTCCGCCGTGAACTCATAGGCGCGCATCGCGCCGACAGGAATGTCGATGCTGACCTCGGGCCATTGCGCGCTTTCCGGCACCCAGCCGCCGTCGGTGCAGGTGACCTTGAAATCATAGCCGTGCATGTGGATCGGGTGGTTTGTCATCGTCAGGTTGCCGACGCGCACCCGTACCCTGTCGCCCTTGTTCACGACCAGCGGATCAATATCGGGGAAAATCCGGCTGTTCCATGTCCATAGGTTAAAGTCGTTCATCGTCATGACGCGCGGCACATAGGTACCGGGGTCAATGTCGAACGCGTTGAGCATGATCAGGAAGTCACGGTCCACCGGCATGAACGTCGGGTCTTTGGGGTGGACGACGAACATGCCCATCATCCCCATCGCCATCTGGACCATCTCATCCGCATGGGGGTGGTACATGAAGGTGCCGGATTTGGTCAGGTCGAACTCGTAGACAAAGGTCTTGCCCGGTTTGATCCCCGGATGGCTCAGCCCGACCACGCCATCCATACCCGAGGGCAGGATCAGCCCGTGCCAGTGGACGGATGTGTTTTCTGGCAGCTTGTTGGTGACATAAATCCGCACACGGTCGCCTTCGACCGCTTCGATCGTGGGGCCGGTGGACTGGCCGTTATACCCCCACAGATGCGCGATCATGCCGTCGGCCAGTTCGCGTTCTACGGGTTCCGCGACAAGGTGGAATTCCTTGACGCCGTTGTTCATGCGGTAGGGCAGCGTCCAGCCGTTCAGCGTGACCACGGGCGTGTAATCCACCCCCGTCGAGGGGCGCGCCGTAACCGCAGTCGCAGCGCTGTCCATATGCGCCGCTTCCGGCAGCCCCATGTTCAGAGTTTTGCCCCACGCCTGAGAGGACACAAGTGTCGCCCCCGCCGCACCGGCACCGAGTAGTTGACGTCTGTTCATCATATCGTTTCCTTTCAGTGTCCTGCGCCGCCACCAGCGGCCAACGTGGCGCCTTCGGAGCCCCCTCCGCCGCTGCCTGCACCGCCGCCGTAGATGGCCGCGGTCAGATCCGCCTGCGCCATAAAGAACGCCCGCTTCGCATCCGCGGCTTCCAGCTCGGCACCGAGCTTTTCACGCACATCAGTCAGCAGTTCGAAGGTGTTGGTGATCATGCCGTTGTAAGACAGCAGGGCTTCGTTCTCGACGGTCTTGCGTAGCGGAACAAGAACATCGCGGTAGTGGCGCGCGATTTTGTAAGAGGCATGGTAGGCCCGTTCGGCCCCGCGCGCTTCTGAACGTACATTGACCGCCCGTTCCGCCAGTACATTCGCCGCCTGCAGATACGACAGCTCTGCCTTACGCATCCGCGCCTTGCCGCTGTCATAGATCGGGATCGCGAACTCCAGCTCTACCTGAGGCGTGATCTCTTTCTCGATATCGTCCCCCTCGGCTTCACGCTCAAGCTCGGCCCCTGCGACGATCTCAAGATCGCTGACGATGCGGGTCTGATCCGTCAGGCCAAAGGCTTTTGCCTGCGCTTCAAGACCCAGCTTTGCGACGCGCAGATCAACACGGTTGCGCAGCGCCTTGGCTTCGACATTGGCAACGCCGCCCACGGACCGCGGCAGCCCCGGCAAGGCATCAGGCACGTAATAGTTCACGTCAGCCCCCCAAAGCCCCATGAGGCGCGTCAGCTCTTCCTTCGCGGTGGTCGCATCCAGCCGTGCCTTGGCAAGCTGTCCGGCCAGCTCCGCGTTGAACGCCTGCTCGCGGGCTTGGGCAGCTTTATTGAGCGCGCCGGTTTCCCCCAGTTTGCGGGCCAGCTCCGATCCGGCGTCCGAGGTCGCCTTGGCGCGTTTCAAATACCCCACCACCTCAAAGGCGGACACGGCATTGACCCAGGCCTGACGGGTCTGGTTGGCCAATGTCAGCGTATCGTTCACCGCCGTCAGCTGCGCTTGACGAAAGCTCGCGTCAGCGATTGCGCGGCGTTGTTTACGCGTGGTGGCATCCAGAAGATTGGCGCGGATCAACCCTTCGATCGCACGGTAGGCCCCCAGTTCGGGTGCCCCGATCCCGAGCACGCCAATGGACACGATCGGGTTTTCCGGCGTCGATTGCTGCCATGCTTCGGCGGCGGACAATCCGACATTCGCATAGGACGCCTGAAGCCCCTTGTTGTTGAGCAAGGCGACCTGAACCGCCGTATCGGCCGAGATTGTCTTGCCCTGCACCATCGCGCGCACTTCGCGTTTCACCGCTTCGTTTTCGGCTTGGGTCTCGGCAAAGACGGTGCGTTTACCAAGCGCGGGCGTGATCTGGCTGGCGACATTGGCAAAGCCGGCTTTGGGGTCGGTATAAGCGCTTGGGATCGCCGTGGCGCAGGCCCCGAGCACAAGGGGAAAGCCGATGATCAGCGGCAGTTTACGGACGTGCATCAGTTCCCCTCCGATTGTTCTTGGTTCACGGTGCGCCAGTCACGCGGACCTGTGGGCCCACGATACGTATAGCCGGCCAGAGGGTTCGGGTGGCTGATGGCAGAGACGACGGTCGTGCTGAGCGTGGCTTCTTGCGTGGCCACGGCAGGCAGCGGTGTCGGCGTATAGGGCAAGGGTCTGACATCCTGCGTGCAGGCGCCAAGGGTCAGGGTGCAAGCCCCCAAAACGAAATGGATTTTCATGTGATGTACCTGATTGATCTTCTAGGGATCGCGCGCAGGAACGCTGGCGCGACGCAAAGACCCCAAAGCGGGTCTAAATCAGATCAGGATTGTGGAGGACGCAGAAAGCCTTGCGCCTCAAGCGAGCGCGCCTGCGCATGGCCGATCTTGTAGGTGCCCGCAGTGACAGCATCGTCTTGCGGATGCGCGTGGTCCATCAACACGATGGACAGGCACATCCCGTTGCAGCAATTGCCTGCACTGTCGTCAGGTGTGTTCGAAGGGGCTTTGTCACTGTGATTGTCGACAGCGGCACGATCCATAGTGCTATAATCATGCAGGGCGTCTTGCGCGTTTATATCGGCCAAATCGTCCATAACGTTGGCATAATGCCCGTCATGCATCCCCGACGCCGCGTGGGACGCGGACGGCGGAAACAGCACCAGCGCCGCAGCAAAGGCAAGACATGCCACTGCGTTCAGCCAGAAAGATATGGTGCGCTCAAAAGCCATGAGAGACAGTTGATGCACCTGCCCCTTCCTGTCAATCGGTCCTGCGCTGGAAGGTTTCGAAGTTTTTTACCCGGTGGGCGGCGGAAAGCCGCTATGCTTTTTTGGCACCGGCGTTCGAGATAGCACTGACACTGCGGTGGGTAATCTCCTCTCCGGTGACACGGTCCACCAGCATGGGCGCGATCGGCGTGCCCGCACTGCGCGAGACCAACGTGACCGACGGGCTGCCTTCAATCGGGACATGGGCGTTGGCCCAGTCGATCAGCGACACCAGCATCGGATACAGCGCCTTGCCCCGTTCGGTCAGCCGGTATTCGTGGCGCAAGGGGCGCTCCTGATAGGCCTCGCGGCGCAGCACGCCGGCCCCCTCCAGCTTGCGCAACCGGTCCGCCAGCACATGTCGCGTGATCCCCAGCCGGTCCTGCATCTGCTCGAACCGGCGAATGCCCAGAAAGCAATCGCGCAGCACCAGCATGGTCCAGCGGTCGCCCACCACGGACAGCCCCCGCGCCACGGGGCAGGATTCATTCTGTAGCTCGTTCCATTTCATGCCTTGATCCTAGCAGGCATTGACAGGTTCCGAAAGAGAACTTACCCGTAGTTCATTCCAAAAAGGAACCGAGAGGCGAAAACTCGCCACTCCAAGCATTCGAACGGGGGAAACCATGCCACATCAGGTCGCCACATCGCAGCTCGGCAAGGCCAGCTGATGGCCCGCGTCACCCCCAACGCCGCCCCTGCCCTTTCCGCCGCCGCGACGCAGGCTCGCGCCACCCGGACCCGCGCCCTGCTAGAGGCCCCAATCGCGCCAACGCTGGCCAAGCTTGCCGCACCCAACGTCTTGGCGATGTTCGTGCAAACCGTGCAAAGCATATCCGAAGCGTATTTCGCCAGCCTCCTTGGGGTGACAGCGCTGGCCGGTCTGGCGCTGGTGTTCCCGCTTGTCATGCTGACGCAAATGCTGTCGGCGGGGGCCATCGGGGGGGCGATCTCCGCCGCGGTGGCGCGCGCACTTGGCGCGCAAGACAGCGCGCGGGCGGCCACATTGGCGGTGGTCGCGTGGATGATCGCAGGTGCCTTTGCCGTGATCATGGCCGTTCTGGTCGGGCTGTTTGGCGTGGCGTTTTTTACCCTGCTGGGGGGCGGTGCCGATGCCGTCTCTGCCGCCGCGACCTATGCGCTGGTCTTCTTTCCCGGCTGCATGGCGATCTGGCTGTGCAATGCCTCGCTCAGTATTATTCGTGGAACAGGCGACATGCAGACCCCTGCCGTGCTCTTGCTGCTGGTGTCTGTCATCTCGATCCCCTTGTCGGGCGGCTTCGCCCTGGGGTGGGGCCCGCTGCCCGCACTTGGCATGGCGGGGCTGCCCATCGGAGTCGTGCTCGCCTTTGCTATCGGGGCTGTCCTGGCGATGGCGCATATTCTGACGGGGCGCACGGGGCTTGGCTTTGGCGGTGCCCTGGGCCGGATCGATATCAGCATGTTCCGCGATATCCTCAGCGTCGGGGCGCTGGCGGCGGTGAATACCCTGCTGACCACGATCACCATCATCATGATGACAGGGCTCGTGGGCCGCTTCGGCGAAGAGGCGCTGGCCGGTTATGGGCTTGGCGCGCGGCTCGAATTTCTGATGATCCCCGTGATCTTTGGCATTGGTGCCGCGATGACGGCGATGGTCGGGGCGAATATGGGTGCCGGTCAGGTGGACCGCGCCCTGCGCGTGGCCTGGACCGGATCTTGCGCGGCGGCGGTGATCGTCGGCGGTATCGGGCTGCTGCTCGCGGTGTTTCCCGACCTTTGGCTTGGCATGTTCCTTGACCCGTCCAACACCGGCGCGCTGGACGCAGGGCGCAGCTATTTCCGCCTCGTGGCGCCCTTCTACGCCTTCTTCGCCCTCGGGCTCGCGCTCTATTTCGCGTCGCAGGGGGCGGGGCATATGGTCTGGCCGGTGATCAGCAGCCTCAGCCGGATGGCGGTGGCGCTGATCGGCGCGTTGATCCTGATGCAAACCGGCGGCTTGGGCCTGCGCGGCATCTTCATCGCCATCGGCGGCGCGATGCTGGTCTACGGCACGGTGATCGGCCTTGCGATCTGGCGTAAGGGATGGCGCGCGCGGGCCTAGTCATAGACCTCTGCCGAGAGCCCCTGCTGGATCAGCGCGGTGACCAAAGCCGCCAGCACCTCGGCGCGGCGCGAGGTGACCCGCTGCACCAGCCCCAGACGGCGATGGATCGGCGGCGCACCGAACGGGAACCAGTCAAGCGAGGCGGTCTCGGCATCGTGCAGCGCGATCTGCGGGATAATGGCAAAGCCCAGACCCGCGCGCACACAGCCCACCACGGCAGGCATGGTATTCACCGACACGATCTGGCGCGGCGCGGCACCAAGGCGGGCGATTTCGGTATCGATCTGGCGCGCCAGCGGCACCTGCGTGCGATAGCGGATATAGGGCACGTCGCGGATCAGATCATCCAGCGTGATGGTCCCGGTGCCGGGCGGGGTGAGAACGATCAGCGGTTCGGTCAGCACAGGGGTCCAGCGCAGACTGCTGGGCACCGCCACGTGATCCGCCACAACCGCGGCATCCAGCTGGCCCGAGACGACCTCGCTCATCAGCTCCTCTGACACACCGACACGCAGCCGAAAGTTCAGGTACGGAAAGCTGGCGCGCAGCGTCGCAAGCGCCTGCGGCATCAGTGAATTTGCCCCGGTCCGCAACGACCCGAGCGCCACGGTGCCGCGCATCTGCTCCCCCGCGACGGAGGCTTTTGTGTCCGACACGATCTGCAGGATCGACTGGGCCGAGCGGACCATCTCTGCGCCCTTGGTGGTCAAGGCGGGCGGGCGGCGGGTGCGGTCGAACAACTGCGTGCCGATCTCTGCCTCTAGCGCCGCGATCTGCTGGCTGACGGCAGAGGCGGTCAGGTTCACGGCCTGCGCCGCCGCGGCAAAGCCGCCGTGCTGGCTAATGGCCAATAAAGTCTCAAGCTGACGTGTATCCATACCTCAAGATAAGATATGCTAAATGTAATGGCAAGAATTACGCGCTTTGATATGGTTATTCTTGTGTTATTCACGAAACTGACACCAAACCCGTGGCGGATAAACCGCTGCTTCTCTCACAGGGAGTCCTCCTATGACGTTTCGTTCGGGCCTTGCCGCCCTTTTCACCGCTGCCAGCCTGATTGCAGCCCCCGCCACAGCCGACACCTACCCCGAGCGCGCGGTAGAGTTCATCGTGCCCTGGTCGCCCGGTGGCGGCTCTGACACGCTGATGCGTCTTGTGGCCAACAACGTGCAGCCCTTCCTTGGCGCTGAAATGCCCGTGATCAACATGCCCGGCGTCGGCGGCACTGTGGGGCTGCGCGAGGCCTCGCGCCGCGCCGCGGATGGCTATACCATCAGCCAGGTGCACGAAGGACTGCTGGTCGCCACCGAAACCGGCATCACCGATCTGGCATGGGATGACTTTGACCCGATCGCGCTGATGACGGCATCGCCCCAGTATCTGGTGGCGGGAAAATCCGACAACTACAGCAATTTCGAAGAGTTCGTGACCTACGCCAAGGCACATCCCGGCGAGATCTCCATGGGCGTCACATTGGCCGGCGTCCCGCATCTGCACGCCGCGATGATCGAACAGGCCTTCGGGCTTGAATTCAAATACGTCGGCTATGAGGGCACGGGCGAACGCGTGCGCGCGCTGGTCGGCGGCAACCTTGATGTGGCGATTGGCGACATCAGCTCCTCCAAACAATTCGTCGACAACGGCGATCTGACCTTCCTTGCCGTCGGCGCGACCGACCGGGTGGACGCCGCCCCCGATGTGCCGACCTTCAAAGAGCTGGGTCAGGATCTTGAGCTGAACGTGACCCGCGGCATCGTGATGCCCAAAGGGGCCCCGCAAGAGGTCCGCGACACGCTTGAAGCCGCGCTGCAAGAGATGGCCCAAGACCCCACCTATATCGAGCAGACCAACAACGCGGGTGCCGATGTCGGGTTCCGCGGTCAGGAAGACTACCGCGCCTATCTGAGCAAACTGGACGAGACAGTGAAATCGCTGTCGTCGGTTCTGGCCCCATGAACGGGCACGACCCCATGGAGGCACAGGAGGCGGGCTTGGTTGCCCGCCTTCTGAGCTATGTCTTCCTCCTGCTGGCCTCGATCGCATTGTTCATCTCGGCCAGCGGCATTGCGACCTCGCGCTTTGAAAAGCTCGGCGCGGGGGCGTTCCCCAAGATCATCTTTGGCGCGATGGCGATCGTATCAGCCATCGCGATCATCGACGCGCTGCGCCAGATCCCCCGCCACGCTTACGGTGATTTCGCAGCACAGGCCGTAGCATGGGCCAAACGCTGCTATCTGGTGTTTGTCTGCCTTGGCGCGCTCACCGCCTATCTGCTGGTCATTCCGGTGCTGGGGTTTTCCATCGCCAGCCTGATCTTCCTTTTCGTGCTTCAGGTGATCCTGATGCCACGCACGCCCAAGTCAATCGCCCTCGCCGCTGTGGTGGCGGTGGTTTTCTCCTTCGGGCTGAACTGGCTTTTTGCCGAAGTGTTCACCGTCTTCCTACCGCGTGGAGTGCTTTGAATGACTGATTTCATGACAGGGGCCGCGCAGATTTTCACGCTGGCGACGCTCGCCTATATGCTGGCCGGGTCCGTCGCGGGCATCGTTGCGGCGGCGATCCCCGGTTTCACCGTCACCATGGCGATTGTGCTGACCCTGCCGCTGACCTTCACGATGGAGCCTTTGCAAGGCATCGCCGTGATGCTCTCGGTCTATGTGGGCGGTTATACCGGCGGGCTGATCTCGGCGGCGTTGCTGGGCATCCCCGGCACGCCATCGTCAGTCGCCACCACCTTTGACGCCTTCCCCATGGCCCGCAACGGCGAACCGGGGCGCGCGCTGTCCATCGGGGTCTGGGCGTCCTTCTTTGGCACCGTCATCTCGACCATCGTGCTGATCTTCGCCGCACCACCGCTCGCGCTTTTCGCCGTGCGCCTTGGCCCGTGGGAGTATTTCTCGCTCATCGTCTTTGCCCTGACAATCGTCGCCAGCCTTGTCGGCACCTCCGCCATGCGCGGCATTCTGGCGGGGCTGATCGGGCTTGCAATCTCTACCGTGGGGACGGACCCGATCATGGGCCGCCCGCGCTTTGATTTCGGCATAGAGATGCTACAGGCCGGCCTGCCGTTTCTGGTCGTGCTGATCGGGATCTTCGCCATCTCGCAGCTTGTGTCAGAGGTAGAGAATGCCGACAGCGTGCGGTCGGGCAATGCGCTGGTCACAGGGGCCATCGATTTCCAGACGTGGACCGTGATGAAGGAAGTGTTGATGCGTCCCGTCAACCTGCTGCGGTCGTCCATCGTCGGCGTGCTGATCGGCGCCCTGCCCGGTGCGGGCGGGTCCATCGCCAACCTTGTCGCCTATGACCAGGCCAAGCGCGGATCTAAGAACAGTGACAAATTCGGCACCGGTGAACCAGACGGCATTGTCGCCTCCGAGGCGGGCAACTCCGCCACCGCGGGCGGCGGGCTGATCCCGCTTATCGGTCTGGGCATCCCCGGATCGGCTGTCGATGCGATCCTCATGGCGTCGCTGATGGTGCATGGCATCTCGGTCGGGCCACGGCTGATCATGGATCACGGTGACCTTGTCTATGGCATGTTCATCGCGATGGTGGTCGCGTCCTTCATGATGCTGATCGTGTCAATCTGTTCCATGCGCCTGTTTCTGCGGGTGACCGAAGTGCCCAAATGGCTGATCGTGCCGGTAGTGATGACCTGCTGCGTCGTGGGCACCTTCGCGCTGAACAACCGCGTGACCGACCTTTACCTGCTGATCTTTATCGGCATCACCGGCTACACGTTGCGCGCCCTTGGCTATGCGCTGGCACCTTTGGTGCTGGGGGTCATTCTGGGCCCGATCGCAGAAACCAACCTGCGGCGCGCGCTGATGACGGACGAAGACCCGACGCTGTTCTTCACCCGCCCCATCAGCCTGATTTTCCTGATTGCGGCTTTCGTGTCCATTGTCTGGGCCATCCGCAGTCACCTTAAAAACCGTCCATCTACAGAAAGGCCATCCCATGCGCCTACGTCATGATCCCGTCTACCCGTCGCGCCGCTCGCCCATCCTGGCCGAGAATGTCGTCGCCACCTCGCAACCGCTGGCGACCCAAGCCGGTCTGTCCATCCTGCAACAAGGCGGCAACGCTGTGGATGCGGCCATCGCCACGGCGGCTGTGCTAACAATCGTCGAGCCCACCGGCTGCGGCCTTGGCTCTGACGCCTTCTGCATCCTGTGGGACGGCAAGCAGCTTCACGGGCTGAACGCCTCGGGCCGCGCGCCCGCCGCCTGGACGCCCGAGTATTTCAAGGACGGCATCCCCGAACACGGCTGGGACGCCGTGACCGTCCCCGGTGCCGTCAGCGCCTGGGTCGAACTGTCTGAAAAATTCGGCAGCCTCGGCCTGTCGACCGTGCTGGCCCCCGCGATCCGCTATGCCGAAGACGGCTTTATCGTGTCGCCTGTCGTGGGCACGGCATGGGCCAAAGGGGCCGCGGTGCTCAAGGACCAGCCCGGCTTTGCCGAGACTTTCATGCCCGAAGGGCGCGCGCCCAAACCCGGCGAACGCTTCCGCAACCCCGGGGCCGCACGCACCCTGCGCGCTATTGCCGAGACCAAGGGCCGCGCTTTCTACGAGGGCGAGATCGCACAAGAGATCGCGGCCTTCGCCAAGGCCAATGGCGGCGCGATGACAGCCGACGATCTGGCAGCGCATCACAACGACTGGTGCGGCACCATCAGCCAAAGCTTTGACGACGTAGAATTGCACGAGATCCCGCCAAACGGTCAGGGCATCGCCGCGCTGATGGCGCTTGGCATGTTGCAGCACACCGACATTCGCGACCACGGCCCCGACGATCTGGCCGCCGTGCATTTGCAGATCGAGGCGATCAAGCTCGCCTATGCCGATCTGCACGCCTATGTCGCCGATCGCGATCACATGACCGATGTGGACGAAGCAGCCCTGCTTGACCCCGATTACCTTAAATCCCGTGCCGCCTTGATTGATGCCAACAAGGCGCAGGACTTTGGCGCGGGGGCCCCCAAACAGGGCGGCACCGTGTTGCTGAACGTCGGTGATGCCTCGGGCATGATGGTCAGCTTTATCCAGTCGAACTACGCGGGCTTCGGCTCTGGCGTGGTGGTGCCGGGGACGGGTGTGTCCATGCAGAACCGCGGCTTTGGCTTCACGACGCAGGACGGCCACCCCAATCAGGTCGCACCGGGCAAACGCCCCTTTCACACGATCATTCCGGGCTTCGCCATGAAGAACGGCGCGCCGCTGATGGCCTTTGGCATGATGGGCGGGCCCATTCAGGCACAGGGCCATATGCAGCTTTTGCTGCGCACGCAGCTGTGGGACCAAGACCCCCAGACCGCGGCCGATGCCCCCCGCTGGCGCGCGATCGAGGGGTTGGCCGTCGCTTGCGAACCATCGATGCCTGCCGATCTGCTGGACGGGCTCAAGGCGCTTGGCCATGCGATCCAGATCGAGGCACCGGACAACGCCTTTGGCTTCGGCGGCGCGCAACTGGTGCAACGCAATGCGGCAGGCGGCTACGCCGCGGGCTCTGATCCGCGCAAAGACGGGCAAGCCGCAGGCTTCTGATCCCGCGCCACAAGGGCGAGCGGAGGGTCACGCCTCCGCTCGCCCTTTACGGGCCGGCAGCGCCCCTATATCGATCTTTCGACAACGCAGGCATTCCCATGAACTATATCAAACGCATCGGCATCGACGCCTATATGATCTTGCTGCTGGCCACCGTGATCGCGGGCATTGTGCTGCCTGCCACAGGTGTCGCCGCCGAAGGCCTGCGCGGGGTGACCTTCTGGGCCGTCTCGCTGCTGTTCTTTCTGTATGGGGCCAAGCTGGACCCAAGCGCGGTCAAGGCTGGCATCACAAATTGGCGCCTGCAGGGGATGACCTTTGGCGCGACCTATGTGCTGTTTCCGCTGATTGGCCTGCTGCTGGCGACGCTGTGCAGCCCGATCCTCGGGGCGACGGTGACCATGGGGCTGCTGTTTTTGTCGGTGCTGCCCTCGACCGTGCAATCCTCTATCGCCTTCACCTCGATTGCCGGCGGCAATGTGCCTGCGGCGATCTGCGCGGCCTCCGTCTCTAACCTCGTCGGGGTCATTCTGACGCCGGTGCTGGTGACCTTGCTGCTGCATCAGGGCGACGGCGGCGTCAGTCTGGATGCCATCGGCAAAATCGGCGTGCAGATCCTGCTGCCTTTCATTGTCGGGCAGGTGATGCGTCCGCTGGTGGGCGGGTTTGTGCAACGCCACAAGCTGCTGACCATGATCGTGGACCGCGGGTCGATCATGCTGATCATCTACTCCGCCTTCAGCGCGGGCACAGTCTCGGGCCTTTGGTCCGCTATTCCCGTCACCACGCTGATGCTGCTCTTTGCCGTGGTCTGGCTGTTTCTGGCCGTGGGCATGTGGTTGATGATCGCCCTTGGCAAGGCTGCGGGGATGCCCGACGCGGATCGCGCGGTGCTGTTCTACTGCGGGTCCACCAAAAGCCTTGCCAGCGGGTTGCCCATTGCCACGGCGCTTTTTGCGCCCGATCTGGTCGGGGCCATCGTTTTGCCGCTGATGATCTACCATATCTCGCAGCTTCTGGTCTGCGCCTTCGTCTCGCAGCGCGCGTCGCGTCGGGCCGCTGCCGCACCTGCCTAAAGTTACCCATGGGTATCCTTTTTGCCGATCACCCCCGCGCCCGCGCGCGGGTCTTTGCCGGTCGGGGCACCCCGGCCTAAGCCACAGCAGAAACACGCAATTTTCCGCCGAGATTTGGCGGGGTCGCGGCGTGCATCGATAGGGGATACGCGTTACGAAACCGCGAAAAGGCAGCAGGCTGCCCACCCGACAAGAAGGACCCTATCGATGGCAGATAAAACAAAACGAAGCTGGTTTGGCCGTACCGTACTGGCCGCGGTGATGCCCGTGGCCGCGCAGGCCCAGACCGTGCAGGACGGCATGGCCGCGTTCGAGCAAGGCGATTATACCCACGCGCTGGAACTGCTG
>Ga0208794_1000893_pt1 | contig 15800 bp, 29 predicted proteins | sample 32_taG_FD_184106 | JGI IMG/M metagenome (GOLD analysis project Ga0208794, IMG submission 184106) | Marine viral communities from the Gulf of Mexico - 32_GoM_OMZ_CsCl metaG (SPAdes) (version 2) | ecosystem: Environmental > Aquatic > Marine > Oceanic | place: Atlantic Ocean: Gulf of Mexico... | reverse complement strand
GGCGGCAGGGCACTATAATGCACCCATGACAATCGTCCTGGGTATTGACCCTGGCTACGCGAACCTCGGCCTCTCGGTATTCGACACCGAGCGGAACAGAGTCCTGGAGGGCGTATGCGTCCGCGCAGGCTCCGTAGACCGCCCCCATCGCTTCGCCCAGCACGTAGTCCCGCTCCTCGAGGCTCTGGGCGAACGCCACGATATCGAGGCCATTGCCCTGGAGGGTTTCCCTATCTTCCCACGTAACGCCAAGAGCACCGCAGGCATCTGGGCCGCATCGTCCCTAGTCATAGGCTGGGGCGTGGCGCGAGGATGCCCTGTCCAGATGCGCCGACCCATCGCCCTGAAACAGCACTGCGCCACAGTCCTGGAGGAGAAGTGGAACAGGAACTTCATGCCGACCAAGGGCCAGATGGCCGAGGCTGTCGAGAAGATCACGGGACGTCCTGCCCACAAGAACAACCACGTAAACGACGCAACAATGGCCGCACACGCTTGCTATGGCGGATGAACCCCAGAACAAGCTCGAGCCCATCGACGACACGGCCATGTCCCTGGCCCGTCAGATGTTCGGCGACATCGAGGACTTCAGCCTTGTCCAGAAGAACGCGGTCGAGATGGCCTACCTCTATGCCCGCCGCTTCTTCCTCGAGGACCACTTCCGGCAAGACCCCGAGGTCCTGCTGAACTGCATCGAGCTGGCCCAGATCCGGAAGAACCAGCTCACGCTCCTGCTCCAGCGCATTGCCGATACGCAGAAGACCGCGCTACAGGAGGACATCAGCTACGAGGAGGCCGTATTCCTCATCGCCCAGAGGCAGCGCCACCAGTCCGTGAACGAGGAGCTGGAGAAGCTAAGTAAGCTGGCAGGTCGTCGCACCCAGGCCCTCGTGAACCTGAGCGACAATCTCCATCACGCGGCCTCGGGCGAGAAGGTCGAGATGGTCCAGCTCAAGGACCCGGTGGAGGGCATGATCGAGGCGGACAACAGACCTAGACCTGTGGCGACGGAGACAGAAGACGGACTAGCGCCACCTCCCACGCCGCACGGACTAGAGCCCATGTCGCAGAAGATGGCGCCGATGAGGGACGAGGACCTGGACGCCTAAACGGCCCAGCCCTCGCGCCCGCAGTTCGCGCTCTGGCGGCAGGTCCCTTCCTTCTTGTCAGGAGGACCGCACGTAAAGTCGGCCTGCTTCCCCCACTTCAGGAAGAACTCGCAGCCAGGGTCCTGCTCCTTCGCCAGGAGCCGGAACCCCTTCACGATACGGTCGCGCTCCTTCCGGAGGACCTGCGACGGAATCACGCGGCTCTTGAGCGGCTGGGCAAGCTGGTCGCGGTTGATGCCGGACAGCACCACCTCGTCGTAAAGCTCTCCACCATCCGAGTAGACCGCAAGCTGGGACATGTAGCCGAAGCCGTCCGGCCCCTCCCACGGATCACTGTTCCGGTGCTTCCCGTAGGCCCATCGGCCCATGGTCTTGAAGTCCACCAGAGCGCTGGTGCCAGCTCCCTTGACCAGGTACTTAGCCGCCAGCTCCTCGTCCTCGATACGGAGAACCATGTCGCGGGAACCGGTCTGACGGAACTGGGGGTCGGCTGGCCACCATGTAAGGGCACTCAGATCTGCCACCTCCTCGGTGACAAGCTCAAAGCCCTGGGGCACTGCGGAGCGGCAGTAGGCGAAGGCTAGGGCATGGAAGAAATGCCCCGCCGAGAAAGAGGCACCGAGGCCAGGGTCCATCTCCTGTTCCGTACCGTACTTGGTGAGAAGGTAGGCAGCGCGGGCACAGTGCAGATTTCCGGAGGGCCTGACCATCGGCGGTCTAGGTACCTGCTCGTAGCTGCTTACTACGTCAGGCAAGATGCGCTCCATCTCCTCCTGCACGATGGCACGGATAGCATGGCGCTTCCCGTGCTCGTAGAGGTCGGTGACGAAACGGCTCCAGAGGCCGTAGGGCTTGGAGGGGACTGGTAGCGTGTGTGGTGCGTTGTCCATAGTCCTAGTTGCCCATAAGGCTCGAATGCTCCGCCCGCAGCTCCTTCACCATCTCGGTGAGGCCTTTCCCGAGAGCGTTCTCGGTGGCGAAGTAGGTCGCTTCCTCGGTACTAGAGCGGATGAGTAGGTAGCCGTTCTCGATCTGGGCTACGGTGAAGAGGGGGCCAGTGCTTTGAGTTTCGGCAGTCATGATTCGTCGGTATTGTTGTCGGAAGGGAAAGAAAAAAGGGGCCCGAGCACGAGGCCCGGACCCCTACCACACACTAGCTCACCGGAGTGAACTTGGGCGAGACGTATTCGCTCTTCCCGAAGGTTTCGTGCTCTACGTAGACATGAACCTTCTGGCCCTGAAGGGCTCCGAGGCCACCCCAGTTCTCGGGGTTGTCGCCGAACACGGCCTTCTGAAGACGGTAGACTGGCAGCTTGGTGCTGGTGGTCGTCGGTCCCCAGTTCATGGGAATGTCGATTTCCTTCTCGCCGTCATCGCTGACGAACGTAAAGATGACACGGTGCGTATAGCCCTTCTCGAGCTTCGCCTGGTTGAACTCCTTCTCGGGGTCCAGCTCGTAAGGCTCGATGTTCGAGATCGTCATGTCGGCGTAGTTGCCCTCGGGTGCGAGCGGCTTCTTTCCGGCGATGTAGTCCTCGGTGGGCTTGTGCGAAAGTGGGTCGATTGTAGTCAAGGTTTTAGGTCTTAGCTTTGGGTTTCAGAATCAGTGTCCGTAGAGGCAGCAGCCTGTTGGACGAGGGCCAGGAGAGCCTTCTGCATGGTGTCATCCATGCCGCTCAACATTGGCCCAGTTGCGGCCAGGTCTTTAGCAGCAGCCGCGAGGTTTCTCCGTTCGTTCGGCCCCGCACTCGCCATGTCCTGGAGGGTGCGTCGTAGCTCGTCCTCGAGGAGGGCGGAGAGGGGGCGTTGGTCTGGGTCAGCCATGGTATCTAAGAGGTCTTCGCTAGGGCCACCAGGGCCACCAGGGCACTCATTACGGTGGGGTATTCGTACTTCCCGTCGTTCTGCTCGTCGAACAACATGGCCGAGTTACCTTCCGGGGAGACTGTGATCGTCACATAAGCCTCCTTCCGTAGGGCTCTCACGTACAGGAACTCTGCGTCAACCTCGCACGCAATCGCCACAGATCTGTCAGTGACTTGAAGGACCCACTCGGGGGTGATCCCCTCGGCGGGGTTGCTGTTGAAGTCGGATGGATGCATTGCTGTTATGTCGAGCGAGGAGGAGGTGTATCCAGGTAGAGCCGTGATTCTTAGACAGCAGCCCAGGAGTCTCCCTGCCCTCCCTCGGTCGCAAAATCGACCTCGGAGAACAGCTCGGGGAAGGCCTTGTTGGCTGCTTCGGTCATAATGTTAGCCACGTCCTGGCCGCTTGTCAACTGGTTCTGGCAGAGCACTTCGTCGTGCATCTGGAGGAAGGGCTCCGTGCCAGCGTCCTCCAGGGCCACGACCGCGTGACGGATCAGTTCTGCGGCGGAGCCTTGGACGACGACCGAGACAGCCTTCGTGTCAGTGCTCTCGTCCGCGCCGAAGATGCGCGTCCGGCCAGCACATGTCCGGAGCACCCCGAAGTCGCGGGCCTCCTTCTTCGTGTCCTCCATCCAGGTCGCCAGCGTGGGCAGGCCCTTCAGGTAGTCGTCGAGCCAGCGTCGCGCTGTCCTGGCGTCCGAGTCGAGCTGGATGGCCAGCCCAGGAGGGCCCATGCTGTTGAGGATGCCGAAGTTCACGGCCTTCGCGCCGAACCTAATCTCCGGCGTCACCTGCTCTAGAGCGATGCCCTTAGCCTTAGCAGCCACCTCCGAGTGCGGACAACGACCTGCCGCGAACGCTTCCAGCAGGACTGGTTCGCCGGACAGGGCAGCGGCCACGCGCAGTTCTAGCTGCGAGTAGTCCGCACCAGCCACGTAGCCGTTCCTCGACGTGAAGCAGCGACGGGCCAGCGGACCCAGAACCTTATGCCGCTTCGGGGCCTGGTGCAGGGGCGGGTCAGACATCGACCATCGACCAGTGCTGGTGCCGCCGGAGTCGGCCTTGCTGGTATGCACGGATGGGTACACCATAGAACCGTCGCCCACTTTGAGGTGCTCCCTGATGGCCGCGATGAATCCGTTCTGGAGTTTCTTGGCCGAGCGGACGGCGATCAGTGCCTCGGTCTGGGGGAGGTGCAGGTTCTTCAGGGCCTTGGAGCTGGTCGAGCGGGAGGTCTTCGTGGGCGGGAGCTTCCGTACATCCATGAAGGTTCCGAGCCACTCCAGGACCTGCTTCGGCGAAGCGGGGTTGCCGTCGAACCCGAGGCCGGAGAGGTCGCGCACTAGTTGAGACTCAATCTCAATAGCCTTGGCCTCGAACTCGTCGAGCCTGTCCGTGTACACGCGAATACCTCGGTGCTCCATGGCCGCGACGACCCGCTCGAGCCGGAAGTCGTGCTGGAGGTAGTCCGCATGTCTCTTGTCCAGGGACTCGTAGAGTTCTGAAGTAAACACGCAGTCATCGGCCAGGTACAGGGCCACGTCCTCGCGCGGGACCTGCCCGATCCTGTTGTCGGCCAGCTTGTCTCGGCTCTTCAGCTCGGGCGGAGTCTTGATTTTAGGACGGCGCCGCTTCCTGGCCTGATCGTCCAGGCCCTTGAGCGCGGACATCGAGCTGAAGTAGGCGATGGAGAGCGTGTCTTCGGGGTCGTGCTCGGGCGCCAGGTCGCAGGCATGGATGTCAAAGCGAATGTTCTGCCCGATGAGGCGCAGCTTATTGACGACGGCCTTCACCTCGGGGGTCCAGTGCTCCTTGTCCCAGACTAGGCAAGACGCAGTACCAAGGGGAGTCAGGCCCACGTACCAGGCGCCATGCCGGGCCTCGGGGCCTCTGACGCAGAGCCCGTTAGTCTCGGAGTCGAGTACCCACTTACCACCGTGCCTAAGCACCAGGTCCTGGAGCTTCTCCGCGCTCCAGTTCCAGAGGATGAGGTAGTCGTCCCAGGGGTTGCGTTTAGTCGTCACCCCTGCTCCTCCACCCTTCGCACGACATCTAGGGTCTCGAGGAAAGTGATGTCCTTCCGTACCGAGGTACCTACCCAGCTCATCTTACACTTCTCGCAGTAGTGTGAAGCGCCCGGAAGGCCTAACCTCTGCGCCTCTCTCATCTTCTCGTCACGGATCTCTACACACTCACATGTAGGCATCTTCTCTATCAGGTCCAGTAGTTTCTTTCTATCCATCACCCCATCTCCCCGTAAAGTGCAGGCGGAACATGGAGCACATGCCTCGCCCTAGTCATAGCCACATACAGGAGCCTAAGCCTGGACGACTCCTTCGCCCGGAGCTGCGCCATGGCTGGCACCGACCAGGGAAGCAGCCAGACGTTTCCGGCCTCTGCGCCCTTGGCCGAGTGAGCCGTGCAGACGATCAGGTCGTGCTCGGAAGTGAAGTCGGCGGGTACTACGGGATAGTTCCGCAGACCCCAGGCTCGAGCGTACTTGATGGCGTAGTCCCTACAATGCGACAGAACCAGCCCAGGCCCCGACGGCGCCAGCTCGGGGTCCCAGAGCCTAATCTCGGTGCTATGTTCTGCCGCGAAGCTGTCGGGGTTATGGTCCCAGTAGGGCCGCAGCACCTTGGCCGCACGTTTGGCCACGGGATTCCCGCAGCGCCATCCGCCCACAAGCTCGTGGACTTGTGCAGCACGGGACCAGGCTGACGGAAGCTCCGAGCCCTCCAGGCCCTTCGCCTCGGCATAGAGGGCCTGCCCAGGATCACCGTAAGCGCGAACCTCGCCCCCAGGACTCAGCCCCATGCAGGCCGCAAGCTCCAGAGCCGAGACATCCTGCGCCTCGTCGATGGCGACAGTCTTGGGCACGTAGACATCGGGGTCAAGGGGGCATCCGTCGGCTACCCACCGTGCAAGAGGTAACACAAACTTAAGGGAACCTACCGCTTTTTCTTCCGCCAGGTCTAGCGGGCACGGCCCCGTAGCCGGACCGCCCCACGCATGGAGCAGGCGGGCCTTCCGGTCGGAGTCGGTGCGGGGCTGCTTGGATGGCGCCGTCTTCCCGTATACGTCAAGGGCAGGGTCGAACCCGTTGCGGATGCGCCTAGAATGGAACGCTGCGCGTGCCGCAGTTCTAGTGTTCGATGTACGGGCCACCTTCTGATGCGGCCAGGCCAGCGCATAGATGGTTCCGGCCTCCTGGTGAGGGCGCGGGTCCTTCAGCCTAGACCTGGCCTCGGTCGCGGCCACGCGGGTGTACGTTACGATCACGTCGGGGTCCCAGCTCAGGACTCGGCTAGTCTTTCCGACACCCGCAGCTCCGGAGTACGCCTCTAAGTTAGTGTAAGTGCTCATGAGGACTCGCAGACCCCCAGCACTTCGCCACGGCACTCGACCTCCCCACGCTTCGTCCGGCCAAGGACCTCGGCGTAGCGGCTACTCTTACACTTAGGACAAGTATCTACTCTTTCCCAGGCTCGGGCCATATTATTTTCCCCCTCCTAGCTCTCGCTCCAAGTACCAGATAGCCTTCCGCAGGTCTTCGGCCTTGGCGCCCTTATGGTCGCAACGGAGGATATACTTGACCGCATTCCCTAGACAGAAGTTGAGCTGTTCGCATACGTCGATAGCCTCCACCCTTTCGAGGTGCGTGTAGTGGGTAGGGTAGTTCACGGGGTCGGGAATGCTCATGCTCCGCCCTCCCCGTCCAGATCCAGAGGGTTCAGCTCCCCCGCCTGCACGACGTACTTCCCCAGACCCTCGCGCTTCTTCTCGAACTGCCACGGCGTCAGCCCCTGGAGCACGACGATGTAAGTCCTGTCGAGCTGCTGCTCGATGGTTAGCTCGTCGGGCCATTCTAGGAAGTTGCTTAACTGAGTGATGGCCCAGTCCGGAAGCAACGTGCCAGTCCTCTCCCAGCCATGGATACTCTTCGCCGGAATCCTCGTCTCGATGGCGAGTTGGCCCTGGGTCTTCTTGGCGAGAGACCTGGCGACGCGGAGGTCGGTCCCGTTCTTGGTCTGCACTCTATCCATCGACCAGCCCGAACTCGAACTTCTCCTGAATCCAGAGCCTGGAGCGGATCTCTTGCGCCTGCTCTGGGGTGATGACCAGCGACATCCCGTACTCGGGGTCGTCCAGCACTTCGATGGCTAGGTGTCCGAGGCCTGAGTTCACCAGTTCCTGCGGCGTTAGTTTCATGTGTGCGGTTTTTTTCATGTGTGTGTACCTACTCGCGCTCCTCCCAGAGCCAGTTGTCTTCTGTGTAGCGGACAAGTGCCTTCACGCAACGAAGCGCAAAGTCCGAGTTCATGTCCAGTTCCTCCTCGTTGCGGATCATGTAAGAGTTCTCGTCCTCGTCGCCAGACGGTAGGACTCGGCCAACGAACCTAGCGTCGCAAGAGAACTGAGGGTCGATGTCGCGCATGTATTCGTCGTACCAGGGAGATACGCGGTGGTCGCCTTTCTCCTCCCAGAGAGCGTCAAGTTTTAGTGATTCGATGTCGGTCATTGGTCTTACCTTATCCTTTGTTTCCAGGACAGTCAAGGATTCTCTCCTTGGCGATGTTGAAGAAGTATTCGTCCAACTCGATGCCGATGAAGTCACGACCGAGGTTCACGCAGGCTACTCCTGTGGTTCCGCTTCCCATCGTAAAGTCCAGCACCGTCTCACCTTCATTGGTGTAGGTCTTGATTAGGTACTCCATCAGGGCGATGGGCTTTTGGGTTGGGTGTAACCCTTTCTCCGCACTAAACTTAATCAACTTTTTCGGGTAGTTCTCTGTTTCGGCGGTGTACTTTCTACCGTCCGGCCAAGGACCTTTCCCTATCCGGCCTCCGGTATTCGAGTTTCCACGCACAACAGATATTTGTCTAGTTCCTTGCGGGTAGTATGGCATCGGCGATTTACTGCCGTTGTTTACTCCCCCGCTACTAAACACGCATACATCCTCAAACGGATTCAGGGGGGCAAATTTGGCTTGAAAAAAGTTGCTAGGACGCTCTTTCTCCCAGACCCAACAATACTTAAACATCTTCATATTAGACGCTATCAGCGTGGTAGTGAACGGCTGGCTTGCAGTCATAACAATGGCCCCGTTAGGCTTAATAACCCGCTTCAACTGCTCCCACATAGGCTCAAGGGGAATAATCGAATCCCACTTACAGGCCGTGGTCCCATAGGGCGGGTCAGTCATTACCATATCCACCGAGCCATCGGGTATACCCTTCATGGCTTCAAGACAGTCTGCGTTGATTAGTTTTACGGTCATTGGTCTTTCTCCTTATTCTTCATCATTACTCCCAGCCCCATCCTCAGAGCCAGCGCGGTACTTAGCATACTGCTCAAGCACCCATTCTGTTAAATCATGATCCCCAGCCTCCTCAGCCACGGATCGTAGGGGAAAGCTCCAGGACTCAGTGCCCTTGCTCTGCCCTCTCAGCCGCCTAGTGCTGGCGGAGCGTCGCCGTTCGCGGCTCATCACTCGGTTGTCGCGGACGTACATATTCAGGTACATCTGGGCCTCGGGCAGGAGCACCAGCTCTGGCGCGTCCTCCGCAGGGATATACAGGTTCGCATACGAAGACCTGGAACCGTTGCGCGTTTGCAGGAAGGCCCGCTCCCGAGCCGCATCACGCGCCAGCTCTGCCAGCTTAGTCCAGAACCGGACCTCGGGCGGGAGGCCCTGATGATCCACGGCCTTCGTCGCCATGAGGTGAAGGTGCAGTGCCTTCCGCCATCCAGGCATGATGTGCAGCGGACTCTGGGAAGCAGTGTCCAGGTCTACGCTCCCCATCTGACAGAGGCTCACGAATGCGTCCTCGACTGCCTTCAGGCTTACTGTCCTGGTCGCCTCGTCGCGGTCCTTCGCCGAGCCTCCGATCCCCAGGAGCCAGTCCTGAGTCTTCCCGTCCGGCCCCATCATCTCCACGAGCCAGGGCTCCCCGTCAAAGAGGTTCCGGCACTCGGCCAGGACATCGGTAACGGTAGGGAACTTGTCGCGCGGCTGGTACTTGTCGCCGTTCTTCTTGCCCCTCCGGAAGCCCGAGTTGAGAGCCTGATGGAACTCGGTCGGGTCGAAGCTCTCGCCCTCCTCGAGCCAGCCCGATAGGACCTGGTGCGCCTTATCGGCCATCTCGTCCGAGGGTCGCTCCCAGCCCGAGATACGGCCCAGCACCTGGCCGACCTGGGAGATGGTCGTGTTATAGTTGCCGCGCAGGAGCGAACCCGCAGGCCTGTCGCCCAGGAGCCCCAGCACGTGCGTAATCTCGGTGGGCAGCTTCGTGCTCGTGTCGTGGGCCTTGTTGTTCCCCGCCTTGAGTCTGTCCCAGAGCTGGGCCGGAACCTCCGGCAGCTCTCTCATGTCCTGCGGCATAGCGATAGCCGTGTACGAGCCACGCGCCTTCTGCTTATTGATGGCCACAGATCCAGGCAGAACTAGGAGCTGGCGCGCCTCCCTGGAGCCTCTGACCTCTCCACGCGCACCAGCCCCTAGATTGAACTCGAAAGGCAGCTCGTCCACGCTCCGGCCCTCGGGGACACGGAACCAGAAATGACAGCCCCCAGAGGCTGTACGCACAGTGGGGGGCGGAGGCCCGTCCACGCCCACGGAGGCCCAGACTGTACCAACGTCCGCGCCATAGTTGTCGCAGTCGAGCACCAGCACTGGCACGGGGTCCGTGGGCTGGAAGCAGGCAACCGCACCCGTAAGCTCTGGGCCTGTCGCCAGGGATGTCTGGGCGATCACGCGACCCTCGGTAGGGTCGTCCATGAGCCGCCCCCAGGAGCGCCCACGGGTGTCCTGCGGGAAGGTCGCTTTCCGGTACTGGGAGAGGGGGAAGACCCAGTACCCAGCGTCGGCGAGCTTCTGGCCGAAAGAGGTGTAGTCCAAGGGCTAATCTAGGAAGTTGCTTTCTTAAATCGGGCCAGCGCGAGGGCTTCCCGATGGGCTCGTTTGAGGCTCGTGTCGAGAGGGCAGACCTCCTCGACGGCGGTAGTCGCGCCGTGCTCTAGGTAGTACCACCAGATACCGTCCCAGGTCCTGGCGGTGCGGACGTACTTCGCCCCCCACCATTTACGGCACTGGACCTGCGCTGTGGCGTTCTTCCTGTCCTCGGCATAGATTCTTAGGATCTTGACCATAGCTAGGAAGTTGCTTTTCCCTGGTCGTTGTCTTGGTCGGAACCCTGAACCTCGTCCTCCATGGCCCTCATCCGCTTCCGGGATCTAGGCACGGCGGTCCCGTGGACCTCAGCATCGCCCATGTCCCGTGGGCGTCCCATGATGGGGATAGAGAAGTAGTGAGTGAGGGCATCGCGCACAATCCCGGCAAGGGAGGCGTCGAGCCCACGGAAGGAGAACTCTTGCGAGAAGCACTCGTACTGATCGTCGTCGAGGAACTGGCGGAGCTGTTTGCGGCTTAGTGCCATGCGTATTTCGGTGTCCTAAGTTTCGGGGTTACGCCCAAATCAAATGGGCCAAGTTCGCTAGATTGTAGGGGCGCGGGGGACTGATGCAAGGGATTTTTCGGTTTTCTCGTTTTGTTACTTTGTCCCTCGGCCGATGGAGCTGGGGGTTCGCCCCTATATAGGGAGGTGAAGATATTTCAACGTACCTTAAATCCCTTGCCTGTAAGGACTTACGCCCATTTTACACAAAAAACATTTTCTGCGCTGGTTTTGCGTGTTACTTTGTTACTTTGTCCTTTTTCGCATGTTTTTTTGGTTTCATTGGAAAATACGTTTTTTTCGCATTTTGCACTTAACCCTTTTCCGTAAAGACCTTTACGTCCATTGTAAATATCTTCACCTCCCTATATAGAGCGAGGCTTCTCGGGGTCAACTCCGACGTAGAACTCGTCGCCCTGTCTTCGGGTGCTTGATTTCAGGGTTCCGGTCGTGGGGTCGAACTCCAGGAGCCCGGTTCCGTGGCACAGGGGGCAGTCCCTATGGCCTGGGCCAGCCTCGGACCGGATCATGGAGCAGGGTAGGATTCGTGTAGGTTGTTTCTCGGACATGGTTTTATCGGGGTTAGGGAAGGAGGATCGCCAGCACCTTGAGCATGGTCGCGGTACTGAGGGTGAAGGTTAGCAACCCTGCACAGTAGTGGGCGCGTGGCTTGAGGCGGTAAGGGCGGCTCACAGCACCCTCTCCTGGATGGCGGCGAACGTGCCTAGTGCGCGGAGGTCTGTGCGCTTGAGGGCGCAGGCGGGGCACGAGGACGAGCCTACGGCGTCGATGAGGGCGTCCAGGCTGGCCGCGCCCACCGTCCAGGCATGGCCGCAGGTCTGGCAGGTCTTTTGGCCCTGGTGCGCGGGTCTTTCGGCCTCGTCCTCGGCATCCTGCCCCCAGCACTTCTCGCAGATCCCCAGCACCAGGAACTTGTATTTCCTAGTGCCGCAGTTGTGGCATTTACGCATCTTCGCCCTCCCATGCAATCCGCAGGGCATCGCTCTCCACGGTGCGGAGGGCTCGGTCGGCGTCAACGTCCCAGACGGCAGCTCCAGAGCCTTCGCCCGGTTCGCCCCAGTGCCAGAGCGGCGACACCTTGGGGGCAGCGTAGCACAGGTAGGCGTAAGCTCGGCGGTACTCGGTTACGGGTCTCCTCCAGGGCATATACCAGGGGCGGCTCTGTATCTCCAGGATGGCCCCGAAGTGCTGGCCGCGCTCGGGGGGTGGGATTAGGTTCAGGTGTGCGGTGATTTTTCGCATGGTCGTAAGTGTCTATGGGTTAAGGGTTTAGAGCGAATCGCCGCTCCGCAGCCTCCAGGTCTTCGTCCTCGGCCTCGGCCTCGTCCTCCCAGAACTCCGCTAACGGGTCTTCCGTGTCAGCGAACCCCACGGGGTCGAACTGTACGGGGTCCGGCACTGCGTCCAGCAGCGCGGCTCCCAGGGGCCTCTCCGGCCACGCCTCGGAGCCGGGCGCGTATTCGGGGTGTCGGGCGTAGGTCATGCCTCTGCCCCCAACGCCGTGGCGATCTCCTGCCGCGTAACGTGGCCGGGGTGCTGTGTTTCGGGGTCTGGCAGCAGCCCCTCCAGGTCTGCGTCGGCGCATCGCAGGATGGCCTCCAGTTCTTCGACCCGTCGCTGCGCGGCTTCCAGGTCTTCGAGGGTTTCGAGTAGGATAGAGGTCATGCCTGATCCTCCGCTCCCTCTAGGGCCTCGTGGCTGTCCAGGATAGACGTCCAGAGTGCTTGCACCATTGTCCCCGAGCAGCCCCGAGCGATTTCGGCCCAGGTCTCGGCGGAGATAGAGGTTTCGCAGGTGTCGTTCCAGTCCTCCAGGGTCCAGGTGTAGGCGATAGCAGGGTTCTCCGTTTCCAGGAGGTAGCGGATCATGGCTGCATTGGGGTGGCCCTCGAGCAGGGCCAGGATTTTCTCGGTTCGTGTGGTCATTTCGTAGTTTCTCCGGGCGTGGAGTTGTGGTTATGGTAGCCGTATTCGGCTGGAAGTCTATCGAGGTCTGCCAGGCATTCCCTCCAGGTCTGTCGGGTTCCGCCCTCCCATTCGGGGCAAACGTCGTCGCCCCCCAGGTCTACGGCCCTGGCACTGGAGTACCAGTTTTTCGTGCCGTGGTCGCGGGTGATCCGTTCTACGCGGTCGATGCCGGGGCGGATGCGCTCGTAATCGGTGTAATCCTCGTAAGTTTGCAGGACGTAGAACCCTGCCTCGGTGGGGTCGTTGGTCATTGGTCCTTGGGGTTCTCGGGGTCTACCGTGGCGGCCAGCGCGTCGCCCACTTCCTCAAAGTAATCATCGAGGTATGGGTCGCCCTTAATCAGGTCGCGGTCTACGAGGTTCTCAAGGGCATCCCGCAGAAGCCGCACCTTTTCGCGCTCGGCCTCCAGGTTGGCGGGGGCGGTTGCCAGGGCTACGCCTAGCGCGTCGAAGTCGGCCCAATCGTCGCCTCCCATGTTTCCGCTATCGGTACACGGGCGGAAGCAGGGGCGGACGTTAGCGACGCGGCCTCCGTCCTGGTCGTTGATCCCGTGGCCGTCCCAACGCAGGGCGGTTAGGTTGATTTCTTTGGGGTGTTTCTCGGTCATTGTCTCGGCCCAGGTCATAGCGCGGGATTGCGCTCTCCGGGCAGCCCGTAAGCCCCGCCGCCATGTCTCAGGCGTTACGGGGCTGGGGGAGCGGTCAGGGGTTAGACCAAACAGCGCATAGCGTCGCGGACGTCATTTAGCATAATGTCGTGAGCTTTGGCGCATACTTCATCGTCGGCCCTAGCGATAGGCCCGTACGGATCGGCGTATACCAACATGCGGGAAAGGAAGGGCTTAAACGTCCATTCGGAACTATCAACCCGGGCCTCCAGGTCTTCCGGGGTGCAGTCTTCCGCGATTGCTATCACGGTGTTCATGTAGTCGGCAAATGTGGTCATGTTTCTTCTCTCCAGGTCTAGGCCAGCAGCGTAAAGGCCGCCAGCAGGGTAAGGGACGCCAGCACCACTAGGGCGCACTCGGTCCAGGTTGTTTGGGGTTCGTGGGGATCAGGCATTCTGCTCTCTCTTTTCAACGGATCGGCGCAAGATAGCTTCTTCCATCGAGGCTTGCCAATCTAGCGGCTCCTCCAGGTCCAACACTTGGATACGCATATCGGTGCAGCCATGCTTTTCCCCTAGTATCTTGATAGCCTTTTCCGCTTCTGTACGGGTTTTTGCGGATGTGAAAAGCGGCTCTTCTGTTTCGGGGGTTGCAGGGGATTTACCCCATACGATGTATTCGGTTTTAGTCATGTGTTCAGGTTTCTGCGGGGCTTCGGAATCCAGCCCCCTTTCACTACCTTACCCCATGTTCCACGTAGGGCAACATGGGCAAGGCGTAGGCGTTAGGGTAGCCTAGAATGAGGCGATAATAAGTCCTCCATCGAATCGCAGCACCGTCGTCCTATCCTCCAGGTCTTCCAGGGATTCGATGCCAGAATAATCTCCCTGAACTTCCTCCAGGTCCGAGTATTCCGCAAATTCACAGTCTAGGTCGACAATATCCAGTTCCACGGGTTCCCCTAGGGCGTCGCTGTAGTCCTCCAGCCAGTCGAATAACGCACGTTTTCCAGCATAGGTAAAGGAATCCTCCCTCCCGTGATTCCTCCAGGCGTCGCAAAAGGCCCCGAAATTTACTTGAGTGGTTATCATTTTTTCTCTCTCCAGGTTGTGTGTGGTTACGGATCGGCGGATTGCCCCTCCACTACCCTAAGTCCCCGCGAATCGAATCGCCGGGGACCGGGGGTTGCGGTCTGGGACGGCACTAGGCGTCTATGTCCTGGCTGCAATGGTCGCAATAAACGGCGGCATCCAACTCAGCCGCGCATCCTATGGCGATAACGCTCCATCCATCGCCGGGGAAGGCGTCCGCGATTCGCCAGTATTCGGACCGACAGCAAGCGGAGCAGAGTGCGCCGCCGTCGTCTGTCATTGCGAATAAGGCATAACCACCGGGGAAAGCGTAGCGGTCCCGTGCTACGGTCGCGGCTAGCGGATTTCGCATCCTGGCATTGTGTTCTTTTTTCTCGGAATCGGTGCGGTACATGGTCTTTTCTAGGTTCAGCGGATCGGCGGGTTGCCTATCTTTTTCACTACCCTAGCCCCGCACGTCTCGAGGACGCACGGGGTGGGGAGGTGCGGTGCAGGCGCGTGGCCTACTGCTCCTTGTGCATCGGCATGATGATGCCCCAAGCGTCATCGGTCTCGACGCGGAGCGGGCGGGTAGCATCCTCCGGCAGGCGAAGTTTGACGGTGCGGCCCTTGACGCCGCCGATGGCCTTGACCAGAGCTATAAGCAGGTCGCCGTTGAGGAGCACCTCATGCTCGGCCTCGGCCAGTCCGTCAATGATGGCCTTACAGTGCGGGAACTCGCCTTCCACGAGGGAACCACTAACGGTTCCGGCCTTGGTGCGACTAGTGGCCGAGTATTCATCGACCTCGATGGCGGCACGTTGTGCGCCTTTGGTCGCGGCCTGCACGACCTCGCGCGGAAGTACGATCTCTTCGCGCGCAGCACCGCCATTCACGCGGCCAGGGTATACGGCCAAGATGCGGCCATTAGTGGCATAGATGTTGCCATCCCGCGCGGAAAAGTGGTGGGTACTCCAGCGGCCATCCTCCTTACTAGCGGTGGCGGCGAGGGGGTTTTCCTCCTTGCGGAAGGGTGTGACGGTAGCAGCAGTATCAGGGGGAGTGGTCATGTTATTCGGTTGGGACATTTTTTTCGTTAGGTAGTTTGGGCCGGGGTGATTCCCCTGCCGACTCATGTACAATCGACCATGTGGCCGCACCAGTCAACGGAAAAATAGGAAAAATTAGGCCCAAATCCGGAAAAGGGTAAAAAGCATTAATCCGATGCTCTTTTAGTGACCCCCACCCCCACCAGTCCCCCATTCCCATGCCTGCCAAAATGGCAGTCCGCCGTACTGCCTCACCCTTTGCACCCCTTATTGCGAATGAGAATCAATCTCAACACGGACGCGCCCGGTATTGATAATGAGACTCAGTCTCAACACGGACGCGACCGCCGAGCAGGGGCCGTACCCCCTCCTGGGGAAACGCCCTTCCCCCCGCCCAAGGCCTAAGAACCTCGAGGCCTCTGCGCCCCAGCCCCTGGCGCCGGGAAACGACGCAGCAGCTCGGCCAGGGGGTCTGCGGTGCCCCCTCCGGCGCGGTGCCTGTACTGGCGCCGGGGCTCGTACATGTCGCGTACATCCTCGAGCAGATCGCGCGTCGTGCGGTAGGCTTCGTTGTCGGCAGGGCTCACGGGACATAGCGTACCACCGCGCAGTGCTCCGGGTCAAGTGCCCACGCGACTCTTAGATATATGT